>Ga0326597_10004057_pt1 | contig 20734 bp, 10 predicted proteins | sample RVTome_12_FD_203789 | JGI IMG/M metagenome (GOLD analysis project Ga0326597, IMG submission 203789) | Soil microbial communities from uranium-contaminated site in the Upper Colorado River Basin, Wyoming, United States - RVT100D185 | ecosystem: Environmental > Terrestrial > Soil > Contaminated >...
GCGATCGCCATCGGATAGCCGGAATAGACGTGATCCACCGCCACCGATCCCGGCGTGTTGCCGTCCATCGGGATCGGGAAGATGGCGTGCGCCGGCGGGTTGGTGCTGGTCGAGATCACCGCCGAGGGGCTCGACTCGTTGCTCGAGGAATCCACCGCGGTGACCCGGAAGTAGTAGAGGGTGAGGGGGGCGAGTCCGTCGGCGAGGTAGTACGCGATGCGGTCCGTCGGCACCGGGTTGCGCTGGACGAAGGGTCCGGAGGGCAAGGTCGAGGAATAGACGTTGTACCCGAACAGGTCGGGGACCGACGACTTCGCCCAGGTCAGCTTGACGTCGTTCGTGGCGCCCTGGCCCAGCAAGTCCGTCGGCGGGGCGGGCGCCTGGATGTCGATGAGACGGCTCCCGAGCACCCCGTACTGGTCGGACAGCTCGAGCTCCAGCTTGGCGGCATAGCTGCCGGGGCTGAAGGTCACGCCGTCCGCGGTCTTCTCCTCCCCGGCCAGGATGTCATTGAAGATGGACATGCTGTCGGTCACGGCCGCGAGCCCGTCGTGATTGCGCAGCTTGGCGACCACCCCGCGGGCGATCCCGGTGCCGAGGTTTCGCAGCTTGATCGTATAGGTCACGGTCTCGCCGGGATCTGGCTTGCCGTCGGAATTCCCCGCGAGGTCCTGCACGATGTACCCGTTGTCCCGCAGCTCGGGCGCTCTCAACACCAGCTGCAGATCGCGATCGTAGACCCCGCTGCCGCCGTCGGTGAGATGGAGCGCGAAGGGGATCTCGTGCTGGTCGGGCGCGTTGAACGGGACGGTCACCCGGAAACCCGCGACCGGATTCACCGTGGCCGAGGCCGCGATGTCGCCGTAGGAGGCGTTCGGGACCGTGATCGTGGTCAGGAAGTCCGTGGTGCTGAGCGTGCCCTGGACGTTGGTCGCCGTGGATCCGCCGTTGTTCTTGAGCGGGATGATGAGGTCGACGGTCTCCCCCGCATCGAACAACCCGTCCCCGTTTCCGACCGTGCCGCCGACGTTGTCGTCGTCCACCACGCCGGCCTGATTGGCGAGCACCGGCTGCCCGCTGGCCGTGATCGGCACCGTGGCCTGGGAGGGCACGCAGTCGAATCCGGTCACCGTGAGCGTCAGGCTGCCGGGGGCGTCGGGCCGGAACGAGATCCAGGCGTTCCCGGCGCCGTCGGTCAGCGTGCTGAAGTAGTCCGCGCCCGGCTTGTAGGCGGTGACGCGCGCGCCGAGCAACGGCTGGCCTCCCACCATGACGTTGACCGCGAACCCGGTGTCGCTGGCCACGATCGAGGCCGGCGCGCCGACCGCGAGCGTGCGCGGGGTGCCGATGAACAGGCGCAGCTCCGGATCTCCGAGCAGCAACAGGGTCATCTGGGTCCAGCGGTTGACGCCGTCGTAGGTGGAGAAGGCGATGAACGGCAGCTTCTGCCTGGCCTGCAGCTCCCCGACCGCGGTGACGCTGTCCTCGTACAACAGCCGGAAGTATTCGTCCTGGTAGGCGCGTCCCGCGGTGGGGAAGTCGAAGCGCGTCGAGCCGACGTTCGTCACCGCCCCGCCGTTGGGGGCGTGGATGAACGCCTCGCCGATGCAGGGGAAATCGATCGCGTTCGAGGTGCAGTTGATGGCATAGAGGTTGATCAGCCGGTTGCCGTTGGTGAGCCCCATCGCGTCGGCGTTGCCCAGGGCGCCGTCGCCGACCGACATCACGTTGCGGTAGCCGTGCCCGATGTGGACCGCGATGTTGTAACCATAGTTGAGCGAGTCGAGCACCGCCGCGCGGGTCTCGCGCAGTGCCCCCGGCTCCCAGCGCGGATCGGTGTAGTTCTCGTACAGGCGCGCGTAATGCATCGCCGGGTTCGTCTGGACCGACGGCAGCACCTCTTCGGCCAGCTCGGCGCCATCGAGCGAGGTGCTCATGCCCGGGGACCAGTTCTGGGGGAACAGCACCTCGGCGAAGAACAGCATGCGGGTCATGTAGTCGGGCACCGGGGTGCGCTCGTACATGAGGGTCTTGTCCACGAACCGCTGGGCTTCCTGCACGGTCGTGGGCGGGGCGCGTCCGACCCACACCTCGGGCAGCAGGTCCACGTCGTCGCCCGGCATGCTGACCGAGAAGTACCCCTCACCGTAGATGCTGTCGGCGTCGGCGTCCCAGTTACCGTCGAGGCACGAATAGTAGAGGTCGGTCGCGATGTACTCGCTGCCATAGAAGGTGGTGTAGCCCTGGCGGGTGGGGATGATCTGGGTGTCCCCTCCGAGCAGGACCCATTGCGTGCCCCAGCGGGCGTAGGCGTCGCGAATGAAGAGGCGGATGCGCTCGGCGTCGTCGGCGCCGTAGGGGTACTCCTGGCGGATGAACGACGTGGTGCGCACGACGGCGGGCAGGCCGCTCTGGGTCTTCCAGTCGGCGAGCTGCTGGAAAGTCGCGGCCATGGCGTCGTTGGTGATGATCAAGTATTCCACCGGACTCCCCAGCAGCGACGGGATCTGGGTCGGTTTGAACGGCGCGGCCTGGGGCCGGCCCGGCGCAGACGCCGACGAGCGGCCAGGCGCGGAGCCACCCGGCGAGACCGGCAGGCCGTCCCGACCGCGGTCGGGGACCACGCGCTCGCGCCGCAGCGGCGTCGCGTCGCTCGGCTCGAGCGCGAGGCGCACGCGCACGCGGCTCACCCGCTCGAGTCGTCCGCTCACCGGATTCCAGCGCGTGGGACTCACCTGGAGCCAGGCCACGGCGGTGCCGCGCTCGAATCCCTGGGGGCCGAGACGCACCGGCGCCTCGGGCTCGAAACGATCGACTCCGTAGACCGCAGGATCGGGCGGGGTGCGCTGTACCGGACCGAGTCCCGGCGTGGGTTCGATCGCGCTCGGGACGCGCACGGCGTCCGCCAGGGGCGAGGTCTCGAGGGCAATCACCTCGATCCCGGAGACGCGCTGCCCCGCGGGCAGGTCCACGCGCTCTGCCTTCCACGGCAAGTCGGGCCGGCCCGGGGCAAGCTCCCGCATTCCTCCGCGAAGGCGGACTTCGGTGGCGTCCGCGCCCCGCACGATCGAGATGTCGTCGGGGCCGAAGCGGTACTCGCGCTCGATCGTCGTGGCCGGCCATGCGGGCGCCGCGCACGCGAGGGCGGCGATGGCCGCCACGAGGATGAGAATCTTCCGGGACTCCATGGGTGAGGACCCTCGCGGTGGTGGGAAGACCTGGTCGGTGCTGGGCTGACGGTGTTGGGAAATCGCGGCCGGAGGGAGATGCGCACAACTCGGGCGCTGCATAGATGTGGTCCAGGGTTGGGGGGGTGCCCGTACGGTCGGTGCGGATAGCCTAACGATACGGAACCATACGGGCCCGGGTCAATGCATTAACGGCTGCTGGGCCTCGCCGTGACCCGGGGCGCGAGATCCGGCCCATAATGCGGGTGAAATCCCGCGACCGGGCCCCCCTGGCGGGCCACCCAGGACCAGGGGAGTCGGGCCAGCGGGAGCGCCACCCGTTCCTCCTCCAGGCGACCCTGGGCCAGCCTGGTCTCGGGCGACCGGGCCGCCGCGGAGGGCGCGAGCCAGGGATCGAAGGCCCCGGTGCGCCAGCCGGTGCGGAACGCGCCCAGCGCGGGCCCGCGCGACGGGGTCACCAGGGCGGCCAACTCGGCCGTCACGTGGTCGAAGAGCGCCTGGCTTTCCACCAGCAGGAGCTGCGCCCTTCCGCGCAGCATCTCCTTGGCCAGGGCCTCCCCCCGGAGCGGCCGCAGCTCCACCGAGAGGCTGAATCGCGACCATTCCCCCTGGAGCTCGCGTGCGACCGCCTCACCCATCCCGTCGGCGTCGTAGGCCATGGCGACGTGGAACGAGCGGCCGAATCGACCGCGGGACATCCAGACGTTGACCGCACGGGTGTCGAGCCGCGGGAACGCGAAGGCCGGCGCCCCGGAGATCCAGGCCCCGAGGTCGCGGCCGCCGGGACCCAGCGCGCGCAGGATGTCCGCTCGATTCAGCCCGTGCGACAGCACCTGCCGCGCGGCCGGCCGCGAGGTCGGCGGCACGTCCGCGCGCATCACCAGCAGCAGGAACCGCAGCGGATCGGCGACCCGCCGCTCCCAGCGGTAGCGGCCGGGCAGGGCCTCTCCGATCATGCCGGGGGGCGTCGGCCACAGCAGGTCGGCCCGCCCGGCGCGCAGCAGCGCCCGGACCCGCGCCTCGTTCGTCGCGAAGCGCAATCGCAGCGTATCGGACCCGCCGAAGCGCCCCCAGCTGCAACCCGCGAAGCGCGCCAGCGTCATGCGCTCGCCGTCCGCGGACACCACCCGGTAGGGGCCGAGGCCGCGCATCCCGTCCCAGTCCGCCACGCCCGAGCGCTGCGACCAGGGCGCGCTCACGCCGGGCAGTGCGAGCTTGCGCAGCAGCAGCGAGTCGGGTCGTGACAGTCGCAGCACGAGCGTCCGGTCGTCGGGGGTCTCGATGCCCAGATCCGGCACACGCCCCGGCCGCACGCGGTCCACGCCGATCACCGAGCCCAGCAGCCACGCCTGCGTGGCGTGGTCGGTGCGCTCGAGCCCCGCCTCGAGGGCGCGGCGGAAGTCGGCGCTCACGCACGGCGAGCTGTCGGCGAACACCAGCGCCGGCGCGAGGTGAAAGGTGTAGACCCGGCCGTCGTCCGAGACCTCGTAGCGCTGCGCGGCGGCGGGAACGATGCTGCCGCTCGAGTCCTCGTCCACCAGCCCGCGGGTGAGCAGGCGCTCGATCGCCCAGCGCATCGCCTCGGGAGGCGCGCCGGGATCGCAGGCGGGCCGTGGGCGCGCGATCACCCAGTCCACGACGGTGGGCGCGGACGGCGGCGAGGCGCAACCCGCGGCCAGCGTGAGCCATGCGGCCGCGCCGAGGGCGCGGGCGCGAGACGCGGCTCCGGGGCAATGCGGCGATCGCATGGGCATGGGCGCCGGGAGTCTAGTCAGAGCGGGCGCGGCTCACAAGCCGAAGTGCCATGGCGCCCTGCCGGGGCGCGCGTTGACCGACTTTTCTCCAGCGTGCTAGCGTCGCCCAGGTGACCGCATCGCGACACCAGGAGCGCTTCGGGCGCGCCCGCCACGCCCTGCAGGAACTGCGCGCGGACTGGCTGCTGGTGCCGCCCTCGGCGGACTTCCGCTGGCTCACGGGCGCCGTCGCGCGATCCACCGAACGGCTGGTCGCGCTCGCATTGCCGCGCCACGGAGAGCCCTTCTGCCTGGTCCCGCGTCTCGAGTCCGACGCGCTGGCGGCCGCCTGCCCCTGGCTCGAACTCGAGGTGTGGGCGGACGGCGAGGATGCCTTCGCCCGGCTCCAGCGGCGGATGGACCTCACCCGCGGCCCGGCGGTGCTGGTCGGCGAGGGCCTGCGCGCCGAGCCGTTGCTGCGCCTCGCGGCCCGCGCCCGCTGCCGCCCGGCCACCCGCGCGCTGGCGCGGATGCGCGCGGTCAAGGACTCCCTGGAGATTCGTCTGATGGAGGAGGCGGCCGCCAACGCCGACCGGATCATGGAGCAGGCCGCCGACTTCGTGCGGCCGGGGATGACCGAGCGCGAGGTGGGCGCATTCATCCTCTCCCGCTTCGAGGTGGCCGGCGACACGGACGCCTGGGAGATCGTGGGCAGCGGCCCGAACTCGGCGCTCCCGCACCACTTCACGTCGCGGCGCACGATCGAGGAGGGGAACGTGGTGCTGCTCGATCTCGGGGCGTTCACTGGCGGCTACGGCTCGGACATCACGCGCACGTTCTGGCTCGGCGTCCCACCGCCCGACGCCGAGCGCGTCTACGACGTGGTGAACCGGGCCCGCGACGCCGGGATCGCCGCCGCGGGAGCGGGCGCCGAGCCGCAGGCGGTGGACCGCGCGGCGCGCCAGGTCATCGAGCGCGCGGGCTACGGCGAGTACTTCGTCCACCGCACCGGGCACGGCGTGGGGCTCGAGGTGCACGAGCCTCCCTACATCGCCGCCGGCAATCGGGAGCCCCTGGTGGAGGGCATGGTGCACAGCATCGAGCCCGGGATCTATCTGCCCGGCCGCTTCGGCGTGCGGCTCGAGGATCTCGTCGTGGTGGAGCGCGGCGGCGCCCGCCGGCTCAACCACGCGCCGCTCGACCCGCTGCCGCCGCGGTTGCGGTGATGGCCGCGGTCTCGCCGCCCTCCTCCCCCACCTCCTCGGTCGAGAGCATTCCCGAGGGCCTCAACGACGAGCAGCTCGCCGCCGTCACTCACGGCGACGGTCCGCTGCTCATCGTCGCCGGCGCCGGCACCGGCAAGACCCAGGTCATCACCCGGCGCATCGCCTGGCTCATCGCCACCAAGCGCGCGCGCCCCGAGGAAATCCTCGCCCTCACCTTCACCGAGAAGGCCGCGGCCGAGATGGAGGCGCGGGTGGACGTGCTCGTGCCCTACGGCCTGGTGGGCGCCACGATCTCGACCTTCCACGCCTTCTGCGACCGCTTGGTGCGCGAGCACGCCGTCGAGCTCGGCCTCACCTCGCAGCTCCGCGTCGAGACCCCGGCCGAGATCCTGGTGTTCCTGCGCGAACGGCTGTTCGAGCTCGGCCTCGACCGCTACCTGCCGCTCGGCGATCCCGACGCTCACCTGCGCGCGCTGGTGACGCTGTTCGACCGCGCCCGCGACCAGGACGTGTCACCGGAGGCGTACGAGGCCTTCGCCCAGCGGCTCGAGGCCGAGGCGGGCGACGATCCCGCGCTCCGCGATCGCGCCGCCGCCGAGCGCGAGAAGGCGCGGGGCTACGCCGCGTTCCAGCGCCTGCTGCTGGCCCATGGGCGGGTGGACTTCGGCGCACAGATCAGCCTCGCGTTGCGCCTGCTGCGCGAGCGGCCCTACCTCCGGCGCGAGGTCCAGGAGCGCTTCCGCTTCATGCTCGTGGACGAGTTTCAGGACACCAACCACGTCCAGTTCGAGCTGGTGAAGCTATTGGCCGGCGAGCGGCGCAACCTCACGGTGGTGGGTGACGACGACCAGAGCATCTACCGGTTCCGCGGCGCCAAGGTCGAGAACCTGCTGGGTTTCATCGAGACCTTTCCCGGTGCGCGCGTGCTCGTGCTGCGCCGCAACTATCGCTCGGGCCAGCGGATCCTCGACCTGGCCCACCGGCTCATCCAGGAAAACAATCCGGCGCGGCTCGAGGCCACGCTCGGCTACGACAAGCGCCTCTTGGCCGACCGCGGAATCCCGGGCGAGATCGAGCACCTCGCGGTGCGCACCGCGAGCGACGAGGCGGACGCGGTCGCGGGCGGGATCGAGCGCGCGCTCGCCGCCGGCGAGCGGCGGGCGCGCGACTTCGCGGTGCTGGCGCGGGCGCACGCCAGCCTCGACCCGTTCGCCCAGGCGCTGAAGCTGCGCGGCATTCGCTTCCACCGCGTCGGCCTGCGCGGACTCTACGCGCGCCCCGAGGTGCACCTGTGCCTCAACCTGCTGCGGGTGCTCGCCGACCCCGACGACGGGGCGGCGGTCCACATGGCGCTGGGCGATCCGCTGTTCGGCGCCGACCCGGCGGACCTGGCACGCCTCGGCGCGCGCGCGCGCCGGCTCAACCGGGGCTTCCTGGCGCTCGCGGCCGAGGCCGTCGCGGGAGACGACCTCGCCGCCGTGACGCGCGAGGCGGTGGGCCGCTTCCTCGACCTCCACCGCCGGCTTTCGGCCAGCGCGCTGCGCCGGCCGACCTCGGAGGTGCTCTACGAGTTCGTCACCGAGAGCGGGCTGCTGCGCCGGCTCACCAAGAGCGAGGATGCGGAGTCGCTCGAACGGGTCCAGAACCTCAACAAGCTCTTCGGCATCGTCGCGCGCGTCGGGCCGCTGCTGCAGGTGGACCGCGTCGGCCCCTTCATTCGCCACCTCGATCTGCTGATCGAGATGGGCGACGACCCGGCCGCGGCCGAGATCGAGGTCGAGGACGACGCGGTCCACCTGCTCACCGCCCACAACGCGAAGGGGCTCGAGTTTCCCGTGGTCTACCTGGTCCACCTGGTCGAGGGCCGTTTCCCCCGCTACCGCCAGGGCAATCCGATGCCGTTCCCGCCCGAGCTGCGGGCCGGGAGCGGCGACGACGCCGACGACCACTACCGCGAGGAGCGGCGCCTGTTCTACGTCGGCATGACGCGCGCGCGCGACCGGCTGGTGCTCGCCCATGCCGCGGACTACGGCGGCAAGCGCCTGCACAAGCCGAGCCGCTTCGTGCTCGAGGCGCTGGCGCTCCCGGCCTTGCCGCCGCCCGCAGCCCCGGCCTCGCCGCGCGAGTCCATCGCGCGCTACGCTCCCGCCGCCGAGCCGCCCCCGGCCGAGATCGCGCCGCTCCCCGGCGACGCGCCGCTCCAGCTCTCGAACAACCGCATCGACGACTACCTCACCTGCCCGCTCAAGTACCGCTACGCCCACGTCGCCAACGTGCCGCTGGCGAGCGACCCGGCGTTCATGTACGGCAACGCGGTCCACCACGCCATCAAGGTCTACCACCAGCACCGCATGAAGGGCCTTCCGATCACGGCCGACGACGTCATCGCCGCGTTCGAGGGCGCGTGGTCGAGCGAGGGGTTCCTCTCGCGCGACCACGAGGAGCGCCGGCTCGAGGCCGGGCGCGCGACCCTGCGCCGCTTCGTCGCGCGCGAGCAGGCCGCGGCACGCGTGCCGCTCGCGATCGAGATGGACTTCCGCTTCCGCCACGGCGCCAACCTGATCGTCGGCCGCTGGGACCGGATCGACGAACGGCCCGAGGGGATCGTGCTGGTGGACTACAAGAGCTCCGAGGTGGACGACCCCGACAAGGCCGACGAGAAGGCGAAGGAGAGCCTGCGCAACGGACAGCTCGGGCTCTACGCGCTCGGCTACCAGGAGACGCGCGACGTGACGCCGCAGGCGGTGGAGCTCGACTACGTGGGCCCCGGCGTGGTGGGGCGCGCCGAAGTCGAGCCCGATCATCTCGACCGCGCGCGCGCGCGCATCGACGAGGCCGCGGCGGGCATCCGCGCCGCCCGGTTCCCGCCGCGGCCCGACCCGCGCAACTGCGGCTGGTGCCCTTACAACCGCTTCTGCATCCACAGCGCCGCGCGGGGCCCGGCGTGAGCGACCGCGATCCCGCAGTGCTGCGCGCGGCGGCGGTCGAGTTCGCGCGCGCCGCGGGGGCCATCCTGCGCGAGGGCTACGGGCGCACCCACGCGCCCGAGCGCAAGGGACGCATCGACCTCGTGACCGAGTACGACCGCCGCGCCGAGCGCCTGCTGCTCGAGCGCATCGTCGAGCGCTTCCCCGGTCACGCCGTGCTGGCCGAGGAGTCGGGTGCGCACGCCGGCTCGGCGGTGCGCTGGCTCGTGGACCCGCTCGACGGCACCACGAACTTCGCTCACAATTACCCCTTCTTCGCGGTCTCGCTGGCGGTCGAGGTCGAGGGCGACCTGGCGGCCGCCGCGGTCTTCGACCCGGTGCGCGAGGAGCTGTTCGCCGCCTCGCGCGGAGGCGGCGCCACCCTCAATGCAGACGTCCTCCGCGTCTCCGACGTGGCGCGGGTCGAGGACGCGCTGCTCGTCACCGGCTTCCCCTACGACGTGCGCGAGCACCCGGAGCGCAGCCTGCCGGCGTTCCAGGCGTTCCTCTCCCGCGCCCAGGGCATCCGCCGCGACGGCTCGGCGGCGCTCAACCTGTGCTACCTCGCCGCGGGGCGGTTCGACGGCTTCTGGGAGGGACACCTGGCACCCTGGGACATGGCGGCCGGGGTGCTGATCGTGCGCGAGGCGGGCGGCCGGGTGACCGACTACCTGGACGGTCCCTTCCGCCTCGACGGCCGGCAGATTCTCGCCAGCAACGGACACCTGCACGAGGAGATGCGGGAGATTCTCGCCGCGGCGCACGCCGGGTCGGGCGCGCCGCGCGCCTGAAGGCTGCGGCGCTAGGCAGCCTTCTTGTCGCGCTCGGGGAGGCGCAGCCGGGTGCGGATGCGGCCCACCAGGTCCTTGAGGTCGTAGGGCTTGGTGATGAAGGCGTCGGCGCCCATGTCACGGGCGAGACGCCGGTCCTGGTCGCCCGAGCGGGCGCTCAGGATGAAGATCGGCATCGCCTTGTAGCGCACGTCGAACTTGAGCGCGCGGCACACCTGGTAGCCGTCGAGCTTGGGCAGCATGAGGTCGAGCAACATGAGATCCGGCCGTTGCTCGCGCGCCAGGCGCAGGCCGTCTTCGCCATCCCCCGCGTCGAGCACCTCGAAGCCTTCGATCTCGAGCCCGAAGCGGAGCACGGCGACGAGGTCGGCCTCGTCGTCCACGATGAGAATGCGGGTCTTGGTCTCGCCGTCGGTCATGATCGTCCCTGTGCGGCCGCCATCTGCGGTCCACACCAAAGGTATCGGACGGGCGCGGCGGCACCTTCAGCGGAGTTTCGCGGCGTGAGCTGGCCGCCAACCTATTGCCGTAACATCAGTTGCGGAGCGGCTCCGGGCCGGGCCGCACGAAGGACGCCCGGCCGCCGGCCTCGGTGCCCGCGATCAGGTCGCGCACCGTGATCTCCAGCCAGTAGCGCCCCGGGGGCAGCGACTGGACCGGCACCGAGACGAACTGCCGGCGCAGCGGCCCCGCGTTCTCCTCCTCGCGACTCGCCGAGATCTCGGGCGGCTGCGCCCGCGGCGCCAGCAGCCGCTGGATCCAGATCCGCGGGTCCTTCTCCGCGGAGCGCACGGTGTAGACGTACTGGAAGCGCGATTGACCGTTGCTCCCCGGGCGCAGCCGGTAGACCTCGAAATAGGCGACCAGTGGTTCGCTCCCCTCCACCCGCGCGGCCGGGTTGGGTGCCAGGCGCACCGTCCGCTCGCCCACCGGCGGCGAGCCGCAGGAGACCGCCACGTCGCTGAGCGCCAGCCCCTCCGCCGGCGACCCGAGGGTCACGTTCTCGCGATAGACCCCGCGGCGGCCCGCCTCGTCATTCACCGCGATCCCCACGGTGTAGCGGCCCGCCGGCAGCTCGGTCGCGAAGTCCGCCACCCGCAGCTCGGTCGCGTCGCACGGCGACGGCGACAGCTCCCGCCCGGCGCGCGCCACCTCGTGCTGCGCGCTGTCCACCACCACCCACTCGGCCCGCAGGTCCCCGCCGGGGCCGCCCGGGGTTTCGATCTGGGCCAGCAGCCGCGGCGCGCCGGCGGCCTCGAAGCGGGTGATCGCGCCTTCCACCGGAAGCGGCCGCACGCCGGGGGGCAACCGCGGGAAAACGCCACGACCGCCGCGCGTGGCGAGGGAGCCCGAGCGCGCTGCGAGCGAGTCGGGGTCCGGCCTCGGATCGGGATCGTAGTCCCGCGTGATCGGCAGCAGGTAGTACTCGGAGAGCAGCCGATCCTGCATCGTCACCGTCATGCCGAGGCTGGGGTAGTCCCAGCGCAGCACGTTCGCGGGGAACTCCCCCACCGTGCCGAAGCGGACGCTGAGCCGCTCACCGAGCGGATTGTACTCGGCACCCTCGGGCGGGCCGTAGCGCACGTAGACCTCGCCGCGCTCGTCCCATTCGCGACGGTGCGCATCGAAGAACAGGAAGTACGCCTGGGTCACGCGCGCCCAGTACTCGAGCTGCGCCTCGCTCTCGGGCGTCGTCAGGTCGGGGTCGTGCTCTCGCCAGAAACGCCGGACGAACTCGCGCTGCCCGGCGGCATCCAGCCGGTGCAGCGCCACCGTGTCCTGCTCGCTCGCCACCGGGCTGATGTCCTCGAACCGCTCGCGGGCGAGCTTGGGCAGACGCGGGATCGCGCGCCGGAACAGATCGGCGGCGCGACCCGCCTGACCGCTGCGATAGGAGGTCATGGCCAGCGCCAACTCCGCTTCCGGCCGCTCGGGCGCCGCGTCCGCGGCGTGCTCCGCCGCGGCCGAGGCGGCCCCCAGGTTGTGCTGCTCGAGCAGTAGCGGCACCAGCATGAGCCAGGGGTCGCACTGATCGGAGCGGAGGCGCGCGGCGGTCGAGAAGTTCTCCACCGCACGGTCGAGCGCGGCGGGTTCCAGGTACTTGAGCCAGTCCCTGCGCCACACCTGGCCGAGACCGAAGCGCGCGTCGGCGTCCGTCGGGGCGAGGCGGGCCACGCGCTCGAAGCGCAGCCGGGCGTTCTTGAGGAACCCGGCCTGGTAGTAGACGCGGGCCAGCGTCAGCTCGATCTCGGGGTTGCCGGGATCGATCAGCGTCGCCTGCTCGAGGTCGGCGATCGCGAGGCGGCGGGCCTCGATAGTGCTGCGCGCGATGTAGCCGAGCGCTTCGTCGTAGAGACGCTGGGCCCGCGCCGCGCGCCCGGTCGGCGGGCGGTCCGTGCGCGCCTCGGCTGGGTACGCGGCGGCGAGGAGGAGCAGCACAACGCCGGCGAGCGGTCTCACGTCATGAGGGTTCCAGGGCCGCGAAGCAGTATGGGCGGCGGCGGGCGAGGCGGTCAACCGCTTGGGCGTCTTGACGGCGCTCCTGGCTTTCGTCCAAGGTGCCGCACGAAGTGAGCGGGCGCGGGGCCCGCGGCGTCGGCGAAGGCCGGCCGAGCTGCGGCTCGCCTCCGCCATGCACCTGCCGGAGCCCGAGGTCGGGCTGGCCGCCGGCCGCAGGGAGCACATCATCGATCACGAGTTCACCCACGGCATCCGCTCCTTCCCCGGCCATCCCCGCCGCTGCCCCCACGGCGAGCCGATCCCGGTGGTGAACTGCCGCGACGTCCCGTCCGAATCCCGAGCGTCGTGATCGAGCGCCTCGATGCCGCGGACGTCCCCGGGCGCAACCCCGGCCGCGCGGTGCTCGACGCGCGCTCGCCCGAGGCGTTCGCCGCCGGGCACCTCGCGGGCAGCGGCAACGTCCCCGCCCCCGAGTTCCGCGAGCGCCGCGCCGAACTGCCGCCGCGTGACGCCGCGGTGCTGGTGGTTGCGGACGATGCTGCCGCGGCGGCGCGCGCGGCGGAGGCGCTCGCGGCCCTGGGCTACCTCTACGTAGCGTGGCTCGACGCGCCGCTCGAAACCATCGAGGGCGGCCTCGCGGACCGCTCGCCGCCGGCACGCCTGTGGCGCCCGTCGCCGTTCCTCGAGCGCGAGCTCCCCGGGCTGCCCCGCGGAGCGGCCCTGGACCTCGCGGCGGGCTCGGGACGCGAGGCGGTGTTTCTGGCGCTCCACGGCTTCACGGTCGAGGCCTGGGACCGCGCGCCCGAGGCGCTGGAACGCGCCGCCGCGCTCGCCGCGCGGCACGGCGTGGAGATCCGCTGCGTGGTCCGCGACCTCGAGCGCCGCGGCGCCGCCCTCCCGGCGGGGTGCTACGACCTGGTCACCGTGTTCCGCTTCCTCCACCGCCCGCTGTTCGACCGGATCGCGCGCGCCCTGGCGCCCGGCGGCCACCTGGTGTACGAGACCTATCTCGTGGGCCAGGAGCGATTCGGGCGACCCACGCATCCGCGCTTCCTGCTGCGCCCCGGCGAGCTGGCCGAGGCCTTCCCCGGGCTCGAGAACCTGCACTACGAGGAGTCCGACCCGCCCGAGGGCCCGGTGATGGCCCGGCTCCACGCCCGGCGGAGCTGAGCGAGGCACGGCGGCGCGCCGGCCCACCCCGAGCCCACGGTCGCAGGTCGTGGGTCGGCCGCGGGGCGCCGCATGGTGGCGCGCGGTCACGCTCGGGGGCGAAATCCCCGCGCTGGTGACGAGAAGGCACGAAACCGGATGCGGGGCGGGGGTGCGAACGGGTACTCTGCCGGACTCATGATCCCCTCCCTGCCGTCCATCCGCCGCCCCAAGCCCCATCGCCGCTCCGCGCCGTTCGCGGTGCGGCCCGCGATCCGCCGTTGCACCGCCGGGCGCACCCTCGCTCTGTTCGTGGCGTCATTCGCGCTCGCCTCCTGCGGCGGCAAGGGCGCCGGCGGCGGCGGATTCCAAATGCCGCCCACGCCGGTCGAGGTCTCCCGCGTGGAACCGCAGACGGTGCGTGACCAGTTCCACGCGCTCGGGAGCATCGAATCGGACGAGAACGTGCAGATCGTCAGCGAGCTGAGCGCGATCGTCGTGGCACTGCCCTTCACCGAGGGGCAGTCGGTCGAGAAGAACGCGCTGCTGGCCCGGCTCGACGATCGTGAGTTCCGCGCCGCCGCGCAGCGCGACGCCGCCGAGCTCGATCGCGCGCGGCTCGCCTACGACCGGGCCGTCAAGCTCTCCGAGCAGAAGGTGATCTCCGCGCAGGACCTCGACGACGCCCAGGCGACACTCAAGATCGCCGAGGCGAACGTGGCGCTGTCCCGGGCGCGGCTCGACAAGACGCGCATCCGGGCGCCCTTCGGCGGGTTGGTAGGACGGCGCCGGGTCTCGCCCGGCGCCTACCTCAGCACCGGCGACGTCATCACCGAGCTCGCGCGCGTGGACGAGATGAAGGTGACGCTCTCGATGCCCGAGCGCTACCTGGGCCAGCTCCATCCCGGCCTGCCGGTGACGATCATGACGCCGGCCTATCCCAACGAGTCCTTCGCCGGCCGGCTGAGCGTGGTGGACCCGATCGTGGACCCCCAGACGCGCACGGTGCAGCTGGTGGCGCGTATCCCGAATGTCGGGCGCCGGCTGCGTCCCGGCCTCTCGGCCGACGTCAGCGTGACCTTCGCGGAGCGCACGCGGGCGCTGGTCGTCCCGGACGAGGCGGTCTTCGCCGAGGGCAACCGCAGCTTCGTCTACGTGGTGAAGACCGACAGTTCGGTCACCCGCACCGCGATCGACCTCGGCTCGCGCGACTCCAGCCACGTCGAGGTGTTACGCGGCCTCGAGCGCGGCGCGCTGGTGGTGCGCGCCGGGCACCAGAAGCTGTTCGAGGGCGCCAAGGTGATGCCGGTGTCCTCCGCTGGCGGGCACGCCGCCGGTCCGAGCGGCAAGGCCGCCGCGGAAGCGCGGAAGTGAAGCTCAGCGAGATCTCGGTCCATCGTCCGGTCCTCGCGACCGTGATGAGCCTCGCCATCCTGCTGTTCGGCATCCTCTCGTTCACCTTCCTGCCGGTGCGCGAGTATCCGGACATCGACTCGCCGATCGTGAGCATCACCACGGTCTATCGCGGGGCGAGCCCCCAGGTCGTCGAGACCGAGATCACCGAGCCGATCGAGGAGCAGATTTCGACCATCGAGGGCGTGAAACTCATCACCTCCTCCTCCGCCGAGCAGGTCTCGCGCATCACGGTCGAGTTCAAGCTCAACCGCAACGTGGAGGAGGCGGCCAACGACGTGCGCGATCGCGTCTCGCGCATCCGCGGCGCGCTACCCCAGACCGCGGACGACCCGATCGTCGCCAAGCAGGACGTCAACGCCCAGCCCATCCTGTGGCTGGCCCTGAGCGGCGAGAACCACGACCCGCTCGCGATGTCGGACCTCGCCAACAACGTGCTCGCCGAGAAGCTCCAGCGGCTCGACGGGGTGGGCGCGGTGTTCGTGGGCGGCAACCGCCGCTACGCGATGCGGGTGTGGCTCGATCCCCAGCGGCTCTCCTCTTATGGTCTGACCGTCGCGGACGTCGAGCGCGCGCTGCTCACCGGCAACGCCGAGATCCCCTCGGGGCGCGTCGAAGGTCGCGGGCGCGAGTTCTCGGTGCGGACCCGCGGCGACCTGTCCCGTCCGGAGGAATTCGCGGCGATCGTCATCGCCCAGCAGGGTAACCGGCCGGTGCGCCTGAGCGAGGTCGCCGACGTGCGGCTCGGAGCCGAGGACGAGCGGACCATCGCCCGTTACAACGGGGCCCAGGCGGTCGGCCTGGGCGTGGTCAAGCAGCAGAAGGCCAGCACGGTGGAGGTGGCGCAGAACGTGCGCAACGCCCTGCCCGAGCTGCGCTCGCTGCTGCCGCCGGGGCTCAGACTCGAGGTCGCCTACGACTCCTCGACCTTCATCAAGGATTCGATCCACGAGGTGGTCGTGACGCTGGCGATCGCGTTCTTCCTCGTGATTGTCGTGATCTTCGTCTTCCTCGGCAGCCTGCGGGCCACGCTCATTCCCGCGGTGGCGATCCCGGTGTCGCTCATCGGCGCCTTCACGGCCACCTACTTCCTCGGCTTCAGCCTCAACATCCTGACACTGCTGGCACTGGTGCTGGCGATCGGGCTGGTGGTAGACGACGCCATCGTCATGCTGGAGAACGTCTACCGCCACATGGAGATGGGCAAGGACCGGGTGCGCGCCTCTCTGGATGGAGCGCAGGAGATCGGCTTCGCGATCCTCGCCACCACCGTGACGCTGGTGGCGGTGTTCGTGCCCGTGGCCTTCCTCACCGGTCGCATCGGACGCCTGTTCAACGAGTTCGGGATCGCCGTGGCGGTCTCGGTGCTGATCTCGGGCTTCGTGGCGCTGACGCTCACGCCGATGCTGTGCTCGCGGATGCTCAAGCGCCACGCCTTCGGCTCCCTGTCCCACGACGAGGAGGAGGCCGCCGCCCACGGGCCGCCCGCGGATCGGGTCGAGCCCGGCGAGCCGGTCAAGCAGCCCTCCCGCTTCGACCGCTTCTTCCACTGGCTGAGCGACGATTACGAGCGCCGGCTGACGGGCGCGATGCGGCACCGGCGCTGGGTGATGGCGGGCCTGGTGGCGACGCTGGTGGCGATGGCGGTCCTGTTCCGCATGCTGCCCTCCGAGCTGGTGCCGACGGAGGACCGCGGGCTGGTCTTCAACATCATGTTCGCGCCCGAGGGCTCCACCCTCGAATACACCGACCGCTACGTGCGTCAGGCCGAAGCCATCTACCGCGGGGTGCCCGAGGTGCAGGGCATGTTCACCGCGGTGGGACTCGGCTTCGGCGGCCCAGGGCGGGTCACCGACGCCTTCATGTTCGTGCGGCTCAAGCCCTACGACGAGCGCACGCGCAGTCAGCAGCAGATCGTGCGCCAGGTGTTCCCGCGCATGCTCGGCATCCCGGGCGTGCTCGCCTTCCCGATCAATCCCCCGAGCCTCGGCGGCGGGTTCGGGCGGCCGGTCCAGTTCGTGCTCCAGGCCGAGAGCTACGACGAGCTTCGGAACGGCGTGGGCGTCATGCTGGCCGGCGCCCAGAAGCTGGGCTACCTGGTCAACATGGACACGGATCTCAAGCTCAACAAGCCGCAGCTCGAGATCGACATCGACCGCGATCGCGCCGCAGCGCTCGGGGTCTCGGTCACCGACATCGGCAGCACGCTGCAGACGCTGCTCGGCGGTCGCCAGGTGACCAACTTCAAGCTCGGCGACCGCCAGTACGACGTCATCCTCCAGGTGCCGCCGCGCGAGCGCTCGAGCCCCGCGGTGATCGAGGGACTCTACCTGCGCGGGCGCGAAGGGCTCACCCAAATGGCGAGCGTGGTCCACGTACGCGAGGAAGTCTCGCCGCGCGAGCTCAACCATTTCAACCGGGTGCGCTCGGCGACGATCAGCGCCAACCTGGCGCCGGGCGTCACCGTCGCCAAGGCGATCACGGACCTCAGGCAGATCGCCCGCCGCGACCTGCCGCCGGGGATCCGCACCGACCTCGCCGGGGAGTCGCGCGAGTACGCCGAATCGAGCGGCGCCCTCTACTTCCTGTTCGTCATCGCGCTGGTCTTCATCTACCTCGTGCTCAGCGCCCAGTTCGAGAGCTTCATCCATCCGCTGACCATCCTGCTCTCGGTGCCGCTCGCGGTGTTCGGCGCCCTGATCGCGCTGTGGGTCTTCGGAATGTCGCTCAACATCTACTCCCAGATCGGGCTGATCATGCTGATCGGCCTGGTGACCAAGAACGCCATCTTGATCGTCGAATACGCGAACCAGCGCCGCGCGCGGGGCGAGCCGCTCGAGCGGGCGGTGATCGGGGCCGCGCGCATCCGCCTGCGCCCGATCCTCATGACCACGCTGTCCACCGTCTTCGGCGTGCTGCCGATCGCGATCGGACTGGGCGCGGGGGCCGAATCGCGCAAGCCGCTCGGCACCGCGGTGGTGGGCGGGCTGCTCTTCTCCACCGTGCTCACGCTGGTCGTGGTGCCGGTCTTCTACAGCGTGCTCGCCCGCTTCCAGAAGGTGAAGGTCGCGACCCCGCAGCCGCGACCCGAGCGCGCTCCTGGGTCGCTCTCGCCGGCCAAAGCCTCCGAGCAACCGTAGGCTTCGGCCGCAAACGCGCGAGGGCTGCGTTGCGCGGCCGGCGCGTTGACCGCGCGAAGCCCTGCATTTAGACTTTTTCCGGCTCCCTAGACCCCCCTCGCGACCCCACCTCGCCACGCAGGCGGAGGCATCGCATGCACCCCGTTCGGAGTCTCTGCCTCGTCGCGCTCGCGGCCCTGGGCCCTCTCGCGCTGCTTCCGCCTCCCGCCACCGCGACTCCCGCCGCCTCGGCCCGGGCGCGGGCGCTGATGGCCCGCGCCGAAGCCTGGGAAGGCGCCTCGCTGGTCGCGCTCGGACGGGTGCGCGCCGACGCCACGCCCGAGGGGAGCGCCGGCAACATCCTCGCCGTGTACCTCGATCGAGGGGACGACCTGGCGGTGCGCGTGAGCCTGGTCGCCCCGCTCGGGATCCGCGACCGCGTGGACTACTTCGGCCGCCAGGGCGTGCGCGTCATCGTGCTGCTGGACGAGGGTGGGAGTCGCAACCGCCGGCTGCCCGCACCGCTCTCGGGTGCTGCGCCCTTCGCCTGGGACCGGATGCTGCTGCTCGACCGCGGCGCGGGGGTTCCCGCCCGGGCCGCGGCCGGACCCGCGGAGGACGGCGAGGCGCTCGCGGCCGATCGCGCCGCCTTCCACCTCGAGCGCGGCTGGCTGGCGGCCGCGCTGCCGCGCGCCGAGTCCGGCGCGCCGCGGCGCATCGCGGTGATCACGGTCGCCGGCGGGCGCGAACTCGACCGCGTCGTCGCCCCGCTCGGAGCCCAGGCGCCCACCTACTCCACCAGCGTGGCCTGGGTGCAGCACGGCAATCAGGGGCTCGCCTACACCGACGTCTTCACCGGCCGCCCCGGAGCGGAGAGCACGAGCGGGTTCGACGAGATCCTGCGCGCCCACGAGGCCAGCCCGGCGATCCCCGGCAACTTCCACCTCGGCGCGCTGCTCCAGAGCGCGGCGGAATGGAGTGCCCGCAACGGCGATCCCACCGATTTCAACGCCTGGCTGCGCGACGGGGTGCAGCAGGGCTGGGCGGGCATCGTCAGCTCGGCCTATGCCCAGCCGATCATGCCTTTCCTGCAGGGCGCGATGAACGAATGGGCGGTGGACCGCCACGTCGCGATGGACGTCTACCGCTACGGCTACACGCCGCGGGTGGCGTGGGTGCCGGAGCGCGTGTTTCTCAATCCCGGCAACTACCCCGACGCCGGCGTGATCGACTTCAGCGGCAACCACTGGACCAATCACGGCATCCAGGCGGTGGTCCTCGACGATTGGCCGCATTGCCAGGGCTACGACAACCACCAGATCCACACCTTGGCGGGCTCGTCCCTGCGGGTGATCCCGCGCGACGGCAACTTCACCGGCCTGATGCACTCCGGCAACGGCGCGGGCGCGCTGCAGGTGCTCACCGACCTCGCCAACTCACCGGTCGGGCCCTACCGCATCGTCGTGTTCGCCGACGACTGGGAGCAGACCGCCGCCGTCGCGGGCTGGCAGAACACCTACCCCTTCGCGCTCGGCACCTACCAGTGGATGATCGACAAGTGCCGGACCGAGAGCGCCTGGCTCCACACCTGGAAGCTCGCCGACGCGCTCGGCAACCCGGACTTCAACGGCTCGCCGAGCATGTTCCCGACCTACGGCACCTACGGCGGGATCGGCGACGTCAACGGCTATGGCGGCTCCAACAACGCCTGGTACACCGACTATGCGGGCTACGTGCCGTACGCCAACGGCGGCAACGGCAACGGCGTCTGCGCCGGGACCGGCGGCAACTGCAAGACCCACGGCCAGCTCTGGAACGACGCCCATCTCGCGCTGCAGAGCGCGCCCGACAACAACATTCGCGAGGCCGGCTGGTACGTCCTGATGACCAACCTGCACGAGACCGGCTGGCACGACTACCTGGGCGGCCCGCTCTCCGGCTGGCAGCGCCAGTACGCGGGCCACATCAAGAACGCCAACGTCTACGCCGAGGCGGCGCGCTGGGCCGGCGGGCTGTACGCCAGCCCCACCGGCGCGTTCTTCAGCGACATCGATGACGACGGCACCAACGAGCTGGTGATGCACAACGACCGCGTGTTCGCGGTGTTCGAGTCCACGGGCGGCCGCCTCACCCAGCTCTTCGCCAAGGGGTCCGGATTCGCCTACTCGGTGATCGGCGTGGACAACGCCTACTGGTACGGCACCGAGGCCGACTACAACGACGGCAACCACGTCGCCGGACTCTCGGACGTCGGACCCAACTACCAGAACGACCTCTACGGCATGAGCGTCGACCTCGGCACGGGGAACACGGTCCAGGCGACCTTCACCCACTCGGGCACCCGCAAGACCGTGCGCCTCACCCTCGGACAGCCCTACCTGGACTGCATCTACCGCGTGGACGGCGGCACCCAGTACATCCAGAGCGGCTGGTCGCCCGACCTCGTGGCCCTGGTGTGGAACGCCCGCATGGACCGGATCTACGCACCCGGCGCGGCGTACATGGGTCGCCGCAACCCCGACACCGGCGCCAGCGCCGCCTTCGTGCTGGGCGGTGGCGGGGCGAGCTTCAACTACGAGTTCAGCGGTACCCTGATGAAGGGCGACGAGATCTACGGCAGCAACAAGTTCGAGTTCTACGTCTATGCGGGGCCCACGTCGGCGCCGGACGGCGCGGGCAACGTCGCCGA
>Ga0326597_10004058_pt1 | contig 20733 bp, 15 predicted proteins | sample RVTome_12_FD_203789 | JGI IMG/M metagenome (GOLD analysis project Ga0326597, IMG submission 203789) | Soil microbial communities from uranium-contaminated site in the Upper Colorado River Basin, Wyoming, United States - RVT100D185 | ecosystem: Environmental > Terrestrial > Soil > Contaminated >...
CCCGAGCAGCGGCTTCTGCACTTGGAGGCCCAGGCGCGTTTTGCAGTCGACGCGCGGGATTTCCTGGCGACCGCCGAACAGATCCTGGAGGTCCACGAAGCGGCCGGGAACGACGAGGAGTACCTGAAGACCCTCGACTGGATCGATGAGCGTCATGCCGAGGTGGACTTCCCCTTCTCGAAGTACTGGGCCGGCGGGCTGGTGCGGGCCGGACTGTTCACGCTGGAACGCAGGTCGCTCGTGGCCATGGCGCAGGGGCATCCGGCGAAGGCGGTCGCGGCCTGGCAGCAGATGATCCTGCGCTACGGCGAACTGCCGTTCGAGGGAACCACGGCGGCGCTGTACGCCGAGCGCAAGATCGCTCAGGCGATCGACGACTTCGGCGCCGGGAGCTATGCCCCCTTCGAGGAACAGTCCCGGGAGCTGCATCGGATCGCGCTCGAGGCCCGGGACTCCCGGGCGCTGGCCGATCTGATCCAGCGCTATCCAAACTCCCGGGAGGTCACCGCGAGGCGACTCGACCTCGCGCGTCTCTTGATCGAGCAGGGTGAACAGGGGCAGGCCTTCACCGTCGTCGCGCCGCTCTTGAGCGGCCGAAGCGAGGACGACGATCACGTTCACGCTCTCTATCTGAGCGCACGGGGGGCCGATCTGGCGGGCGATTCGGGATTGGCCCGGGCGCTGTATGAACGAGTGCGGACCCTGGGAGGCGATCTGGCGGTCCTGGGAGGCGAGGGCGAATCGTACGGGACCCTGGCCGCGGCCGCGCTGGATCGAATCGGCGCGGACTCCGCGCCTGAGCCCGGGCCGGCGCTCCTGCCGGCACTGCCCGACCTGTCCGACGCAAATGAACCCGAGGGCCAGTTTGCGCTCGATCTCGACCTGGATCCGAACACGCACCTGGTGCCGATCGAGGGCGCTCGGCCGGACAGCCTGGCCGACGCGGTGCTGGTCTATGAACTGGCGCCGGCCGAGGGGAGCGAGTCCGCCTGGTTGCGCTTGATCGATGTGCGGCGGCTCGAGGAACGCTGGCGGGTTCCGATCGACAGCTACTACAGCGAGAGCGATCCCCTGCGCGCGCATCTGTTCGGCGAACGTCTCGTGCTCCGGCAGCGGAAGACGCTTTGGGGCTTCGATCCGAAGAGCGGCACGGTGCTGTTCGAGCGGGCGCTCCCAGCGGTGCCCTCGCTGGAGGTGCCCGGCCCGAACCTCTTCTACATGCAGTGGGGGCGTCCCGATGGACTGAGCGAGATCGTCGCGATCGAGTTGGCCGCGGGCAACTTCTTCTGGAGCCACACCTCGCAGGAGCTCGTGTTCGATCTGATCGAAGGCGGGGACCTGCTGCTGTTCCTGACTGCCGAGGGAGCGCTCGAGGCGCTCGACGGGCTGACCGGCGCGAGCCGCTACTCGATCTCCCTGCTGGAGATCGCGAGGGGCACCAAGATTCGGGCCTTCGAGGAATTCGGTCTGCTGGTGGCCACCGGCCTCGGGCTCGGCGAGACGAAGGCCAGCTTGCTCGGCTTCGACCTCGGGGATGGCCGTCCACTGTTCGATCTGGACTCCATGCCGGGGGGGTTGGGAGTGAGCTGGTTGAGCGCGACCTCGCGGGGCCTGGTCCTGCTGCGCGGCGAGGGGATCTTTGGCGGCGGAAGCCGAACCAAGGGGATCCATGCGGTCGAGCTGCTCGAGCCGCGCACGGGCAGGCTGCTCGAGCAAGTCACGGGTCTGCCGCAACTGGAGGAGTTCGATCACGGACGGACCGTGCTCGACGGAAAGGCGGTGCTGTTGGCCGGGACGGGCAGCCGCCGGCGTCCGGAACAGCGTCGCCTGGTGGTGATCGATCTGGTCCGGCAGGTCGAGCGCAGCGTTCCGCTCGATGCGCTGCCGAACGCGACCGCGGAGTTCACCTCGTTCGCCACCCGGGACGGCGGAGTGTTCGGCACGATCGATATTCGACCGGCGATGCCGAAACGATACCAGAGCTTTGTATTCTCGCTGGAGACCGACTCCGGCGATCTGAAGCTCGTGCGGGTTCCATCGAGCCACGACTACCGCTGGAGCAGTGCCACCACCACGGCGGATGCCCTGGTGGTCCTGAAGGAAGGGCGCCTGCACGTCTATCGGGCGGCTTCCAACGGGGCCCCGGACAGCCCGACCCCGAGAAAGGACGCAAAATGAGCCTGTCCCTTCGAGTCCGCGGCCTGCTCGGCCCGGGCCTGCTTCTGGCCGTCATCGGCTGGGCCCCCGTCCTGGAGGGTCAGGAGGACGGCGGCGACGACTGGTCGAACGCCGAGAGCGTGCTCGATCGGCAGGCGATGCGGGCGGTCGCGGCCGGCCTGGACTGGCTCAAGGAACACCAGAACGCGGACGGTTCCTGGAGTGGAGACGTCGGCTTCAAGCTGAATCAGGAGTACGAGGTGGAGCGCACGGACAAGCCGCACGTCGGCGTGACCGCGCTGGCCGGGATGGCCTTCCTCGCCGGGGGACATCTGCCCGGCCGCGGCCGGTACGGAGCGACCATCTCGGGCGCCACCGAGTTCATCCTGAACTGCGTCGATGACACCTCCGGCTTCGTGGCCCAACACGGCACGCGCATGTACAGCCACGCGTTCGCCACGCTGTTCCTGGCGGAAGTGGTCGGAATGACGCAGCGCACGGACGTGCGGGAGAAACTGCAGAAGTCGGTCGATCTGATCGTCAAGTCGCAGAACCGGTTCGGCTCGTGGCGCTACGAACCGTTCGCGGTCGAGTCCGACATGTCGATCACCGTCTGCCAGTTGATGGCGCTGCGGGCCGCGCGCAACATCGGCATCAAGGTGCCGCGCTCCACGATCGACCGCGCCGTGCGATACGTCCAGAGTTCGTATGTCCAGGAGGACGAGACGAACTACTTCATGTACCACGACGGCTACTATTTCCTGCGCCGGGGCTCCTTCAGGTATCAGAAGCAGGACAACACGCGTTCCTCGTTCGCGTTGACCGCGGCCGGCATCACCTCGCTCTACAACGCGGGCGTCTATTCCGATGAGCGGTTGCGGGAGTCGCTCGGCGTGCTCGATCAGTCTTTCCACCTGCTCGAGGGGCGCCAGACGCATTACTTTTACTGGTACGGCCACTACTATGCGGTGCAGGCGATGTACGTGGCCGGCGACCCCTACTGGACCCGGTACTACAGGCGGATCCGTCAGGATCTCCTGAGTGCGCAGCACCGGGACGGCAAGTGGGAGAACAAAACCGGCCCGGGCAACGCCTTTGGCACCGCGATCGCGGCGATCATCCTGCAGGTGCCGTACAAGTACCTGCCGATTCTCCAGCGCTGAGACGCGCCGGCGGCAGACGACAAGGACCCCATGGACCCAAAGACACTCAGGACGGAGCTGGAACGGCTGCGCGGGCGGCTGCGGCGGCTGTTCGTGCTGTTCGGGAGCCTGCGGGTGCTGGCTCTCGGCAGCGCCTGCCTGGCCGTCATCTATCTGCTCGACCGTTCGCTCTCGCTGCCTCCTTTCGTCCGGGTCCTGTTGCTGCTCTTCAGCCTGGCCGGGGTGGGCTACCTGGTCTATCGCGGGATCGTGTTTCCACTCTACCGGCGGATCTCCGCCGCCGACGTGGCCGGCCGGATCGAGCGCCGTTTTCCGGAGTTCGATGGCCGCCTGATCTCGACCCTGGAGCTCGAGGGACACGCGCTCGACCCCGAGCGCAACGTATCGGTGCAGCTCGTCGACGTGCTGCGCCGGCAGACCGGAGAGCTCCGGGAGGGCAAGCGCTTCGAGGAGATCTTCGACCTGAGGCCGCTCGGTCGCCTGGCGATGATCGCCTGCGTGTTGGTCGCGATCGACGTGGGCTTCATCATCGCCGAGCCGGATCTGGCCGGGACCTTCTTCCGCCGGCTGTTCGGGGGCGATTCCCGCTGGCCGCAGGATACGTTCCTGGTGGTGGAGCTTCCTGAAAACGCGGAGCACTTCACGGTCGAGTACGACGATGACCGGCCGGTCAGCGTGCGGATCGCGCGGGGCGCCAGCCTGCCGGTGACCGTGGTGGCGAAGGGGCGCTCGCCCGAGTTCGTGGAGCTGCGGTCGCGCTCGGTGGAATCCAGCGCGGGCGGCGCACCTGCGCCGATCGGCCTCGCGCCCACGGCCGGATCCGAGTGGGTCGGCCGCTACCGCAACGTGCGCGACTCGTTCGAATTCTGGCCTCACGACGGCGACGTCAACGACGATGGCTGGCCGGTTCTGGTCGAAGTCTTCACCGCGCCGGGGGTGATCAGCGTGGCGAGCCGGCTGACCTTCCCGGAGTATACCGGTCTGGCAGAAAGGCGCGTGGACCGGGGCGACGTGGAGGCTCCGGTGGGAACCCTGGTTTCGCTCGAGGTCGAGATCGAAGGAGCGATCGCCAGCGGACAGGTGGTCTTCGACGCGGGTCTGGATCCGCTCGAGCTGTCGCCCGCGGATCCCACGGCAAGGGCCGAGTCCGAGCATCTCTGGCAGGCGAGCTTCGAGGTCAGCGAGTCATGCGCCTACTCGATCCAGTTGCTGGGGGACAACGGCTTCAAGAACCTGGAATCGACCGATTACGCGGTCATCGCCGTCAAGGACCGGCCCCCGACCGTGCGGCTGATCGAGCCGTCGCAGACCCACCTGGACGTGACCCCGGACGGATTGGTTCCCTTCCGCCTCGCGGTGGACGACGACTACGGGATCGCCTCGCTGTCGCTCTCCCTGGTCCCCTTCGGGACCGAGAGCAAGACCGGTTTCGACCTGCTCCCGGACCGCCTTGACGAGGAGCCGACCCGCCGCATCCTGGCCTACCGGCTGATCGATCTGGCCAAGAACCCGTTTCCTCATGAAGACTCCATCCGCGCCTCGCAGGTGGGCGATTCCTATGTGTACACGGTCGTGGGGGAGGACAATCACGCCACGGGCGGCGAGCCCTTGCCCAACCAGACCGTGGTCCGGGATCGACGTTTCGACGTGATCTCGGTCAACGAGAAGATGCGCTTGCTGACCGAGCGGCAGGTGCGCATGAAGGACGACGTCCGCGCGCTGCGCGATCTGCAGGACGAGAAGCACCAGCGCCTTTCCGAGGTGCTCCTCGACTTCGAGTCGAGCGAGGGGGATGACGGTCCCGGCGCCGATGAGTTGGCGGCGCTGGAGATCGGGCAGAATCAGGTCACCAATCGCGCGGTGCGGCTGGCCCAGGATTTCGGGGCCCTGTACGAGGAATATCTGCTGAACCGGCTGGATCGCTCAGCGGCCGCCGAGCGGCTGATTCCCCTGCTGGAGGAGCGCAAGCTGGCCTCGTCCACGATCGACGGATTCGACTTCTCGATCTACCGGCCGGTCGTGACCTCCTACGAGGAGGGCGCCTTCGGCACTCTGGATGTGCTTGGCCGGTTGCTGGGCATGTTGTCCTGCATCCTCGACGTGGCCGAGACGATCTCGCCGGAGGCCGGCCGGGGCATCAGCGACGCAAGGCTCCTGGTCGACGGAAGCGAGCGGCCGGGCGGAGTGCGAACGGCCCTGTCGGCGCAGAAACGGGCGCTCGCGAGATTGGACGAACTGCTCGAGCGGATGGACGAGTGGGAGGACTTCCAGGAGATCCTCACGCTGTTCCGCGACCTCCTGGAGAACCAGCGCGATCTGAACGCTCGCACACAAACCACGCTCCGTTCCGAGGATCGTTGACGCGGGCCGCCGGAGAAACAAGATGAAGCACACAAGACGAGCGATCACCCTGGCGGCCGGCGCGGTCTGGCTGCTCTGTTCACCGGCTCTTGCCCAGGATAAGAGCGCCGACATGGCGCGGTTGGTCCGGGATCAGCGCACGATCAAGGCGCGGCTCGAGAAGATCGAGTCCAAGATGGACCGCCTGGCAGAGAAGCTGGCCGGCGAGGGCAAGACCTACAACGCCGGCCTGTTGATCGAGGCCCGAGCGGAGATCGAGCGCCTGGGCATCAATGACCGGATCGACGAAGTCATCCCGGACATCTCGTCGGCGCGCTTCTCCAGCGTCGAACGCCAGCAGGAGATCCTGAAAAACCTCGAGAGCATCTATTCCGTCCTGCTCGACCGGAACGACCTGGACAAGCTGGAAAAACGGCTCGACCAGCTCAAGGCCGGCATCGAGCAGATCAAGGATCTGCGCAAGGTGGAGCGGGACATCATCGAGGAGACCAGCCGCCTGTCGGAGAGCGAGCAGGCGCTCTTGGAGCGCGCTCTTTCCCAGCTCGCCGACCTGAAGAGTCAGCAGGAAAACCTGAAGGAGCAGACCGAGGGCGCGGCGGAAGGCCCGATCGAGCGGCTGGATCAGTTGAAGCAGTCACTCGATCGGCTGGCTGAGCGGCAGAAGGGCGAACTCGACCGGGCGGACGCGGCGATTCGAGCCGTGGTGGGCACGGCGCTCGAACGCCTGGATGAAGCCATCGCGGCGGAACGCTCCGCGCTGAAGCGCCTGCCCGAGCAGGCGTCCGGCTTGAGTCCCGCGGAGCGCGACCCCTTCCTGGCCGACCAGGAACGGGCGAAACAGGCGCTCGAGCGCCTGGGCGAGGAGAACCTGGAACCGGATCCGGGTCAGCCCGACGCTTCGGCCTTGCCAAGGGAGGCGCGGGAGAAGCTCGAGCCGGCCGTGAAGGCGGCCCGGAAATCGATCGAGGCGGCAGAGACCGCGGCCCACAACGAAGACGCGAAGGGCTCGCGGGAGGCCTCCAAGGAGGCGCTGGCCGCCCTCGAACAGGCCAGGCGGCAACTGGCCGAGCAGCTTGGGGCGGATCCCGCCTCGATTCCAGAGGGCGGCCTGGAAGCAGAGCGGTCGATCTCCGAGGAGGCCGAGAAAGCCTCCACCGACCTCGGCGAAACGGCCGCGGCCCGGCCGGACGATGCATCCCGGGAGTCGATCGAGCAAGCGGCAGAAAGCAGCCGGGAAGCGGCCGAGGCCGCAGCAGAAGCCGCCCAACAGCAGGAAGCGCAGAAGCCGATCGAGGCCCGGGAAGCTGAGCTGCAGGCGCTCGAGTCGCTGAACGAAGCGCGCTCCGCTCTGGAGCAGCAGGCGGCGTCGGCCCGCAAGCAGTCGGACGAGCTGGGCGCCCGGCAGAACTACATCGAGGGCGGCATGTCCAAGCTCGAAGAGACGCTGCAGAAGCTGGCCGCGATGTCGGGCGACCGCCAAGCGAGCCAGACGCAGCAGCAGCAGCAGCAGGCGGCGCAAGCGAAGCAGTCGATGAGCGAGGCCTCGAAGAGCCTCTCGAATTCGGAGCTGGAGCAGGCCGCAAAAGAGCAGCAGGACGCTCTGGATTCCCTGACTCAGTTGGAGCAGTCGCTCCAGCAGTCGAGCGGCGAGGCAGCGCAGAAGAGTTCACAGCAACTGGCCATGGAGGAGCAGCAGTACTCCGATCTGGAGGAGCGGCAGACCGATCTGGAGGAGCGCACCCGCGAGCTGATGGACCGGCTGAAGGAGCTGAAGGACCGGGAGCAGCAGGAAGCCCTCGAGAATGCGGCCGCGCGCATGAAGCAGGCTTCCAGCGCACTCTCCGAGAATGAGGGGGAACAGGCTCTGCCCCGTGAAAAGGAAGCCGAGAAGCATCTCTCCCAGGCACAGAAGGAACTCGAGGACGAAGAGGAGAAGTACGAGAACCTGCGCCAGGAGGAGTTGCTGTTCAAGGTCCGGGAAGAGCTGATCGCCCTGCGCGCCGACTCGGAGGAGGTCTACCGGAAGACCGGCGAAATCGAGGAGGATCGCGTCGCCAAGGGCCGCCTCAGCCGGTCCGGCCGGTCGAAGATCAAGAGCCTGGCCGACGAGACCGGGACGATCCGCGGCCGCAACGACGAGGTGGCCGGGAAGATCAGCGAGGATGGAGCCCTGGTCTTCACCTTCACGCTCGAGCAGAACTCCCAGGATCTGGAGCGGCTCGCGGACCTGCTCGGAACGAGGCCGTATCTGACCGACGAGTTCACCCAGTCGATCCAGCTCGAGGTGGTCGAGCGCTATGACGACCTGATCAACGCGATGAAGCAGGAGCTCGACCGGCGCCGCCAGGCGCAGCCGGAGCCCGAGCAGCAGCAGGGCGAACAGGACGGCAAGCAGCCCTTGATCCCCCAGGTGGCCGAGCTGTTGATGGTCAAGCAGATGGAGGAGGCCACCATGCGCAAGATCGACGTGTTCATCAAGACCCATCCGGAGCTGGCCGAGGAGCCGCTGGGTGAGATCGACCGGGATCGGCTGATTCGAATGGGTCATCAGCATTCCGAGGTCTCGGCGCTGTTTCGAAAGCTGGTCGGAGCCGATGAGGAAGCAAAGGATCCCGACCATCCCGACGACCCGGACCACGAGGAGAACGGACGATGAAGCCGCGAACCATGATTTGCCTGTCATTCCTGTTCGGCTGCGCCGTGCCGGCCCTGGGCCAGAGCGACGACGAGCTCAGGGCCCGGGAGCTGATCGCCAGGATCACGAAGGAGATGTCCCGGATCGATGAGCTGCTGCTCGAGGTGGACGAGGCGACGCCCAAGCAGGTCCAGGAGTCCCTGAACGAGGTCCAGCAGAACATCGAGGAGCTGTTGAAGAACGTGCAGGCCCAACAGGCCGGCGTGATCGAGAACATCGAGGAGCTGGTCCGACTCACCAAGTACACCCAGAGCAACCAGGGTCAGGGCAGTGGCGATCAGGAGCAGCAGGGGGAGGGCGAACAGCCGAAGAACCGGCAGCGGGAGAAGGACGCGGAGCCCAAGGACCTGAAGTACCAGGGTGATCCCAAGGACCAGAAGCCCGAGTCGGGCGAGGAGGACCGGAGCGAACCGGAGCAGAACCGGACGGGCCAGAAGCCGCCTCCGTCGGAGACCGAGAAGTTCCAGCGCGAGGACGTCAGCGGCCGCTGGGGCAATCTGCCGCCCAAGGTGGCCGAGATGTTCATGAACCTGAGCCCGGATCAGTTCCCCCCCAAGTACCGCCAGCTTCTGGAACAGTACTACAAGAAGGCCAATGACCAGAAGAAGTGAGCGCGGGGCCTTCGGGCTCCGCTGGTCGATCGCCGTCCTGGTCTTCCTTCCGGTGAGCGCGCCGGCGGACGTGAAGGATGAGACGTTCGATCGGACCGAGATGGAGATCGAGCAGCGGGCGGCCCGGATGGCGGCGCGCGGGCTCGAGTACCTGGCGGCGCAGCAGAACGAGGACCGCTCCTTCTCGGTCGCGAGCGGAGAGGACGCGACCCGGGCGCCCTTGGCGGTGACGGCCCTCGCGGCGCTGGCCTTCATGGCGGGCGGCTCGACGATGGGCCGCGGCCCGTACAGCGATCAGGTCCGCTCGGCGGTGGAGTACCTGCTCGAACACCAGGTCGACCGGCCGCCGGAGGGGGAGGGCGGCGCGCTCGGCGAGATGGAGTACGGCTACTTCCTGGTGGAGTCCGACTCGACCTCGAAAATGCACGGGCACGGCTTCGCCACGCTGGCGGTCTCGCAAGCCTACGGCACCCTGGGAATCGACTCGTCCTACGGCGAGTCGGCGGGTCCGAAGGCGCGCGAGGATCAGCGGCGGATGCGCAAGGCCCTGGCGGCCGCGGTGCGCCTGATCGAGCGTTCGCAGAGCGAGCAGGGCGGCTGGAACTACCAGCCGTACGAGAACGACCACGAGGGCTCGATGACGGTGCTGATGATCCAGGCGCTGCGCGCCGCGCGCAACGTGGGCATCGACGTGGACAAGGGAGTCATCGACCGGGCGGTGCGCTACATCGACAAGTCACAGCGCAAGGAGGACGGCGCCTTCCGCTACCATCTCAACCACCCGCGGGTCAGCTTCGCCCTGACGGCGGCGGCGGTGGCCACGCTGAACGCGGCGGGCACCTACGACAGCGAGGTGATCGACAAGGGCATGGAATACATGCGCCGCCACGACCCGGTGCTGAACCCGGATCAGTGGGCGGCCGACCAGAACTTCCCCTTCTACGGGCGGCTGTACGCGGCCCAGGCGTACTACGTCTACCACGACCAGCGCATCTGGCGGGAGTGGCACCAGCGCGCCGTCCAGAACCTCGGGAACTGGCAGAACGAGAGGACGGGATCTTTCCAGAAGGGCCAGTACGGCCAGGTGTACGCCACGGCGATGTCGTGTCTGGTGCTGCAGTTGCCGGTGCAGTATCTGCCGATCTTCCAGAAGTAGGGGGGCGGCCGGGATTCGGGAAGACGATCGTGACGAGGGGGAGTGCGATCAACGTCCGGTTGAATCGGCTCGTGGGCTGGCCCCGTCGATCAACCGGTCCTTGTGCCGCTCTTGTAGCGCCATGTAGTACTCAACGAGTCTGCGGGGGTCGTTGTCGTGCTCCCGCGAAATCTCCTCGCGAGCCCGACGCACGGCTTCGACTCCTTCGTTTACGCTGCTCATCGGAAATGTGGCCTTCACTCGGCATGGTTCAAACGATAGATCCGCTCGAGGTCACCGGCTTGATGACAAGCAACCTCGCGTCCATCGGGCCAACGGCGGGCCGATCAGCGGTCGGCCGAAGGCCGGTCCGCTGCGTTGGCTCGTGGGGCGGCGCCCCCGGGCGGCATCAGTCCTCCTTGCCCGCAGCTACCTTCTTCGGTGGAAGCCTTACGACTCGTCGCTTCTTGCCCGCCTGACGAGCCAGTGCAGCATCGATGATCCGGTCGAGATCTCGGCCCGATTCCTGGGCGATGGCTTCTCGCACGGCATGAACTTCCTCGACGATTCGATCCTTGGTCGGCATGCGGTCTACTCCTGCACAAACTCCACTGGCGTACAGATCACCGGCGGCTCGAAGCCGGTCGCCCGACAAATGGCTTCGATTCTGCCACGGAGCATGGGGTTCGCGATGTGCGTACAGTTCCAGGTCAGCAGGTAGTCGATACCATGCGCCGCTGCGACGGCAACGTGCACGGCATCGACCTGAGCCTTCACCGGCATCCCGCCAAGGCGCAGGATCTCGCGGGCGACCAGCCGCACCTCCGGGGTCAGATCAAGAACGGGGATGTCCGCAAGCACAGCCAATCGCCGCTCCGCGGCCTCGGCATTCCCGGCTCCAGCCTCATCGAGCACGAACTGCGACACGTACAGGCAAAGGCCGACCGACGATTGTACCCGCTCATGGCAACGCGGAGGGTTCAACAGGAGGGCCAGGTCGTCAGGCACGGGCTTGTGCGTTTCCACTTTCAGCACCGCCACGTGAACCCAAACCTGGAAGCGGAAGGGTAGATCGACCGCACGGGCGAAGCCCGTTGTGCCGCCTTTCGTGCAATGAACGTCGTCGACTCTCTGCGTGATCCGCTTGCCGAACTGCTCGTAGTCGCCGGTCCGGACGACGACGTGGGCGTGATGGAGCAGTCGGTCCATGGCGGTCGGGGCCATGAGATCGTCGAGGAAGAGCGGGTGCCGCTCCTCGATGCCGCGGTTCGAGGTGACGACCATTGAAGAGCCGCTGCCGTTCCTTCTCTTGGCCTTTCTCGGTCGGGAAGAGGTCCGGGTGCGTCGAGGGTTCGTCGACCATCTGCGCGAAGATCACCGCCCGCGCCGCCGCCGGCAGCCGCCGCGCCCACCACGGGTGCAGCGTGCTCGGGTACCCGTGGCGCATCGAGTTCTCCCGCGCCGATGCCATGTTGATCGCGTCGAGCGGCAGAGCGACCTCGACGAGCTTCTTCATGCGCGTGTTTTGTCTCCGGCAGTGAACCAGCGGCGGCGCGGATCACGGGGGCCGGAGCCGACGACGACGATGAGGCCGCGCTCCGTCAGTCTCGCGAGCCGGTGCTGTGTCGCGCGGGTGGAGAGGGCCACGTGCGCCGCGATCTCGGCCGTCGAGCGGCCGTCTCCCGCACGGATGAACGCCACGATGCGCTCCTCTACCCCGTCCAGCGCGGCCTTCGCGACGCGCTCTGTCCGGATCGTCACGCGGAAGCGGAATCCCAGCTCCGCGAAATCCGGTGCGGGCAGTCCCGTCTCCTCGCACGCCGCGATCATACGCTGCACCCCGGTGCCCCACTGCTCGATCAGGCCCAGCTCCTTGAAGACGCGCGCGATGACGCGGTTGCGCACCCGCGAGACGCCGTCGCGCATCTCGTCGATGGTGAGACCCGCCAGCAGAATGCCTTGATTCTCCACCTCGATCCGGTCGTCGAACACCGCCACGCGGATCGGCGCACCGCGTTGCGCGTAGTCGGCGTGTACGACGGCATTGACAAGCGCCTCACGCAAAGCCGCCGGTGGCACCGCCGGCAGGTCGCGGCGACGGACGCGACCGACGGCCATGCCGAGGCGCGTGTTGCGCTCCACGAATCCGATCGCCTGCTCGATCGCCAGAACCGGGTAGATGGTCAGCTCCGCCCGGTCCGCAAGGTCGGCCCGGTCCGTCCCCGCGAAGCGGCCCACCTGGAGGTAAGCGTCGGGAAACCGCGCAAGTCGCTCCCGGCCGAAGAGCAGGATCCCGCCGGCCGTCGGGACGGCGCGCCCCCGATGCCGCCGGACCAACCCAAGTGTCTCCAGGTCCTTGCGGCGCAGCGCGCGGTGCTCCGCAAAGCACTGCGAAGCAGCTGCGAAGTCGATGGCTTCGGAGTCGAGGCCGGCCATCGGCTCCTCGTCGAAGCCCTCCGCGCCGATCCGCCGTCCCAGCTCGGCGATGAGCGCGGCGTCCGCTGCGCGATTGGTGGAGCCCAGTCGCACGTAGGTGCCACGCGCCGGACCTTCGGCACGCAAGTGGTGGGGGCGCAGGGCGCTGGGGTGCACCGTCACCACCACCACGTGCGTTTTGCGCCACGGGACGATGTCGATCTCGGGGAGGAGACGAGGCTCGATGGAGTCGGACACCAAGTTCGCGATCCGCTCCTCGAGCTCCAGCGGCGCCTTCACGCCGGCGACAGCTCGGGAGCCGTCCGCGACACCAATGATCAGGCGGCCCCCGGCGGCGTTGGCAAACGCCACGAGGGTGCGCAGCACCGGCGCCGGGGAGGACAGGTCGCGCTTGTACTCCAGCGTCTTCCCCTCGGGCTGGCGAAGGATCTCCTCGAGTTTCATGCTGCGCAACCTACTACGAAGTGGGCTTCGCTGTCCAGCTTCGCAGTCGCATGCGCGGCGTGCGTCACATCGGCACCTCCGCCCGCGCCAACAGCTCCGCGAAGTCGTAGTTGACGCTGGTCAGCCCGAAGTCCGGCTCGCGCTGGACCCGACGCGGGAGGTAGCGCACCCGATGCGTCTCCCCGTGCAGGAACTCGACCAGCGTGAGGAGCAGGTCGGTCGGCGTGTTGAGGCTGGTGCGGATCTCGTGCTGCGTGACCGTGACGGTGTCTGCGCCCGATACCCGCCCCTGAGCTCGATGAAGCGCAGCCGCCCGGTGCCCGGCTCTCGATGTCGTAGCCGAGCCGTTCGAACTCGCGGCCGGTGGGCTGCCAGCCGAGCGAGCGCTCGACCTCCATGACGATGGCGCGCGCGGCCGCGGCCTGGGTGTCGGCGAGATGGATGTGGTCTTCCCTCGGCTATGCGGAGATCAGCATAGCCGGGGTGGGGTCAGACTTCCCTGGGCACGTTGGAAAAGCGCCTGACCTCGCTACCGTTGCCACAGGCCGTGTTGGACGCCTCCGCTGAAGTAGATGGCGAACGTGCCGTGGCCGGGAATCTCCATCGGTGGGTGGGCGACCTCGGCACCGGCATCGACTGCGGCGGCGACCGCGGATTCGATGTCGTCGACGAGCCAGTAGGGACGAACCACCGGCTCCTCCGACTCGCGCATGGGCGCGCGCACCCCGACCAGGCCTCCTCCCGGCAGGGCCGCGGTGCGCGCGTTGCCGAGTCCGGCGTCGGGGCCGCCGAAGCGCAGTCCGTTCGCGGCCGCGTACACGGCGCAGACTGCGTCGACCTCCTTGGTCACGATTTCAAGGTAGTGGATCTGCATGACGGGCTCTCTTCGGTTGGAACGTTGATCCGGTTCGGTCCCGGGGGACAGGCATCCCAGGAAGGACACGGCGACGAGCGTGACGGCGAGCATGAAACGCATGAGCGGGTCTCCTCGATAAACCATCGTCTCAGTTGGCCCCAGCCGACCGCCACACGACCAGTGGATTCCATAGTCGGAGGTGCCGCCTGCGCATCCCATCTTCGACGACCGCCTTCCAGTCGCGGTACGGCTTTGGCGGCTGGTACTTCCCACGTGCGGGAGCATACGCTCCCTCGACACCCGTCAGCACGGACATGGAACTGGTCGCGGCGGCCTTGACGCCGTCGTCGGTGGCGCGGGAGCCGATGAAGAAGTCGTTGCCAGGCCATGAGACGTGGTCCCAGGCAACGAGGCTGTACAGGGCACAGTCCGAGAAATCGTCACCCTCGTCCGCGTAGGCGATTGGCCGGCAAAGCTGCGGCTTGTTGTTCGGGACCGTCAGCGGGCGGGTCATGAACGAGATGCCGTGGATCTCACGGCGGGCGTTTGCGCACTCGCTGTAGGGGTCGAAGTAGACGGCCTTCAGGTTCGGGAAGGAAGCGCCGTGCTCGGTCAGGAACCTCTCCAGAACGTCCTGCAACCGCCGGCCCAGTTGACCCTGAAAGGGGCCGGCGAACTGCCCGCAACCGAGGCCGGGCACGGTCACGAGGGCGGAGCGCGGCTTGGCCGCGCGGTGGTTCACGTAGCGGAAGACAGGGAGCAATCTGCGCCGGTAGAGCGTGTAGTACCCCTCCGTGGAAAGCTGGCCGTCGGGCTGGGTCGCCTCGTTCCAGTCCACCGGCGGATGCCCCCGCCCGTTCTGCAGGAGAGCGCCGGGGGTGAAGATCAGCATCCCGGGGAAGGGAGGCACGTGCGGCGTCGGGGCGGTGTGGTGGCCGTCATCGAAGATGGTTACGGGAACGGCCATCGAGAGATCGCCCAGCAGGCTGAGCTCGGTCTGGCTCCAGTCCGAGCCATCCCCGGCGACCGCGCTTTCGGCGAAGATCTGAGGTGACTTGGTGTCGAGCAGCTCGCCGAGAAGAGCCAGTTCCGTCATCGCTCGAAGGTCCGCGTCCTGGAGGCGATCATGCAGGCGGGCTCCGGGCTTCATCCGGCCGGCGCAGAGCGCCTCCAAATCGCCGGCGGCACGGGCCACGGTCTCTTCGGGAATGATGATGGAGTAGCCGGGTGCGACGGCGGTCTCCGAGTTCTGCTTGGTCATCTGGGCGCCCTCGGTCGCGGAACGTCGTGTCTCTGAGCCGCCGGCGGGGCGGGGTCGGCTGTGGCGACTCGTCAGCGTACCCGCTCGTAAACGACGGTTTCGGACAATTGAAACGCAGGGAGCGCCACGTCGCTCCACCAGGTTTTTGAGAGACCCGGCAGAGATTCCGGCGCGGCGGCGGTCAGCGAATCCCAGCCGCGAGCCTCCTCGTGAAGTTCATACGCTCGTCCATCACGCAACTGGATCAGCCAGCAGATCAGGTCCGTGGTGATCAGGTCGCGCTTGAAGCCTACGATTCCCTGGACGTCGAGCCAAGCCCAGGACTCCGTACCCTCGGGCCGGCGTCCACCGTAGGAGTGCCGGAGCAGCACGCCGCTGCGCGTGACCTCGATTTGAACTTCATGCCTCCGCTCGGACCAAAGACGACGAATCGTGCGCAACCAGTTCATGCCGAACCAACGGATCGGCCGCTCAGCGGCGCGCCGCTTGGAGCAGGGAGGCGGCTGCGGCTTGTCAGGCGCTCCGCTTGTTCTTCACGGTGAGCGCCCGGACGGAGTTCAACGGGGATCGCCACCGCTGTGTGCGTAGCGGCCTCGAACGGAGCCTCGTCCTCCGCGACCGCTTCCTCGCCGGCCTGCGCTTCGTAGCGGTCAAGGACGCGCTGGGCGCGGGCCTCGTCCCAACCGGGCGGGAACCTGCTTGGCCTCGTCATGATCTCCTTCCCCGCCGGCGCCGGAGTGCGTGCTTGGCCTTCGGTCCGAGATCGAGATCGTGGGCTGTGATGACGAACACGGAGTCGGGATCGGAAACGTGCCAGCACATCGCACGCCTCCCGTTCTCTGGCGCGGCGTCCCGGCGCGGCATCAGGCTTCCTTGCTCGCGGCTGCCTTCCTCGGTGGGAGCCGGACGACCCGTCGCTTCCCGCCCGCCTGACGAGCCAGGGCATCATGGATGATCCGGTCGAGGTCGTGGCCCGACTCCTGGGCGATGGCTTCTCGCGCGGCGCGAACTTCCTCGACAATGCGATCCTTGGCCGGCATGCGGACGACTCCTGCTGGAACTCCACCGGCGTACAGATCACCGGCGGCTCGAAGCCGGTCGCTCGACAGGTGGCTTCGAGTCTACCACGCAGCATGGGGTTCGCGATGTGAGTACAGTCGGCCCGGTCCGTCCCCGCGAAGCGGCCCACCTGGAGGTCAGCGTCGGGAAACCGCGCAGGTCGTTCCCGACCGAAGCGCAGGATCCTACAGATCCTCCTCCGGGCGGCCCTCGGCTGGTTCCTCCTCGAAGTTCGATGTCATCGGGTCGGTCACGCCCGCGAAGCGTCCCACCACGCGGGGCGGATTCGGAAGGACCGGCGGGGAAGTGGGGGCAGGCGGCAGCGACGGTCCCTCGAGTCGAAGCGCGAATCCGGATGTCGTCCCCTTCCGGAGGAGCACGCCTTCCTCGGAATCGAGGAAACGGAGCGTCTCCGCCGGGTGCTCGCGGATTTGGAACGTGACGGTCCGGATTCCAGCCAGGCAGGCCAGGTCCAGGACCCGGATCACCTCGCTCACGGGAGCCTCGGCAGGGGCCCGGACCTTCAGGACCACCGCATCGCGTTCGGAGGGACTCATGGCGGAGAGTCGGGCGTACTGGCGGCCCCAGTCGTCCGTGCCGGCAGGCTCGGTCGTCAGCTTTGCCTCGACGAAGATCGGCTCGAGGCCGGCCGGGACGCAGCATTGATCGATCGGCGGGTATGCGGCAAGCCCGCCCTCTTCGCCATCCGACGTGGAACGAACCGTGAAGTAGGCATGGTGCACGGAGTCCACCGTGGAGATGAACAGCACGCAGAAAACGAACCCCCAGGCCAGGTCCTTGTCCGCCCGGACGACGACGCTGATGGGGTCGTCCTTCAGCTCCTCCGGCGACCCGACAGGAAGGGTGCCTCTGGCGGCGTGGAGAAGGCGAGAGAACGCGGGCAACGACATCGGCTTCCCGTTCACATGCAGGACCCGATCCGGGCTGAGCTCGGCCACGAACCGATGCGGCGGGCCCGGCAGGTCGCCGACGGTGGCCGCTTCGGGCAGCCGGTCGACGGTCACGCTGAGCCCCTCGGCCGGTGTTGCGCCACAGACGTCGGAAGTCACGCGGTCACACCCGCACCCGCAAAGCAAAGCCATGACGAACAGGACGATTCCGAGATGAGCGGGCGCGCGTGGCGGCCCCGCGGTCCGTTCGGTGGCCCAGACGCGGAACAGGGTGCCGCGTGGGGAGCGGACGCGGTCGCCGACGGCGAGGATCGCATCGAGGCTGTAGTACCGGACGGTCCGCCGAACCGAGCGCGCCTCAGCTGCGGTGTGCAGCGCCGTCCATCTGCATGCTTCTGTTAGCCAGCTCCTGCTCATCGACACGTCGCGAAGTCGACATCAAGATGGTATCGCACGATATCCACAGGAGGCTGCTTGCCGGCGGCTCGGGCGACGTCGCAATGGAGCCTCGTCGAGCCTCCATGAACGAGTATGCCCCGCGGCTCCTCTTGAGTTTCGTGCTTGAGCAACTTCAGGTAGTGGCGGAGTTGCCTGAGGTCAGCGATGCTTGGCGAGTGCTGCTTGCATTCGACGATCACCGGTCGCTCATCTCGGTCGAGTAGGAGGACATCCGAGCGCGACCCGTCGCCGAAGACCCGCTCTCGAATCCTCTCACTCGGATGGAGAACCAGTCCATCCTCAAGGCGATGAGGGTATGCGGCAATGAAGTCGGAAAGCGCCCTCTCGTAAGGGAAGTGGGAAAGAAGGCCTATCCAGTTTGACCGGTCATTCATGACACGGCGAAGATGGTTGAGGGACACAGAACGTATCTCTCCGATCGTTGGGCGAAGCTCTCCCGGCGTGAGTCGATGGCCCTCGGGGAGGAGAACGACCTGGTCTTGCCCAACTGGACCCACCGTCATGTCCCAACGCACCAGAACTCGCCGTCCCATCTCGCCATCAGGGTCGCGCTTGGTCCGCGGCACCAGCGGATCCCAGTATTCGTCGTCGATCCGCTTGCTCGTGACCTGGCCGACACGTCCGACCCGGTTGCCGCGCAGTGCAACTACAACATGGTCGCCGACCTCGATTCGCTGCAACGCGCGACGTGCGCGGGACCAGCCAGGGCCGCCCTTGGTCCGGCCCTGCAGCCTGTAGCCCCATCCCGCGTGCCATCCTACGGCAACACACTGGTGCCGGTACCAGCGATGCCACATGCCCGGGTACCGGTGTTCCATGCAGTTCACCTTCCAGAGTGTCATGGGCACCTCATGACTGCCGAACGCCCAGCATTACCCGCGCGGGGAGCGCGGCGCGTGCTTGCGGTAGTTCTGCAATTGTATTTCATCAAATGATCTCGGTTTTCAACTCGATGCCCAAGCTTCTGGCTACCTTGTCCAGTGTCTCCTTCTTCTTCTTGGTACTCGAGTGAGTGCAGATATACTTGCCATCAATCCGCCTCTGTCCGTAGTCGCTACTACGCATGGTTCCTACAAGCGGGAGACCTAGTTCCGTAAGGCCAAGCTCCTCGACTTGCTGGAGGCCGATGTGGTGCAGTGCCAGTGCGAAGGTGTCAGCTGCATAGAACTCTTCCACGAGGACGCCGTCCGAGAGCCGGACTCGGAGTCGTGTCTTGGGGGCCTTCTTGTGCGGTGCGGATGTCTTCGACTTGCTCCTTGAGCGTGAGCCGGTAAACCGTTGCCGTGTAGAGATGTCAATGCCGCTTTGCCAATCCTCCAACAAGGCCTCCACTCGGGAACGGAAGTCCTGTAGGCTCTTGCCGCTCTCGCCGAGTTGCTGTGCAAGGTCGTAGGCCATCTCTGTGAACGCTTTGGCCCCTTGCTCGGCGATGTCCTCCGCTACGGCCTCAATCTCTTCGACGATCAACTCAAAAGCAGCTGCAACACCGTCTTTGTTCATGGCGACTCCTGAATGACCCATGTGAGCACTCTGCTATTTCCATGCTTCGCCGCTTGAATAACGACTTGCGTTCAGACGCGCTCAGCGGAGCAGAGTGTCGGCTGGAACGCATTGTTGGCACTCACTTCGCCTGACATAGCCTTTGAATACTCCAGGCAATGCTGCACAGTTCGCAGCAAGCTATATTGCTCAGGTACCGCCTTCCTGGCGACGCTCTTGCCTCGAAGCCCCTCGGCTACTGCGGCATAAAATTCTGCAGCGGTAGCAACCAGTCCGCCGCCTATGTTTGTGTGATTGGCTTTGCTACCGTAGACGAATAGAGCTATCTGCTCAATCTGATCGGGCATTTCAACGCCACTAAACAACGCAGGAATGTGTTTCTTTCCAAGTGCAAACTTCTTGGAGAAACGCTGCTCGCGCCTATCCCAGGTGTCTGCATCGAGTGACGGCTCAATATGTACGAGATGCTTTGTTTGCGGATTGAACGCGACTACATCTAACTCGCCCTCGTAGCCCCCCTTCGGAAGTTTTCCGACAAGGACATTACGACGGACAAAGTAGCCGCTAAATTCATACCATTCGCCGACAATCTGCTCTAGGTGGTTCATCGGGTTCTAACTTTGTATTGGACAGGCCCTCTTCCTATGCGCATACCACGAACGCGGCGAGGCGGTCCGCTCAATCTGATGCGAGAGATTCTGCGCGATCGGAGCAAGTTGCCACCCGTCCTGGGGTTGCCGTGCTCCCCGGACGCGGGGTCTCGCCGTTCGGCGGACCCGCCTAGAACCGGGAGCGGATCCGGTCTGGTTGCCATCACATGAGTGGACAGATGGCGGCAAGGCAGGGCGAGGAAGGCCTGGGCGCGCATCGTCATCGTCCGAGCGCACGTTCGGCCGGTGCGTGGACGGTGGCTCCGTCGACCTCGCCCCACCCGCCGGACAAAGCCCACGACGCACCCGGTTGGCCGGCGAGCATCGTCACTCTGTTCGATTGCCCCTTGAGCGAAAACGTAGCTGGACCTCCCCATTCATCGGAATACAGGGTCGACCGAGGGCTGCATTAGACGTGAGGATCACAAGATCGTCAAGTGAAATTAGGGCGAGGAAGAGCTACACTTGGCCATCCGCTTGCCCGCCGGGGAATTGCTCGGCAAGAGGCGTGTCGAGGCCTGCTAGGCCGGACCGCGCTCTTGCGGATTCAAACTCCCGCTCCGATACCCCGCCGGATCCACCACCACGTCCCGATATCCCAACCCGCCCAGCACCCTCTCGATCTCCTCCCGATCCCTTCCCGCCGCCCGCGCGATGTGCTCTCCAACCACCTCAATCCGCGCAGTCTCCCCGAAATGCCGCACCCGGCACTGCCCGTAACCCATCCTCTTCAGCGCGCTCTCCGCCGCCCCGATCCGCGCCAGCATCTCCGCATCGATCTCCGTGCCGAACGGGACTCTTGACGACAGACACGCCGAGCCCGGCTTGTCCCAGATCGAAAGGCCCAGCATCCGGGCCAGCTCGCGCACATCCCGCTTGCGCAACCCCGCCTCCAACAACGGAGCGTGCACCTCGAATTCAGCAGCCGCGCGATGCCCCGGGCGGAAGTCCGACATGTCATCCACATTGGCCCCAAACGCCAGATGCCGAAATCCCCGGTCCGCCGCGACCCGCTCCAGCCTCTCGAACAACGTG
>Ga0326597_10004059_pt1 | contig 20729 bp, 15 predicted proteins | sample RVTome_12_FD_203789 | JGI IMG/M metagenome (GOLD analysis project Ga0326597, IMG submission 203789) | Soil microbial communities from uranium-contaminated site in the Upper Colorado River Basin, Wyoming, United States - RVT100D185 | ecosystem: Environmental > Terrestrial > Soil > Contaminated >...
TCGGCCGCACCGACGGCGGCGTTTTCCGCGCGCGCCACATCGGCGTCCCATTCGGTCTTCGCCGGCGAGAGGAAGTAGGTCTCCACGCCGTTGGCGGCGGAGTTGTACCAGCCGTTGCAATGGATGCTGATGAAGACGTCACCCGACTCCTGATTGGCCATCTCGGTGCGCTCGACCAATCCGAAGTCGGCGTCCTCGCGCCGCGTGAGGACGACTTCGATGTCGCGCTCGCGTCGCAACACGCGCTCGACCTCGCGGGCGATGGCCAGGGTGACATCCTTCTCGAGAAGTCCCCCGACTCCAGCTCGCCCGATGTCGGCGCCACCATGGCCAGCGTCGATGATGACCTTCCGGACCTCGACCTTGCGGCCCTTCGCCTCCGGCGGCAGCGTCTGCACCAGATGGGGCCCGCGCGGCACAGGGTCGGGGATGGTCGTGATGGGTGCCTGCTCCACGCGCAGCACGACGGTCTTGCCGCCGTCTTCGCTGAGCGACTGGTACTTGCTCGCCAGTTCCGACAGTCGAACCTCGACCACGGCGGCAGTGCGCTCCTGCTGCGCGCCAACGCTTTCGATGAGGCCCTGCGGACGGCCAAGTCGCAGCGCGTCGCGATCGGCACGCCCACCGTAGATCTTCAAGAAGAGATGACGCGGCCGGCTGTCGTCCACGCGGAAGGCCAGTGGCGATGACATCTTGATCCGCAGCTCGGTGAACAAGCCCTCGGTCCGGATGCCCATGGATGTGACGTTGTAGCTCTGTTCGCCCAGCGACAGAAGGAGCGTGTCAGGATCCCATCCCACCGAGCGCTCCGAGAGCTGGGGCAGCACCTCGCGCAAGAACTCCATGGGGATCCAGGGCTCCCCCGCGTCGAAAGCAACCTCCTGCCGCAGCAGGATCGTCCGTTCGCCGCCGACCACCGACCGTGCGCCAACGGTGAAGGTGATGCGGTTGCCGTCGATGCGCAGCACGAGCTTGCGGACGTCGAAGCGCCAGTACCTGCCGACCTGGAGAATGTCGGCCAGATCGCTGCCCGCGATGAACCACTCGTTCGAATCGGGCACGAGCCGCTTGAGCGTGACGCTCTGTGAGGAGCGGCCGTCGCCGTAGCGCACCTTGGCTGTGACGGTCTCGGGCTCGAATCCATCGGGGGCCTGCGCGAGTCCCGAACTCAAGAGCAGGAGGACGACGACGAGAGCTCCGGGGAAGGTCAGGATCTGGCGAACTCGAATCATCCGTCATCGCCCCCACGGCTCTTGCGGACTCCGCCGCGCGCGGCCTGTTGGATCTTCCGTTTCGCGTCCCGATCGGCGTCGGACGCGCGCTTGTCATGGATCTTCTTGCCGCGCGCCAGGGCCAATTCACACTTGGCGACGCCACGCTTGAAATAGATGCTCAAGGGCACGAGCGTCAGCCCGCGCTCCTTGGTCTTGCCGATCAGACGGCGGATCTCCCGCTTGTGCATCAGGAGCTTGCGCGGACGCATCTCGGCGGGCTGAAACTGCGTCGCCTGAGCATACGGACTGATGTGGAGATTCCGCAGATACACTTCGCCCTTGCTCACTTCCGCGTAACTGTCGCCCAGATTGCAGCGGCCGTCGCGCAGACTCTTGACCTCGCTCCCTACGAGAACGATTCCGGCCTCGAACGTCTCCAGGATCTCATACTCGTAGCGCGCCTTCCGGTTCTTCGCGATGAGCTTCGTGGAGGAGGGCGCGTTGGGCTTGGCCATGGCCTTCAGGCGGGCTGGAAGTGCTGATGGCGAGGCAACTTAGCAGAAGGTCCGCAAAGCGGCAACATCACTGTCTCGGCCCCGAATGGCCGATTGGGGCCGCCTTGACACCCCCTGGGGCCAACCTTAGACTGCCTGTCTTGCCTTGGACTGCCCTCGTGCCCGGGTGGCGGAATTGGCAGACGCGCTACGTTCAGGTCGTAGTGAGGGTAACCTCGTGCGAGTTCGAGTCTCGCCTCGGGCACCAGATGGCAGGCAGACGTCTCCCATCGTGTCAGAACAACCAGCCGGTGCCAGCCTCCTCCAAGAGGCCCGCGTCGTCTTCTTCCGTCCGGTTCACGCGGCTGGCGACCGGATGGCGTGTCAGTTCATCGACGACATGCTCGAGGTCGAGCGGGCGCAGCGCTCCAGCGTCGGCGCCCAGCCACCGCTCGAATTCCTTCTCGCGCAACATCAGCGGCATCCGGGAGTGCAACTCGCACATCGTCGATTCGGCCGGGCGCGTGACGACGCTGTAGCTTTGTAACGGAGCACCGCTCTTCGGATCGAGCCAGCGCGCGCTGACCCCGGCGAAGAACAATGGAGCTCCGTCGCGTCGCAAGACATACCACGGCTGCCGCTGACTCTTCGGGCCCGTCCATTCGAAATAACCGCTGGCTGGAATCAGACAGCGGCCATCGGCAAACGCGTCACGATACGCCGGCTTCTCGGCGACGGTTTCCGCGCGCGCGTTGATGGTCCGAAAGGCGATCGCAGCGTCCTTCGCCCAATGGGGAACCAATCCCCAGCGAGCGGGATGCGCCGTGAAGCCTTCGGGCGCCGCCGTGATGACATAGTGCATCTGCCCGGGGGCGAGGTTGTAACGCTTTCGATTTGGATCGAAGTCGCCGAAGTTCGCATGCAGCGGCCGAAACGACAACAGAGCGTGGATCTCTTCCCAGCTGAATGTGTTGGTCTGACGTCCGCACATGGCATCAAGCTAGCAGCGAGGACGAGCGAGCGGCAAGCCCGCTTGGCCGTGGCTTGCCGATTCAGCGGCTGCCCGGTATCGTGGGCATTCGACTCTTGCGAAGAGGGACGCGAGGAGGCGCCGCATGCACGTCGGAATCATCATCGGAACCAATCGTCTCGGCGCGCTCAGCTCCAAGCTGGGGCAGGAACTCAGGTCCATCTACGAGAAACGCGCCAACTCGGTCGACCTCATCGATCTCGCCGAGATGGACGGCTCGTTCGTCGACTCGAGTGCCTATCGCCATCCGAGCGAGAGCGTGAAGAAACTCGTCGCGCGTTTTCTCGCGTGCGACGCCGTCGTGTTCATCGTCCCCGAATACAACGGCAGCTATCCCGGCGCGCTGAAGCTGTACCTCGACATGTTTCCCTTTCCGCAGGGCTTCGAGAAGCGGCCCTGTGGCTATGTCGGGCTCGCGGCCGGGCAGTTCCAAGGCCTGCGCGCGGTCGAGCATCTGCAACAGGTCGCCGGGTATCGCAACGCCCACAACTTCGCACGGCGCGTCTTCATCGGTAACAGCTACGGCCAATTCGACGAGTCGGACGCCCTGAAGGACGCCGATCTCCACGCCCGTCTCTGTCGGCAGGCCGATGAATTCCTGGCCTTCGCCGCCTCGGCCGCGCAGGACGGAGGGCCCGCGAAGGGCGCGAAATGAGGGCCACTTGACCCCAGCCACCGGATCGCGCTAAGGTTTCCTGGGTCGAGGAGACCCCATCCACCACCACTCACTCCTCGGCACTCGATGCCAGCACTGCCCAGCTGGCGGGCTCCGGCAGGACGCCGTCGAGACCACCTCATCGACGGGCAGCGGTCTCTCGCCACGACCCTGGTCGCCCCCGCGGCTGGGGTCGACCGCTATCTACAACGAAAGCACTCAGCCGCCGCCGGGCAGGTCGGGATGCAGCTGCGGCGAGTCCAAGACCAATCTCATGTTGTACCGACCGCGCGCCACAGACTCGATCTCCACCACGGCCTGCATCTCGGGTCCGCGGTAGACCTGCAAGATGCGACCACCCGCGTTGATGATGGTGCTGCGTCCGCCATTCTGCTCGTAGAAGGGCGGGCCATAGCGTGTCTCCAGGAGCGATAGGACGGCTTGGAAACTCGCGTAGGCGCGGTCGGCCGTGAGATCGACTTCGGGCCAGATCAGTTCGATGTGATGAAGGCGCCCGATTCTCCCGCTCTGGCGATCCTCCACGAAGTCAGTGATCACCTGGACGCTCTTCTTTTCCAGTTTCCCTTGATGGCGCATCGTGCCCGCTCGCGAGTTTTCAGCCTTCAGGCCCAGACTCTCCACGCGTCGCGCCACTTCAAAGCGGCCCATGCCGAAGCGCAGTCCCAGCCAGCCGTCGGCAACCGGACCATGCCAGCTCTCCCACGCCGGATCCTGCGCCGCGGACGGGATGGCCAGGAGAAGCAGCGATGACAGCAGCAGCAGCGATCGGTGCGAACTCACGGAACATCCCCCGGGGGACAGCTGGACGGGGCGATCGGATCGGTTCGGGGAAAGTACGGTTTTCGCGCCCGCGACGGAAGCCTCATCGCGCGAGGACCAGCCTCTCATGGACCACCCGCCCGCCGCTCTCGGCGCGAATCCAGTACACGCCGTTGGCCACACTCGAACCGTGGCGATCCCTGAGATCCCAGCGAAGCTCATGCTTGCCGACTCCCAGCAGCCCGGGGGTCAGATCCCGCACCAGCCGGCCCCGCATGTCATAGATGTTGACCGCAGGCCGGAGGGCGCGGCCCAGGGCGAGTTCGAAGTGGGCCTCGCCCTCACGCAAGGGACTCGCCGACAGCGGGCGAAGGCGCAGATAGCCCGCGGCGAGTTCATCCGGTGTCTCCGCCGGCGGCGGGTCGCCTTCGGGGAGGCCCACCTCCGTGTCGAGCGCGCGGGCGTAGACGCCCGAACCCGCGGTACCGACGTAGAGGCGCCGCTCGTCCGCCACGAACTCCAGCGCCTCGATGCGTGGGACGCGAATGCCCTCGTCGAAGCGCTCCCAGCTGTTGCCCGAGTTCTTGCTCTGCCAAACCCCATCTTCGGCCAGCCCGGCATAGAAGATGTCCTCGGCAGGATCGTGCAGGATCGTCTCGACATCGGGGCCACCCATGTTGGGAGCGCGTGGCAGGCCCGACTTCATGTCCATGCGCACTGGCACGCTTCCGTCGGGCGTGATCTGCCACAGATCGAGGCTGCCGGACGAGGCGACGGCCACGAGTGAGCCGTCGCCGCGCGGAAATGCGAAATCCCGGTATCTGCGCGAGCCAAACGCCGAGTTCGGAAGCGCCTGGAAGGGCGACCCGGCGACGCTGCGGTAGATCGCGTCACCCAGCGCGCCGAAGAAGACGGTCTGGTCGCCGGACGCCGCCCCGGCGGCCTGGAAGTTTCCCGCCGCGGGCAGACCTTCCCTGACGCGCAGCCAGGTCTCGCCGGCGTCGACCGCCTTCCACACTCCCTTGAAAGTCGTCACATAGAGCGTTCCCTCGGGCTCCCACGCTGGATGAAGGAAGCGACGGCAACTTTCGGCGACGGGTACGGCCGGCAGGCGCCAATGTTGGCCGAGGTCGTCGCTCAACCAGACGCCCGAAACCGACGCGAGGAGCCAGCGCTCGCCGCCGGGAAAGCGATGAAAGTCGTTCTGGCGAATGGCGTCGAGATCTCCCGTCCGCTCGACCCAGCTCTGCGCGAAGTCGGTCGAATGGAACACGCGCCCGTGGGCCGTCGTCGCGACGACATTGCCCTCCCAGGCGTGGAGGCCCTCGATCCAGGCGGCCCGCAGGCCCTGATTGCTCTCCTGCCAGTCGTCGAGACCCAACCCTGTTCGCATGAACCCAGAGCGGAAGCTGCCCAGGAAGAGTTCGAGCGGTCGTTCTGCCTCGATCCAGATCGCCCAGATTTCGGGCAGCGCGATGGTCTCCTGATACGCGTTGTGCTTCAGCCAGCTCTGGCCCATGTCCTGCGAGACGTGCAGCCCGCGTTCGCTCCCCACCAACAGGGCGCCGTCTCGCCGTGTGATCTCCAGATCGTAACTGCGGATCCCGGCGGCCTGGTTCTGCGTCGGTCCTATGCGGGCGAACGGATCGCGCTGGGTCGAAAGATAGAGGCCGTCGTCCAGAGTGAGAACCAGGAGCGAGTCGAGAGAGTCCCTGTGGAATTCGAAGTCCCAATTGAAGTGGAACGGCAGACCCGCACCGAGGTCGATCAAATGATCGCCCTTGTCCTGTGTCTCGAAGAGGGAGAACGACTCGAGCCCGAAGATCGTGTTGGGTGCCCTTGGCGAGACGGCCACATCTTCGAAGGTCGAACCCTCCAACCAGCGCAGGGAATCTGGCCACGTGCGGCCGCCGTCGTTGCTGGTGAAGATTCCGGCGGTCGTGGCGACCGTAAGCACTTTCGGATCATTGGGGTGAATCGCGAGGCCGCGAACACCGAGCGGGCCCTGTCCGCCCATGCCGGAGTTCAGGCCTTCCCACAGGCCGATCCCGCTGCGCCAGCGCCAGAGTCCGGAGTTTTCCGTTGCGATGTAGACGAGTTCTTCGGCGCCCCGCGTGGCCGTTTCGATCTCGAGCACGATGGCGTCGTCGACGGTGCCAAAGGAGAAGTCCGACCAGCTGAGGCCCCCGTCGTCACTGCGAAAGATGCCGCCGCCGTATGTACCCGCGTAGACTGGACCGCCAGGGCTCGCCCGCCTGATGGCGTTGACGAAGCCGAGATCGGGTCCACCGCCCGTCCAGCTCGAGCTGGAACCAGGGGCGCCCTGCGCAAGTGCAGGCGTGGCGGCCGACGACAACAGCAGACATGCCGCGGCCGCGCCGAGGAGAAGATGGGTTCGAGCGTCCATGCGGGCCTTGGAAGCGTTCCCGCAGGGGAAGGGCGCTGGTCGAAGTCGAAGCGACAGAACGGACGACGAGCCGAGCCGCGCTGTTAACCTGGTCTTCAGCTTAGCCGTTCTAGGAAGCGCAATTCAAGCGCGCGTTGCCAGCGCCGAGCATCCGCTGGATAATCGCGTCAGCTCGCCAGCCACCAGTCTGGGTGCGGCCTCGGACCGCGGAACGCCGCGCAGGGACGCCTCGGGAACCGGAGTCGGAAGACGGCCGATGATCACCTCGAGGAATTCATTCCTGATCCTGGGCCTTCTCGCGCTCTTGATTGCTGCGTTCAGCGCCTACGATGCCACGCGCATGCGGCCCACGGACGGCGCGCAGTGGCTGTTGGGTGGGGACGAGATACGCATCGTGGGCCTGACTCGGAACGGCCCCGCCGAGCGCGCGGGTCTTGAGTTCGGCGACGTGATCGAGGGTATCGGGGGCTCCCCAGTCAGGTCGCCCCGCCATGCGGCTGGATTGGTCCAGAGCCACGCCGTTGGCGACAGCATCAGATATCTCATCCGTCACGAGGGACACGAGCGCGAAGTCCAGACCTACACAATTGGACTCGACAGCACGCGCATCACGAATGTCTCGACCTACCTGATCTACTGCGCGATGGGGCTCATCTTCTTCATCGCGGGCAGCTATGTCTTCTGGGGCAATGACCGTCAGGCCCCCGCGCGTATCTTCTTCGTCCTCTGCTTGAGCTTCTTGGTCTATTTCTTCTCCGGCAGCGAAAAGAGCTCCATCTACTATTGGAGCGACCTGTTCGTCTGGAATTTCGGCACTCTTGCCAGTCTCTTGGTGCCGCCTCTGTTTTTGCACTTCTTCCTGGTTTTTCCACAGCGGCAGCGATTCATCAAGAAGCGGCGCTGGCTCATCCCGCTGATCTACGTTCTGCCGATCCTCTACTATCTCGACTTCAGCTACTCGCAGTTCCGCGGAAACTCCGTGGCGAGCATCTCGGCCGTGCAGCAACTTACGCTCGGTTTCTACTTCTCCGGCGCGTTGACCAGCCTGATCAGCACCTACTTCAGCAGCCCGGATTCCAACCTCCGCCAGCGCGTCAAGATCCTGACGTTGGGAACCGTACTCGGGACCCTGCCCTTCCTGATCTTCAACATCGCCATGGGCAAACTCCTGGGCAACAACGACTACGCTCTCCTGGGCGCGATACCAATGGTCTTGGTGCCCATGAGCTTCAGCTATTCCATCGCCCGCTACCGGCTGATGGAAATCGAAGTCATCATCCGCCGTTCGCTCGTCTACGCGGCGCTCACGGGGATCACCGTCGGCGCCTACCTGGTTCTCGTCGTCATCGTCGGAAACGCCGTTCTGAATCTGTCGGGGCAGCGCAGTCAGCTGGTGGCCATCATCTCGACGCTGCTCATCGCCGCAGCATTCCAGCCGGCACGCGAGCGCATCCAGGCCTTCATCGAGCGCTCGTTCTTCCGTGAGAAGCACAACCTGCAGCAGGCGTTGCAGGAGCTGGCACGCGATCTACCGAAGACGCTGGGCAAGGAAGCGCTGGAGAGTCTGGTGAGGGAACGCATCACGGCGCTCCTGCATCCGAAGCGCTTCGCATATCTCACCGTCGAAAACCACGGCCTCAGCCTACCGACGGTCGTGGGCGTCATGCCGCTCCCGGCGTTGACCATCGCCCTGCGGCGGCGCAACGGAGTGCTGGCGCCAGACGACATGATCGCCGAATTGAGCCGCCTGGCGCGCCGCGGTGACGACGACAGTGACGAAATGCTCCTCGCATTCGAGAGGGAGCTGGACCTCCTGCGACGGGAAGATCTCGAACTCGTCGTCGCGGCGATCGCCGGGGAGCGCATCGTCGGTGGCTTCGCGCTCGGCGCAAAGCGCAGCGAAGCGGCCTTCGACGGCGCCGAGACCGAGATGCTCCAGATCATCGCCGGCCAGCTCGGGACGCAGATCGAAAACAGCAGCTTGGTTGAGGAGGTCGTCGCTCGGCAACGTCTCGAAGAGGAATTGGCCATGGCTCGCTCCATCCAGCAGCGCATGTTGCCGGCGGAGCTGCCGCATCTGGAGGGCTTCGAAGTCGCGGCCATGAACAAGGCATCCGCCCAGGTCAGTGGGGATTACTACGACTTCCTCACACTGGCCGACGGCCGAACCGGGATCGTCATCAGCGACGTCGCGGGAAAGGGCATGCCCGCCTCCCTCCTCGCGAGCAATCTCCAGGCTTCGATCCGCGCGGTCGGCGCGACGCGGAGCAATCCGGGAGACATCCTGACGGTCGTCAACGGCACACTCTTCGACAGCACCGACCCCGACCGTTTCGCCACTACTTTCATGATCCGCGTGGACGGCCACCGGATCCTGTACAGCAACGGCGGACACAACCCACCGCTGTTGCGCCGCTCGGACGGGAGCGTCGAGTGGTTGGACGTCGGCGCGACGCCGCTCGGCGCATTTCCGGCCATCGTCTATCCGGAGGCGACCGTCGACCTCGCGATGGGCGATCTGTTGGTGATGTTCACCGATGGCGTCACCGAGTCCACCAATCTGGCCGACGAGTTCTTCGGCGAGGCGGGGCTCGAAGCCGTCATACACTCGGCCGCCCACTGCGGCGCCCAGGAGCTGCTCGATACGATTCACGGGGTCGTCATGGAGCACTCCGGCGGCATCGCCACCGATGACATGACCATGGTCGTGCTCCGCAGGACGAGCTAGCGCCACCCGGCTCGACGCGGCGGCCAGCGGCAACTTCCCCGGCGGGATCGCCGTACTGAGCCCGCCCCCCTATCGAAGGTCTCGCCTCGATGCGCCCGCGCAGCCTCATCCTCCTGCTCTCGCTTCTCGCTCTCCTCGGCATCGGCGCTGCCGTGGTCGCCCGTCGGGAGGCCCGCGCGGATTTCCCCGTAACGACTGATTCTCCAAAGGCTTACGAAGCGTATGTCGAGGGCCGGAACGCGGCGTTCGCGCTGCGCTTCGAGGCGGCGGCCGCCAAGTTCGACGTCGCCCTGAAAGAGGATCCCGAATTCGCTTTCGCCCATCTCGCCCTCGCCCGGGCCCGTCAGCGGCTCGACGACCGCGAGGCGGCCGCGGCGGCCTTTCAGCGAGCGTATGACTTGCGCGAGGGGCTGGGCGAACTCGAACGCTGGGAGATCGAGATGAGCTACGCGGAGTTCCACCTGAACTTCGACGAGCTCTTCGCGACAGCCAAACAGCTCATCAAAAAATATCCCGAGGCACCTTACGCCCTGGCCACGCGCGCCCATCTCGCGCTGATGGATCGCGACTTCGCGACGGCGATCGAGAGCCTCGAGCGGCTCCTGAGCGTCCAACCCAATCATGTTGCCTGCCACCGTGGACTCGGTGAGATCTATCTCTGGGTGGGCCAGTACGACGAGGCGCTCAACAGCCTGCAACGCTACGTCTTCTACGCCGACGAGCAGGCCGAACCGCATCAGCAGCTCGCCTCGGCCCACATGCAGTTGGGCCATTACGACGAGGCCATCGCGGAGCTCTATCGCGCGCTCGAGTTGGATCCGGCCTTCGCACGCGCGGGACAGTCCCTTGCCGAAGCCTACGCTCTGACCGGGCAGTTCGACCGTGCGCGCAAACTCCTGGAGCACATGGAACCGGTCTTCGACAGCGCACAGGCGAGCCGAACCCGCGATCTGGCGCTGCTCGAGATCGCCTATCTGACGCGGGAGTGGGAACAGATCCTCGAGCTGACGGGCGGACTCAAGCCGATCCCCGCGACCGTGGACAAGGCCGGGCCGAACTTTCCCGTCGTCATCTATCTCTTCGAGAGCCTGGCGAACATGGAGCTGGGGCGGACCCAGACCGCGCAGGCCGGCATCGACTCGATGCAGGCCCACATCACTCGCCTCTTCGCACTCTATCCCGAAACCGCCGACGCGCGCGACGGGATCCGCCTGCTCGACGGTCTCGTCCAATCGAGGCTTCACCGGGCGCAGGGCATGCCGGCCAGCGGCATCGAACAACTGCGATCCGCCATCGACGAATCGAGCTTCAGCCCTCACAATCTGGCGCAGTACAGGGTCGAGTTGGCGCGCTGTTACATGTTCGCGGGAGCGTACGCCGAGGTGGCCGCGCAGGCGCGGGCCGTCTTGGACTACATTCCGAATTACCCGGACATGCTCTTCCTCGCCAGCAAGGCCTATCTCAAGTTGGACGAGCGCGACACGGCGCGAGACCTGCTGAGCCGCTATCTGGATCAGATGGAGGATGCGGACAGCAACCACCCGGACGTGGTGGAAGCCCTCGCTCTCTGGAGACGTCTGGCGCCCAACATGTGAGCGAGCCCTTTGACTGGCGAAATCATCGACATCAGTCAACCCGTCGACTCCGGCGCCGGCGTCTTCGAGGGCGATACGCCCTTCTCGTTCCGTTGGAAGTGGGACCGGGCGCAGGGCTCGTCCTGCAATGTCGCGGCTGTGAAGCTTTCACCCCATGTCGGCAGCCACGCCGACGCCCCGCTGCACTTCGATGCGCAAGGCGCCAGCATCGGCGAGGTCGACCTCGACCGCTATCTCGGCCCCTGTCGCGTCGTCGACCTGGCGGGCCAGTTCGCTGGCGGCGCAGATCTGGTGCGACCCGAACAGCTCGTCGGAATCGACTTCGGACGAACGCCGCGCGTGCTGCTGCGCACCCATGACTCCCCGAGCACGGCCTTTCCCCGCAGATTCGCCGCTCTCAGCCCGGAGGCAGCGCGCTGGTTCGGCGAGAACGGCGGCCAACTCCTTGGTCTCGACACTCCTTCGGTGGATCCGGCCAAGAGCCGGGAACTCGCGGCGCACCGGGAACTCGGCCGCAACGGCGTCGCGATCCTGGAAAACCTCGTCCTAGGACATGTCGAGGCGGGAGAATACGAGCTGATCGCGATGCCGTTGCGTTGGATGGGTCTCGATGCGAGCCCGGTCCGAGCGGTGTTGCGCCGCACCAGGAGATGAGATGATCTTAAGACGAATGTGCTCCATGCTTGCCACGGCCTGTGGACTCGCCGTCCTTTCGTTTTCGGCTTGCTCGGAAGACGACCCGGCGGCACCGCCGAACGCCTGCAAGGGAAGGGTCGTCGGCACCCCCCGCTCCTATTCCAGCCCGACGGTGTCCAATCACACGCACCATACCTTCTCGATCTGTGAGTCCGACCGCGGACAAATCGTCCGTTTCGGATTGGGTGGGGCGGCCAACGTCCACACGGTCGATCTGGTGCCCGACGAGGTCAACCAGATCCTCGACGGGATGACGATCGTATCGGGTTCGGGCGCCGCCGATGGCCACGCTCACACGATCGACTACACTCGCTGAGCATCCAACTAGAACAGCCGCCCACCGTCGTACCACTGCATGAGCTCGCAGAGCAGAATCGGATTCTCCGGATCGTTGGTCCAGGTCACCCAGACTTCGACGCAATCCAGGACGGGAACGCAAGCGTCACAGCGCACGATGTCGCCGCCACCGTCGATCCTGGCGACCCGGCGGCCACGGTAGAGGACTTCACCCTCCCAGATCTCCTCGACATCGACCTCATCGACATCCATACGAAGAAGCCAAGGAAGGCTCAGCGGATCTGGCGTGAGGCCGAAGCCGAACTCGAGCGACGAGCCGTATTGATAGTCCTCGCCCTGGGGAGTCTGGATCAAACGGCGTGTTTCGCTGAGAGCCTCGAAGACGATCAGACCTCTGGGGACATGGAAGAACTGCAGCGACGCGCCGTAACTGTCGATGATCGTGTCGCCTTCCTCGTAGTACGCGGCATAGTACATGAAGTCGCCGATCCAGGTCGACGCCGCCGAGGCTGCGCGAACCCGCGCCGATCGATCGCCGAGCTGCACGGAAATGTGGTAGTCGCTGCCCTGATCTCCGCCTGACGCGTCCCAGGAGGCATGACTCCGCAGAATGGTCGCCGAAGGTTGGCCCACCGGAGCGGCGCGAAGCTCGGCCGTCTCCGTCCATTCGGCACGGTCCTGTCCCAGCACGAGGATCTCGAACCAGAACTGGACCTCCCCCACTGCGGGGACGAGTTCACCCTCGTCGTCCTCGATCATGGCGCCGTCCTGCTCGCGGATCAGGAAGAGCGCCGAGTCCGAAGGATCGTCAGGGTCGACGAGCACCCAGGGAGGCGAACCGCCTTCGGAGTAGACGTAGGTTCCAGGAGTGGGGTCGGCAAAGAGGCCCTTGTTCATTCGCGATCGTCCGTGATCGAGAATCTGCCGACGACGGGCCTCGTCTTTGGCAGCGATGGGCTTCGCGAAGATCGTCATCCCGGCGAGATCACCCAGGAGATCGTCGATGAAGGGATGATCGTCCAGGAATCGTACTTCTCTCGCACTGTCGAATTCGCCGGTGAACGCGGCGTAGTGCCGACTGTCTTCTGTGAATTGTGCTGTCCGGTCGATGCCGCCGCCGACGCCCGTCCCGCCGCTGCCGTCCGAACACGCACAGAGAACTAGAAGTGGAAGCGGAGAGAAAAGGCGAGCGAGTGAGCGCGACATCGAGTCACCTCCGGCGGCGGGAACAGCTCCGTCAATTTTCGGGCGTCGGGCACAAAAGTCAACGGTCGGAGCGAGAATGCCCCGGCCGCTGAATTGTCGAAATGTGATCCGCGAGGCTCCTGCTAGACCTCGTTGAAGAACCACTTCTTCAGGACCTGAATCCTCTGCTCGTAGCTTTCAGGGTCCATTCCCCAGCAGGTGGCCGCGATCGAACTGAGGATTGAGTTGCCATCCTGGGGTGTGAAGCACCAGCCGACGATCTCGTGGCCGTGATCGCCAACCGCGAGGGTTTCGATCGGCAGGACCGTCTGATTCAGGATGCGGCCGTAGAAGCCATGGTCGCGGCCAAAACTGAAGACCGAGTTGGCAGATGTCTTGTAGGTGATGGCGATGCGATCGCACTCATCGATGCGCTTGTGCAAGGTCTCCAGAGTGACCGGCTTCTTGACACGCAGGCTGAAGTGAATCGCGTGCATGTACTGCGTATTCAGCTTCATGGCGGACGAGTGAAGATTCAACTCGAGGCCAAGCGTCTTGAACAGGTGGTAAGCGTCGCGCGCGTGATGCGTGCCGAATTCGGCGTCACCATGCTTGCCCACCTGCGGCGAAGGGATGAAGCTGCCGTCCTGGCTGATGTCGTTCGAGCGGCGGATGCATACGAATCTCCCCGACTCGAGATTGTCATCTCCATCGGCGAGTCCGAATCGATCGACCAAGAGCGAGATGTTGTGCGTGTTACAGCTCACGACCTGGACGAATTTGTCTTCGCCAGGGATCAGGGCCTGGTCGTTCATCCCGCGAGCGTACATCTTGCCGAACCCGAATTCGCTGCCCTGGGCGATGAAGATGTCGGTGTTGTCGACGAAGCGGCTATAGAGTTGCGCCTTGTTGTTGTTCCCCGCCGGCGTGCAATCGATGACCACGGAGACCTCCTCCAGCGCCGCTTCGGTCTCGATGGAGGGATCGATCCCGAGCTCCCGAAAGCTATCGATGCGATCGCTGTCCACGACGAGCTTGGCCCCGCGGCGCATCAAATCGGTCACCTTGGAACGGTCCGTCAGGAGCGGCGTGCGTTTGTGGAAAAGGACTTCCGAGATTCCGAGTGCCTCTTTGCACGAAACAAGAAGTCCGATCAGGGGCTCACCGATGGTTCCGGTACCGACCACCAGCACCTTCTTGTGGCTGCTCATGGAGCGCTCCTTTGAGTGGTCTCCAGCGTCAACGATCGCGGAGCCGGATTGGCAGAGCCACGATGGGACAGGACTCTGACGGTCGAAAAATGGGTCGGACGGACCTACTTCGGACGCAGACCTCAAGGGTTAGCGAAACTCTCTCCCGACGGCAAGAGAGTTCGATTCTAACACAGCGTTGGGTGGCCAATCGGGCGGCGCGCGGGCGCTGGGCCCATGGGGAATGACTGGAAACCGCCGATCCCGCCAAGGCCGCCAGAGGAAGCGTGCCTTCGGCGGCCGAGCCGGGGACCAGCTCGGCCGCGGTCGGCTTCAGAGCAGCTGCTCGAGCTGCGTGGCGTCTTCGATCCACCGGGGCAGCCTCTGTGCGGCAGGACCGACCTCCTCCAGGGCGGCGACCGCGGCCACGATCGGGCGCCAGGGATCCGTGAAGCAGTAGAGGGGACCACCCAACTCGCCGATGCTCGCCAGGCACCAAGCCGTGATCAGCTCCGAGACGGTACCCAGCCCCCCCGGCAGCGCGACATAGACGTCTCCGGCGCGGAGCAGGGCCGCGAGGCGGGCGGGATAGTCCGCCTCCTCGCGAATCTCGTGCAGACTCAGCGTGGGCTCGCGCCGCGTGAAGATCCGCGTCGTGATTCCGACGACATGGCCCCCGGCGGCGCGCGCGCCGCGGCTCGCCGCCTCCATGGCGCCCTGATAGCCGCCGCTGCAGAGGTCGAAGCCCTTTTCCGCCGCGATGCGGCCGACTGTCTCGGCCTGGCCCCAGGCCCAGCTGCCTTCTGTCAACCGCGAGCTGCCAAACACCACAAGAGATTTGCTCAATCACCCACCCCCCGCATACCCTGACAGCATGGCCTAGTTCGCGCTGGCTGCCAAAGACAGATCGACGTGCCCCGACCCGAGAAAGCCGAAGTAAAAGCAACATGATCGGATCGAATTCCTCCTTCGCCGGCGGCGGCATCCGCTTCGGGCCGGGCGTGCCAGTTCCCCGCATCGTCAAGCTGCTGCTGATCACAAACGTCGCCCTGTTCTTCCTGCCGGCGCTCGTGGGGATCCGGCCCGAAGATCTGGTCAACGAGTTCGGGCTGGTGCCGGACGAGGTCTTCCTCGGGGGCAAGATCTGGCAGCTCTTTACCTACATGTTCCTGCACGGCAGCTTCTTCCATGTCGCGTTCAACATGTTGATGCTCTGGATGTTCGGGAGCTCCGTGGAGCACGCGTGGGGGAGCCGCGACTTCAGCATCTACTACACCATTTGCGGCGTCGGCGCCGCCCTGACCCAGTGGGGCGTTGACCTGATCTGGAACAACTCCGCCCCGATGATCGGGGCGAGCGGCGCAGTGTACGGCCTCATGCTGGCCTACGCGCTCATGTATCCCGACCGCATCATCATGCTCGGCCTGATCTTCCCCATGAAGATGCGCTATTTCATCTGGCTGTTGGTCGGCATCAGCCTCTTCTTTGGCCTGGGGCGCCGCGCGGGTGATTCAGTCGCCCACTTCGCGCATCTCGGCGGCGTCCTCTTCGGCTGGCTCTATCTGAAGCAGGACTGGCGCGCGTCCGCGGCAACCCGTAGGCTGCGCGGCATCTGGGCCCGCGAGAAGATGCGGCAGAATGCGCGTCAGGCCGAGCGGCGCGAGGAACACGCCACGAGCGTCGACGAGATCCTCGACAAGATCACGACGCAGGGAATCGACAGCCTCACCGAACAGGAGCGACGCATTCTCCGTGAATCGAGCCGTCACTGAAAGGGATCTCCCGCCTGACCCGTTTCCGAAGCAGATACAGATTCAGCGCGCCCGGCGCCAGAGTGTCGAACTCGGCCTCCACGACGGCAAGCTCGTCGCCCGGGCGCCGCTGCGCATGCCCAAAGACGAGCTCCAGCGCATGCTGGCCGAGCTTCGCCGCGATCTATGGGACAGTTATCGCGACAGCCATTGCTTCGGGGCGGGCGGCCTGGAGCGCTGTGCCGCGAATGCCCGCGATCGTTGGCTCTCGGACATCGAACTCCCCGGTTTCACGGTCCGATTCGCGGGACGCATGAGGAAACGCTGGGCCAGCTGTACCGCCCCCATCGCGGCCGGGCAGGGCGGGAGCATCCGCGTGTGCCGCGTTCTCGAGGGGCACCCGAATTGGGTCATCGAGCAACTCCTGCTCCATGAACTCATTCACCTCATCCATCCCAATCACGGTCGCGCGTTCAAGATTCTGATGGGCCGCTCGGCGCTCGAGGAGCGCGCGGCGGGCTATCTCGAGGCACTGACAGGTGAGGGCGAGTGGGGACGGGGGCGGCCGCGCGGCGGGGGCGGCGACACCGCCTGCGTGAAAGGCGTCTGGAAAGCCGAAGAGGGGCAGCGCTCGCTACCCCTCTTCGAATTCTGAGATCAACTCTCGGCGTCCGCGGCTTCGGCAACCAGGACCGCGGCGGCGGCGGGCTCGGGTTGGGACGAATCATCCCCCTTGGACCCCGACGGCGGCGTCGCGCGGCGGGTCCGACGGTTCCGGCGGCGGCCGCGTGGCCGACCTTCGGCGGAATGCGTCCCGCCTTCGGCGGAGGCTCCCGACGGCTTGATCTTCTGCAGGGTCTCCACAGGCGGCGCTTGAGCGGCCGGGACGGGAGCCGGCGTCGGGGCTTGCTGGGGGGGCGCGGAACTCGGAGCTTCGCGGCCCGGCGCGGGCGCGCCACGCTCTTTGGAGGCCGCGTCACTGCTGCCTCCACCTGAGGCCCCATTGCGGCGAACGCGACGGCGAGGCCGGCGCTCGGGAGGCTTGCGCTCCGTGCTGAGATCGGAGGCCTGGGGAGCGACCGGCGGCGAGGCCGGCGGCTCCTCGGAACGCGCCGCCTCTCGCTCGCGAGGGCTCTCGACCTGCGCTTCATCGTTGCGCTCACCGCCACGGCCACGGCTGCTGCCACGCCCGCGGCTGCCGCGACGACGACCGCCACGGCTCCGCTCGCCCTGCGATTCTTCCCGGGGCGCACGCATCTCACCGGCGCCGGGCGAAGATGGCTCGGCGGCCATGCCCTGGCCCGCTTCGTTCGTCGAGCCGTTCGGATCGGGTTGACGCATGGCCTTGCTTTCCCGGGCGATGTCGCTCGATTCCTGGACCCCGCTTCCACCACGGCCGCGGCGACCGCGGCGACGACGGCGTCGGCGCGGCTGCTCGCCTGTCGGCTCCGAAGTTCGCTCGCTCGGACGGGGGCTCGCGATCGCGGTCGGCGCGATTGGCGTGACCGGCGCGCTCACTGCGCTCGGCGCGGGGCGACGTGTGCTCGGCGCGGGGCGTTCGCGCTCCTCGCGGGGTGCTGAAGTACTCGGACGCGCTTCGCGGCGACTTGGCCCCTCGGCATCGCCGCGCTCCAGGCGCCCGCCGCGTCCACGGCCACCGCGACGCGAAGCCTCTCGACGCGAGGATTCCCTGCGCGGCGCACGTCCTCCCTCGTCGGGGGAAGCTGTGGACCGCGCGCTCTCCGCGTCGACGCGGCCTCGGCGCCCGTCGCGCCCGTCGCTGCGGCCGCCCTCTTCGAGCATCGCCACGAGGTCCTGACGGCTCTCGAGCGCGATGATCTTGAACTCTTCGCGATGCAGGCGCGGATCGTCGACCACACTGATCTTCAATCCGTTCTGGCGTGCGATCTGACGAATGTTCTCCGCGCGATCCGTCTGCAGCACCAGGGCCAGGGTCGGACTCGCCTGCACCTGCATGGCGCTGTCGCGACTGACCAGTGGAACCTTCTCCAGAAGCCGCTCGACCTTGTTGCCCATGGTCTCGATGGAGAGGACCTTTCCGGAGCCGCGGCAGAAGATGCAGTCATCGCTCAGCTGATCGCGCAAGCTCTCACGAACACGCTGGCGGCTCATCTCGACGAGACCGAGATCGGAGATCTGGAACGTCTTGTGACGCGCGCGGTCATTTCTGAGATAGGTGCGCAGCTCGTTGAAGACCCGCCGCTTGTCCGCCTCGGATTCCATGTCGATGAAATCGATGACGATGATGCCGCCGATGTCGCGCAGCCGCAGCTGCCTTGGAACCTCGCGCGCCGCCAACATATTGGTGCGGAGGATCGTCTCGTCCTGGTTTTTCTTGCCCGTGTAGCGGCCGGTGTTGACGTCGATCGAGATGAGCGCCTCGGTCTGCTCGATGACAAGGAACCCGCCTCGATTGAGCCAGACCTTCTTGTCGAGCGACTTCTTGATCTCGTTTTCGATGCCGAACTTGTCGAAGATCGGCGTGGCCCCTTTGTAGAGATGGACGCGGTTCTTCATCTCTGGAGCGAAAGTCTTGAGATAGTTCATCAGTCGTTCGTGCTCGGCCTTGTCGTCGAGATGCAGCGCGTCGACATCCTCCTTGAAGATGTCGCGCACGAGTCCGACGATCATGCCCACGTCTTCATGGACCAGCGATGGAGCCGGCCGGACCTTGGCTTTCTCGCCGACCTCAGTCCAGAGCCCGGCGAGATACTCCATGTCTCGCTCCAACATCTTCTCGTTGATGCCCGACCCCGCCGTCCGGATGATGTATGCACCCGGGCCGGTCGGCTTCAGGCGCGCGAGTAGATCGCGCAGGCGGCTTCGCTCACCGCGGTCCTCGATCTTGCGGCTTACGCCGACGTGGCTGCCCATGGGCATCATCACCAGGAAGCGCCCCGGCAGACTGATGTCCGCCGTCAAGCGCGGGCCCTTGGTTCCGATGACTTCCTTCGTCACCTGAACCAGGATGTTGTCGCCTTCGCGCAACATCGTCTCGATCGAGCGCATGTTCTCGCGCCCGCGACCGCGGCGACCGCTTCTGCGGCCGCCCGGACCCCCGCCGTCGTCCTCCTTGCTGTCGTCGTGAATCAGGTCGCTGACGTGGAGAAAGCCGGCCTTTTCCATCCCGATGTCGACGAAGGCGGCCTGGAGGCCCGGCCGCACGGCACTGACGATACCCTTGTAGACATTGCCGACGACGCGTTTGGAGTCCGCCCTCTCCATCGCAACTTCGACCAGCTGGCGGTCCTCCATGAGCCCCACGCGTACTTCGTTGGGGCTGACATTGACGATGATCTCTTTCTGCATTCGTGCCTCATTCGCGCGTTCTCACGCGCAGCGCTTCGCACGGGCTCGCAACTCTCTGCGGTGGCGTTCGATCTGTTCACTCGGAGTGATCCAGCCGGTTCCATCGGGAGATGTGGCCAACAGGCGTGTGCGCCGGATGGGGAGTAGATGCGGTTCTTCGATCAGTCCATCCAGGAGCCGATCGATCAACTCTGTGGCTCGGAGCTTCTTACCTTCACAATTGAGGTCCAATGTGAAGCTCAAGCGGGCCTCTGAGTCCTCCGCACTTTGCTCGGCGACTTCGATGCGCACGAGCTGGTGGATTGCGTCCGGCTTGGTCTTACTGCCGGCGGCCATTCGAAGCCGCGCACGTCGAGCCGTTCGCTCGAGTTCGTCGCGGCGTTCCTGGAGCGCAGCCATGGAAAGCCCGGCCTCTGTCGTGAGAGGGATGCGGGCTTCGTAGTTGGCCCGGGCGATCTCGCCCAGACCCATGCGGGCGCTCCCAGCCGGCCTGAACTGAACGCTCGAAAGCTCCAGTCCATCGGGCATGCAGGGACGCAAAACGGATTCGAGTTGGAGGTGCTTCTGGGTCAGGCTCAAGTCGATGTACTCGCGCAAACCCTCAACCCCCACCTGCAGCGAAGGGCCGAAACTGAGACGGGCCCTCCTCTGCGCAACTCCGGTCGTCGCCAGCGGCAACTTTGCCCGCTGGCAGATGTCCACGAAGAGCTCGCCGAGCTCTCGCTGACTCAAAAATCGCCATCGACCGCGCTTCGAGAATTCGATGCGATAGTCGAAGTGCCGCGGAGCGAGGTCGGCCCAACGCCGCCAACGATCCGCGCGTGGCTGTGGCCGGGAGTGATGCTCTCCCGACCCGTTCTCTCCGCACACGGCGGAGCTGACGGAGGCTGGTGCCTCCGTGGAAATCGCTGAAGCGCGCCGCTGATCCGTAGGGACATGCACCGCCCGGACGGACGGCTCAGGGCAGGAAGATCCCGCCGCGCGTTGGGGGACCGGAGCGGACCGTTCCGGGGATAGGCCGCCCAAGTTCACCGCGTGCAACGCTTTGTGCCACAGATCCGCGTCACATGCCAGCGGAGATTCTGCGACGCGCGCCCCCTGCCCCAGCATCTCGAAGAGCAATGGCGCCGCCGCTGCGCCGAAGGAGCGCAGGAGTCCGCCCCGCCACACGGCGATCGGCTCTCCCGTCTGGACGCGGCAGCGCATCTTGCGCAGTTGCGCGTGGATTCGTTCCAGCGAGGCGGAAAGCGCATCCGGCCCGCCCTCACCCGACTGATCCCCCACCAGGGGCAGCAGCTGGATGGTCACACGACCGGGCTCGAGCCCGCTGCGACGCAACGCCTGCGCAACCCAGTCCACGATGGCCACGCGATCGTT
>Ga0326597_10004060_pt1 | contig 20729 bp, 17 predicted proteins | sample RVTome_12_FD_203789 | JGI IMG/M metagenome (GOLD analysis project Ga0326597, IMG submission 203789) | Soil microbial communities from uranium-contaminated site in the Upper Colorado River Basin, Wyoming, United States - RVT100D185 | ecosystem: Environmental > Terrestrial > Soil > Contaminated >...
CTGGCCTTGGCCCATGCCTGTTTCGCCGAGCCGGCTTCGATCAGAAAAAAACGCGCGTTGTCCGCTCCGTTGTATTCCCGAGCCACTCGTTGGATCACTCGGTCTCGCACATCGACCGCATAGAAAGCCATGTTACGTTGCGTCTTTTAGGCGAGCCTTATTCTCAAGTGTAATCATAGGTGGATCTTTTGCTCTTTACAGTGCGCTGATCCAGCCGAGGTTGCTGTCTAATATTGAACAATCTTGAAAAGAATTATTGCCCGGCAGGTAACCCCAGGGATAGTCCTGCACCGACTCATAGCGACAAAGTCGAGATTGCGACCCTTCGACGCGAGCCCCGGCCTTGGCCCGGGGGCTCTTGCTCAGGGTTTCGCCCCACGGGCGTACCGGCAAGTGCCACCGGCTTGCCCGTGGGGCTTCACTTTGGGCGCCGCCGGCCTTTCATGAGACGACCAGCCCCGATAACCCCCTAATGATCAGGCTCAGAAGAATGAACGCTAGCGCATGGATATCATTGGTTAAAGAGGCGCCCCAACCTCTCCTCAGGCACGAATTTTGCGCTCGTTCGCAGAAAGCCACGGGTGTAAACCTGTGGATGGATGCGAGGTGGGTGCCCTCCGTAGCCTTGGCGCCCGGCCTTCGTAGCCGAATCTACTTTGGCGGAGTAGGCTAAGGCCGTCGGGCTCCACGGAATTACTGCAAAAATAAAGTCGCGCTGCGGGTTGACAGCATCCCCATTAACACATAAAGTAAAATTCCTACTTCAGTATAGGGCCTTCTGAAAGAGGATGACACAAGCGTTGAAGGCCTCTAATCCGTCTCTCCTTGCGAACGATACCTAAAGGACAATCCGACCAGAGCGTGGTTTTCGAAATCAAGTTTCCCATGTTCTGCCCTCTTAGCAGTCTAATTCTCAGGGTCAAAGACACAAACATTCTCTCATAGGAGGAGAACATGGGTAATAAGTTATATGTTGGCGGTCTCCCTTATTCAGTAACCGAAGGGAAACTGCAGGAAATTTTTGCAGTGCACGGGACCGTCGAATCGGCCAACGTGATCTCGGATAAGTTTACCGGACAGTCGCGGGGCTTCGGCTTCGTGGAGATGAGTTCGAGCAACGAGGCCAAGAAAGCCATCGAGTCGTTGAACGGCACCCAGCTCGACGGGCGCACCCTGACCGTGAATGAAGCCAAGCCTATGGCGCGGCGTGATAACGGTGGGGGAGGCGGCCGCGACGGTGGCCGTGACGGCGGACGCAATCGCTGGTAGTCTTTCCGTTATTTAGCTAATCAGCAGGGGGGGGTAATCGGTCGGGTTACCCCTCTTTCTTTCTGAATCGAGTCGGCTTTGCGCCGATTCGTCCGGATTAAAGGTTTACCCTCCTTCGCCAAGGCTACGGAGGGTTCCGCCTGACGAAGCATGTGGAGAGGTGCTGCGGCCGATTGGCCTTCGTAGCCGAAGCTACTTCGGGGGAGTAGGCTAAGGCCGTGGGTCTCCACTTCCGCGATTCCAGCGTTGACTCTCTGTCAGGCACGCCGGGACAGAGGTGTTCTTTCTCCGAGTTTTTTCAGGCCCCGAGGAATTCGCCAACCTTGGAAGCCTTTTATCGGGCCGAAACCAAGGAAGGTTCCATGATTGAACGTCAAATGGTCAAACAGACCGCAGATCTCTTAAGAGGCATTATTCGCAGCATAGATAAAAAGCTTGAGTACAGCTTAATGGACCAGACTCAAGAAGGGAGATTCTCTCTTCGGCTGTCATCACGGGGGCGAGAAGGAACAGTTTCCATATCGACCGGCGACTTGCTAGTGGCCGGGCAAGATGCAGTGCGCAAGAATGCGGTACGGCAAAAGATCAAGAGCACGCGCGACCATTTGCTATCCAACTACGTCGTGGATGTCATGGGGACAAGAGTTGCGAAGATGCTGAAACAGTCCGGCGGAGCGAAGGATGAATCCAAGCCGTCCTTTTTTCGACGCCCGCAGGGAAGAAGAAGATAACAGGTTTTTGGCGTCAAGGAGAAAGCGGGAGCAGTCTTAACTCGGTGCTTCGGGACCGAGTGTCAAGATTAAAATAGACTGTTGAAAAACTACGTAATAGAAAGGCAAAACGGCTGGCTTACTGTCTACCGGTCTCTCAGCGATCCAACAAAGCGAAAAAGTTGCTCTAGCTCCTTGGCCAACAGTCCCGGCTCCCTCTTAGGTCCCATCCTCGACAACAGTTTCGCCATCGTCTTGATGTTCTTAGAATCCTCCTCGACTTGACGCCCATCGTCGGTTTGCCCTATTTTAGGCCGTTCGTACGTATCGCAATTTTGGCAGGACGCACGTCCATGGTTCGTTGGCGAATGTTCGGACGGAGCTTCGCCGTTTGTTCCTCATAACCGTGCACGAAGAAACTGAGCGAATAGAGAGAAAAAATAAACAGGAGCCAACTTATGACGGCAAAAGATATCACTTTAGATCTTATCATCCGCTACGGATTCCAAGTCCTCGGCGCGATGATCATTCTGACGGTCGGTGTTCTGCTAGCCCGGTGGATTGGCAACCTTTCCGATCGATGGCTCCAATCGCGGGTGAAAGAGCCGCCGATGCGCTTGCTGATGGTCCGGGTAGTCCGGTTGCTTGTCCTTATCCTTACGCTATTGGTGGCGCTCGACAAGTTTGGCTTCCAGATCGCCCCGCTGGTCGCGGCCGTGGGCGTAGCCGGCTTGGGCGTGGGATTTGCCTTTCAGGGCGTCCTTGGAAACATTATCGCCGGACTGTCGATCATCTTCACAAAGCCCTATCGGGTGGGGGAGTACATCGAGCTTCTCGGCGTTCACGGGCAGGTGGTGACGATCGAGCTTTTCTCGACGAGTTTGAGACAGCTCGATCAATCCCGGGTGGTTATTCCGAACCGCAAAATCGTCGGTGAGATTCTTCATAACTACGGCACGATCCGCCAGCTTCAGCTAAAGGTTGGGGTGGCCTACGGCGCGAATCTGGACGAGGTATTCACTATTGCCAAAGAGATAGTTGCGGCAAACCGGTATGTGTTGAAGGAACCGGCGCCCTTGATCGGAATCAGCGAGCTTGCCGACTCGTCGGTTACGCTTTCTATTCAACCCTGGGTCGCGGTTGCGGACATGGTCAGCGCAAGAGCCGAGTTGTATCAAGCCATCGTCGAGCGGTTTCGGGCGGGCAAGATCGAGATTCCCTTTCCGCAAAAAGAAGTCCGCCTGCTCGGGGGATCATGAGATTGGAGATTTAACTTGACAACCAGAGTTTAGTACCTATTGTTAAAGAAGCAAGTCATAGGGGTTCCCCTCCGCGGTTACCTGGAATTCTTCAAGTAAGCCCCCCACAGTCGACCCTCTCACCAGTCCAACCCAGGAGGTTGAAATGTATACTTGCAACGTCAGTTTGAAGCTCAAGGTCAATAGTGCGCCGGACTTTACCCGTACTCTTGAGAACGAGATTATTCCTCTGCTCCGCAAACAAAAGGGATTTAAGGATGAGATCACCCTGATCGCTCCGGAACGTAATGAGGCGGTAGCCATTAGTTTCTAGGATAGGAAAGAGGACGCGGAGACTTAAAACCGCGAGAAGTATCCTGAGATCTTGAAGATGCTGTCCAAGGTGGTTGAAGGCGCTCCTAGAGTGCAGTCCTTATGAGGTCGCGAATTCGACTTCCCACCAGATCGCCGCTAGAGCGGCCTAAGCAGAGAGACCTGCCGGTTAGGAGAGGGGCCTATCCCCTCTCTCCGGATCGTCCCGATCATAGCTAGCGACTCATCTCGATAGGCGCGCGATTGTTTGTTCCGCAAATGGGCATCCTGGACGTTATCAACGTCGCTCTGCGAAGTACTAGGGTCGAAGTAACTTAGAATTCTTGTCCGAGCTTAAAACCGGGTCAGCGGGACCGGGATCTCGAACAGGGAGGTTTTCGTATGGCCAACTTGCTCTACAAAGATCGCTCCATCGTCAACTTCGCACGCTTCGACGAAGCTACTACATTTTGGATTCCTATGGCTGACGTCAGTTGGGGAACCGACGGTCTGCGAGAATCGCACACAATAACCGGCCCTCTGGTTCAGTTCGAAAATTGGCAGGATGCGGAAAGGTTTATGACCGAGATGGCGAAAGCATGGATTGATGACAATCCCTAGCTTTCTATAGCGGACTCCACGGCTAAAGCCAGGTCTGTTGAAAACGCATTAAGGAGGATTTTGCATGATCGGAAGAAGCACATATCTGAAGTTTTTAGTGATCGCGATGGGAATTTGTTTAGGGTCTAACGCGATGGCGGTCGAGACCCCCACGGCGCAACTTCAAGAAACCATGGAGCGCGTCATGATTGTGACGGCGACCTTTCGGAGCGAAAAAGACTTTTTGGACAACAAGGCGCGGCTCAAACAGATCATGTTGCCGCGCTTCGATTTCTCGGAGATGTCCCGCAGATCGCTCGGCGGCCATTGGAGCGGCCTTAACGGAAGAGAAAACGAATTTGTCGCGGCGTTCATTCAATTCGCGGAAGCTTCTTACATGAACGCGCTGGGATCTTACCGGGGTGAGAAGATGATCTACGGTCGCGAGCAGGTAGATCAGAATTTCGCCGAGGTCGATACTCAGGTTATCGGTTATCGAGGCGACGCCACGCCGATCAACTACAAGCTCCACCTCGTTCGCGGTCAGTGGAAAGTTTACGACGTCGTCGTTGATCAGATCAGCCTGGTGAGCAACTTTCACTCCCAGTTCGGCCGCATCCTACAGACCGCTTCCATAGATGAGCTGATGAGAAGGTTGCGCGAAAAGGGAACACGGGGTTAAGTCATCGATAATCCGTAGTCCGGCTAAATAGGCGTTAGCCGAGACGTGGTAGGCGTTAGTGAGAAATGACTCCTGAATCCCGACTTCGGACAATTGCGCCTCGCTCTATCTGGGCATCCCACGTTCGTAGCGGAAACTTTTCGTCCTGCCATCTTTCATCCTCTTGACGACCCTTATCACGTTTTCGCAATTGCGAAAACGTGATAAGGGTCGCTGCCGTAGAAGAGGTGAGTTACAGGCAGTCGCGGCCAAACGCCGGAGAGCAACAGTTCCTTAAGACTGGCGTGAAGTGGATCAACTCGGATCACGCAAACCGATCCCGCGCCGTCGAGCGCCACTTGCTCCGCGAGCGGTTCGGATTGTGAAGGCACCCCCAGAACCGGCTGTCGATCATCGACGGATCCTTCCCAACCACTTACTGCAAATACGCCTTCATGACATATTGCAGCACCATCCACGGAGCGGAGCTCAACGCTCACACCTTATCCGGCATCGGAAGATGGAGATGGCGCGCGCAAAAGTATTGAAAGCGCAGTCCGTAGTTTTCAACGGTCATCGACCAGGTTTTCGCGAAGACAGGCGAGTGGGCCCAGGTCGTAAACGTCACGCGCCATCCCTTGTTGTCCGGATGTTCCCAGGTGTTTTCCAGGTTCAGGTCGAGATAGACGTTTTCCATGAGCTGAATCATCTCGCTGCAGATGTAGAACGCTGACCGGAAGGACTCGGGTTGATCCGTGGGCCAGGAACCTCCGACCAACTCTTTGTCCAGACTCTGCAAGTCAGGGTTCGACGCCAATTGCGTCCAGAGTTCCATGAGCCGCGAGGCGTGCTCGGTAAACCGTTCCACATGGTCGAGCGTCGGCGAGCAGATATCCAGGAGCTTGGTCGCCAGGGCAACCACATCGTCCTCGTCTCCCACCGGGTCGAAGGCGTGGAGGGCAACCGCCCGGCCCAAATGGCGATAGCTCTCGAACTGGTCTTCCCCATAGAACTGATCGCCCGTTGTCTCGTGAGGAAAGTCCGTGTGGCTCGCTTTGTACTGCAGAATCGATGTGTCCTCGTGTCCCGTCATGGAAGCTTTGAGATAGATGAGAATCCCGTCGGGAATTCCGGGACCATACACGATGCGCCCGGCAGCGCAACGGTTGCGACTCCACGTTGATCCCGAGCCAGGCCGGATGGCCCCGACATCCAGCAATATTTTTGCGCCGAAGTCGACCTCGCACATCCGGATCAATGTTCCGAGCCCCTCGAACTTGAGATCCGGATCGCACTCCGCATCGCTGATGATGATAACGCGGCATCGCCTCTTGACGAGCTCATAGGCGGCCAGATTCTCGAAGTGTCCGCCGTCGGAGATCATCATGAACTTTGATTTGTCGTCGGCGCCGCCGAACAGCTCCGCGAATAGATAGCTCAAGTTGAAGTGAGGCGACGGGAACGACGCCTTGGACGTTCGTGGATTGGGGAACCACCATCCGAGGCGTACGTTGAACACCGTCAGTAAGAAAGCCACCACCGGGGACGTGTGATATCCCATGTTGGGGCTGGCCGCCGCACCCGAGACGGAAATCGCCTGGCCCAGAGTGGGCGTGCCAAACTTCCCCCCATACCTGTGAGTGGGGATATAACCCAATTCCTGTCGTTCGCCCGATTGCTCCTTCGACACATAGCTGCTGCCGCACTGAAGCGGGTTCAAGGTGAACGTCGCGCTGTGCCTGGTATGCAGCGCCAGATCGCTGGAACCCCCGAGGTTCAACGCACAATTGACAATGTGGAACGGGCCCGCCGAAGGACGGTCCTTCTCCGTGAGAACGGCCAGCGGGATATCGTCATCGTCGTCGAACCCTGTGAAGTTCTGCGGGTTGCGCTCACCAGGCCGAAAACGTGTTGCGCCGAGATAGCAGCGGACAAGACGGTTTCGGTAAAACGCGTTGAGGCTGAATTCATTGATGTCAATCCGAGCCGCCATCAGCAGCAGGGATGCAAAGCAGGCGCCCCAAACAATCAACGAGACCTTCAGAAATGGCCAACGGTCCACGTTCCCATCGACGACGCTGGACCAGTCCTGACCCGAGTTGATCAGAACAATTTGGTGGAGCCCTGTCGAGACGGCGATCAGCAGTCCGGCAATGAAGACGAAAGGCGCGACTGCGGCAACCACTTCAAGGATCGAGTTGCTCTTTCCCTGTTTCGCGCCGCCACCGGTCGAATCGGATTGCCCAGCAAAGAGACCAGCGACAACCGTAGCCAGCCAGCCGCCGCCGGCAGAAAGCGACGTCCATGGATGGGCGTCGACGACGTCAGCCACCCATTGAGGGCCGTAGACCGCGACCACTGCGATAATCATCCAGATGAAGCCGTATATGCCGAGCCAAGCCCCGAGCCGGCTCCACCACTCGCGAACCCCTTCCGTCGATTGGCGTCCCATCATACCGATCAGCATGACGATGGTTAGGGAGAGAGCGTAGAGCACGAGCGCAGGAGTCCACACAAAGGCGTGCCGTGCGCCCGTCGCAGGGTCCTTCGCCCACTCGTGCAGCAACAACATGATGGCGCACAGAAGGGCGTGAAGAACCGGGACGGCAACGAAGGGCGCGCCAAAGGCGGCGAGCAGCCCCTTCCAGTCCCTCCAGTCGCGAATAGAACAGAACGAGAGCAGCCACACCGAGACGAACATCACTGACAGCGGAAATGGCCAATACGACCAAGCCGTGGTGAAGAACCCGCCAAAGCTGTCCAACTTGCTGAGTTCTATGTGCTCACCGATTACTCGTGTGCTCTCGCCCCAGAGGATGGCGGCCACCAGATAACCAGTTACCATCAGGGGAACAACGACCACCCACTGCACCCAGACTTGGGTGTAGTTGATCTGCTGCGGTGGATTTTTGCCTGGCCACAGGCCGACCAGCTTGACCGCGAGCGGCTGTAGGCAGAAGCCGGCCATAACCAACAAACCAGCAATCGGGGCGGCCGCCCAATAATCAACCTCGCCGTCGTGGAAGGGATCGAAATGGACGTAGGCGCCGTAGCCCCACGCGGCGAGGAGGCAAATCGCCGCTGCAGCCAGGCCAACTGGCCAACTCTTCGCCTGCAACAGCTGCACCTTCGCTTGGCTGCTGAGGCGTCTCTGGTTGCCGGCAATACCGACCACGCTGATCAGGAACAGCACAACGGTCGCCCAACGCCAATTTCCCATCTTCGGCCAGTGCTGAAATCCTTCAAAAAGCGGCCGTGGCAGCAGGAGCGCGACGGCCATGGCGAGGACGACTGTGAGCTGGACGAGCAGTGCGTTCCGGATCCAAATCGTGAACATTGACCACGTATCGGCGCTGAAGAAACCCACCTTGGGAGAAAGGTAGTTGGAGTAGCGGCGCAGGTGCGCGACCGAATCCGTCCAATCCGCGTTTGGATCAAGCCAGCCGGTATTTCGTTTGCAATTCGCGCTCAGCCAGGCTCCGATGTAACCGCCGCCGGACACCGTCGACAGAAAATGGACCTTCTTCAACAGCCCGAACCGTTTGAGGCTCTCGAGAACACCCAGGCCGAACGTAGCGCTACGGATACCTCCGCCGGAGACGGCGAGACCAACAAGGTTCTCCTCCACCGGTTGTCGGCCGAGATGCCGCTTTCGCACCTCGTCAACCTCCTCTTTGAAGGCATCGAGCCACTGACGGCGATCGGTCTTAGTGCTCATCGCTGCTCCTTACTTAGGACTATGGGAAGAGTCCCAGGCCTCCCTTGAAAGAATTCCTCCGATAAAAAAGCTTACCTTCGATCCATCCTAACAGCCTCAGCCAAAGGCTGATCCGCCTCCGGTGGAAGCTAATTCAAAAGCCTCTTACCGCAATTGGGGGGCATATGTCCAACCTCGTCTGGCAAGCCAAGGCCAAGTTAAGCTATCGCTCTCTTATCGGATACTGTCCGCGTCGAAATGGGCATTGGCAGACCGCTTTTCTTTGTCGGACTCGCTATTGAGCCGCTAGTTTTTCGGCATTTAGTGCGAAGGAGTATTCACATAGCGACACAGAGTTCGCAGAGAAATGAAAGTAAAAATGTTACCTCCGCGCCCTCAGCCTTGAAAGTTGTGGCTGATCCGCGGTTAGCCACAGGGAAGGCTGAAGTTTCTATCTCTTCAACTCCCGGCCGAGCAGGCGCAAGAGTTCGTTGAATTGCCGCTGCATCGCGATCATTTGCTCGCGCATGTGGAGCGCGACCTCGGTTCCTTCCAGATTCACACCCATTTCTTCGATGAGCAGGCGGGCCACGCGGACACGATCGACCTGATCCAAGGGGTAAAGTTTTTGACTGCGCCGGACGATCGGGTAGATCACCTTTTCCTTTTCCAAGTGGATGACGAAATCCTCGTCAACGCCACAGATCTTAATGACCTCTGTAATGCGCAGAAACTTTCGTCGCATCGCTCGCTCCCCTGCTATAGCTGCACGTCTTTGCGCACGTCTTCGCCGTAGGCCTGGTCGATTTTTTCGATGACGTCGTGCGCGACTTTTTCATTCGGTACGCGAACCATGAGCCGCAGATACAAATCTCCGGCCGGGCTTTGGCTGTGTGCAGGCACTCCCTTGCCTTTGACGCGCAGCTGCTGACCGCTCTGCGCGCCCGCCGGAATCTTGACTTTGATCGTTCCTGCCGGCGTTGGAACTTCGACCATCGCGCCGCGCACCGCCTCGCCAACCGTGATCGGCAGCTCCATGGATATATCCTTGCCTGAGCGCGTGAGAAGCGGGTGAGGGCGGATGCGCGGCGTAATGTACAAGTCTCCCGCCGGTCCACCGCGAACCCCCGCCTCGCCCTTTCCGCGCAGGCGAATCCGCTTTCCCGGCTCGGCCCCGGGTGGGATATTGACGCGAATCGTCTCGGTGCGCACCACCCGGCCCGTGCCCCGGCACACAACGCAGGGATCACCCGGTAACTGCCCGCTTCCCATGCAGCGTGGGCAGGGCCGGCGAAATTGCAGCGGTCCCTGACTCACGGACTTGCTGCCGGTGCCGTGGCAGTCGGGGCACGCGGTCGGCTTTGATCCCGGTTTACTTCCGGCGCCGCGGCAGGTGTCGCAGGAGACCGGCCGCTGAAGCGTTATTGACGTCTGAAAGCCGCGCACGGCGTCGAGGAAGTCGATGTCCATCGACGCCTCGATATCCTGACCGCGCACCGGACTCGGTCGCGTTCTGGCGCCTGCCGTGGAGAAACCACCCAGATCGCCGAAAAGATCGCCGAGATCGTCCACGTTGAATTCGTAACCGCCGCCCGCGCGCGCCGACTGCTGCTGCCACTGTCGGTAGCTGCGCGCCTTTTCGGCGTCGAAACCGGCCGCGAGTCCTGCCTCGCCGAATTCGTCGTAGAGTTTACGCTTTGCCGGATCGCTCAGGACGTCGTGGGCGAGCGAGATATCTTTGAATTTAGTTTCGGCTTCCTTATTTCCCGGGTTGATGTCCGGGTGATACTTGCGCGCGAGCTTGCGGTACGCCTTGCGGATCTCTTCGTGGGCGGCGCCGCGCTCGACGCCGAGGATCTGGTAGTAATCGCTTGCGGCCATCGTCAACGTAGAATAGCGCCGAAGCGGGGAGTTGCAAGAGGATAAAGCGGCGCCGCTTCAGCCCTGCTTTAAGTAAGCTGCGAGCCTGGTGAAGCTAATGCCACGGAGTCTTAATAAATCCTGGTAATAAGCAAAGGTTAAGGGACGATGGTGCAAGGCTGAATGATAAAGAACGAGGCGAAAGCTCCTCAGCGTCGGGTCGTTTGCAGTAGATTGTTGACTTCGACTTTCACGCGGCGCAGGTCATCGACCGACACCTCGACGGTTTCTTGACCCTCTCGCGGAAAGATCCTTATCGGTTTCAGTCCTTTCTTCTCCATGAAGGCTAAACTTTGCAGAACGATTTGCATGAATTCGTTTTCTTCTCCCCGATAGGGCGCCACTTCTTTGATGTAGGCGCAGAGCATGACCCACAATCGAATGGGCACATGGGGAAACCATTGCACTAACAGATTGCGGTGCAGGATCGACCATCGAAGCATGTAGTGGAGCCGGCCGAAATGAGCGAGCTGCAGGTCGCATTTTTGTCTCAGTTTGCCGTTGTGCCAGAGTTTGTTGCGGAAGTTTTCAGCCCTTTCATCAAGGTTTTGGCCGCCCGCGGTAATATATTCGTGGTAAATTTCCTCGCGATCCTCGAACGGTTTGCCGAGCACCTCGGAGAGAAAACGAGAAGCTCGCTCCTCTTCCAACTCGTAGTAAATGACGCAAGCAATGACGAGCTCTGCGACTACGCCCGCCCAGGCATGGCCGTAGTCAAACGCAAACCACGTGATCACGAGACCGGTCGAAACCACCCCGAGGATTAGTAACGAGCCCGCGACGATCGGCCTCATACCTGCGTCGCCGGTTTCATAATGGATGCGAGCAGATCGATGGGGATCGGCACAATAATGGTTTCATTTTTTTCCACGGCAACCCGGGACAGAGCCTGCAAGAAGCGGAGGTGAATGGTTGCGGGTTGTTTGGCCATGATCTCGGCCGCGTCGGCGAGTCGCTGCGCCGCTTGAAACTCGCCGTTTGCGTGAATCACTTTAGCGCGTCTCTCCCTTTCCGCCTCAGCCTGTTTCGCCATCGCCCGCTGCATGTCCTGCGGCAGATCGATGTCTTTGACCGCAACCAGGCTTATTTTGATTCCCCACGGCTCGGTCTGTTCGTCCACGATCTGTTGGATCTGTGCGTTGATCCGCTCTCTTTGGCTGAGAATCTGGTCCAATTCCGACTGACCGCACACGCTGCGCAGGGTGGTCTGGGCCAGTTGCGATATGGCATAGAGATAGTTTTCAACCTGGGTGAGCGCGTTATTCGGATCCAGCACGCGGAAATAAACCACCGCCGCGACCTTTACAGATACGTTGTCCCGCGTGATGACGTCTTGAGGCGGGACGTTCAGCGTTAGCGTTCGCAAATCGACCCGGACCATCTTCTCAATGAAGGGAATGACGAAGCTAAGCCCGGGCCCGCGAAAGGAGACGAGCCGTCCCAAACGAAAGACCACTCCTCTTTCGTATTCTTTGAAGATTCTGACCCCGGCTAGGGCAGCGGTCAGAACGATGATCAGAAAAATACCGATTGAAACCACGACAGTTTTCCTCTTGCCGATCCCGGTTTTCGAATCACCGGGCACGATTCGCTTATCTCGGTCCATAGGCTGGGAGTCGAGGGGGAATCGCTGGATTCGCCAATTCTCGCTAGGAGTGAAGCGCCAAAGCTGCTTCGTTACTACATCGCAGATGGCTGACAGATACAAGCTATCTTGGCGGTATTTTTCTAGTCGAGGTGCCGTCGTGTGGAAATTCTGTGGATGCAGGATAAATGGGGTAAAAAGGGTGATTCGTGCTCGTCTGCGCACAGGGGCCGTGGCAGAGGGCCTGCCCCATGTGTGCGGGCGTCGCGATATTTCTTTTCAAGACTGTCCAATATTAGACAGCAATCGTCCGCGAGTCGGCGTAAGTTGAAACCAATTTAAAGGCATAGGGTTTCACTCCCCGATTTTAAGATATTTTGGCGTGAATTCATCGCCGAAAGGGAAATAGCGCATGGTTACGAATACAGTGTTCATCGGCTACGATTATGACAATGACAAGGCTGTCAAGGATCGGCTGCTTGGGTGGGACGCCAACAAAGAATTCGACTTCTCGTCGTACGACCAGTCCTTCGGTGTCGCGGTCGATAGTCCTGGGGCGGCGGCTATTAAACGGGACCTCGCCGCGCGCATAGGCGACGCAAGTCACTTCCTGTACATCGTTGGCAAAGAGAGCTACCGAAGCGGCTGGGCGGCGTGGGAAATCCGGAAGGCGGTCGAACTCAAGAAAAGGCTCGTGGCCGCTAAGACCGATTCGACTAACAATTCGCCGACCGCAATGCAGGGGGTTGGGGCGTCGTGGAGCGCGATGTTCAACTTCGACTCTATCAAACAGGCGATCGACCGCGTTTAGTTGCCGGCTCGCGCCGATCGCTTCGAGAATACGGGCATTGATGACCGCACGCTGATTCTTTTCACAATCGTCCAATATTAGACGGTAATCGTTTCCGAGGCAGTCTATGATTGGACTTAACCTGATCGGAGACGGAGGGGAGCATTGTTTCTCAATTACGCGCCGGTCCCGTTGGCGTTTGGCACCAGCGGATTGCGCGGCCTGGTCAAAGACATCACCGACCTCGAGGCTTATATCAATGTGAAAGCAGCGCTCCGCTATTTGTCGAGCAGCGGCGATATCCGTGCGGGCGGCACAGTGGTTATCGCCGGCGACCTCAGGCCGAGCACCGACCGCATCATGCGCGCCTGCGCCCAGGCGATTGTCGACTCGGGCTGTCAAGTGGAAAACGCCGGCAAAATTTCCACGCCCGCGTTAGTCTCCCGCGCCATCTCCACCCGACGCGCCGGCGTGATGGTAACCGGCAGTCACATTCCCTTCGATCGTAACGGCATAAAAATCAATAAGAGCGTCGGCGAGGTGCTGAAGTCGGATGAACCCGGCATCAGCCGCGAGATCGAGTGCGTGCGCATCGAAGAGTACAGCCGGACTGCGACGACCTCGGGATTCGACGCGTCCGGAACACTGAAATCCTCAGTAGAGTTGCCACCGCTCGATCGCGCCGCCGAAGAAACTTACATCCGTCGTTACCTGAACAGCTTCAATAGCGGCGGACTCTCCGGCCTGCGGGTTCTCGTGTATCAGCATTCGGCGGTGGGGCGCGATATCCTGGCGCGCATCCTGCGCGAGCTTGGTGCCGAGGTGGTCGCTGCGGGGCGCAGCGAGACGTTTATTCCCATCGACACGGAGAATATCACCGACGAGCAGCTCAACCGTCTGGAGGAGTTTGCCGTCGCTGCCGAAGCGGGAGGCAAGCCGCTTCACGCGATCGTGTCCACCGACGGTGACTCCGACCGGCCGTTAGTCACCGCTGTGCTACCTGCCGCCGAGGTTAAGCCGGGCGGCCGGCGCGTGCGGTTCTTGCCCGGCGATCTACTAGGCCTCGTCGTTGCCGAGTATCTCGGCGCGGATGCGGTGGCGGTTCCCATCAGCGCTAATGACGCTGTGGAGCGCTGCCTGCGCGAGTGCAAAGTTTTGCTGGAGAAGACCAAAATCGGGTCGCCCTACGTCATCTCCGCCCTCGACGAGTTGCGCCGCGATGGAAGATACACACGCATCGTCGGCTGGGAGGCCAACGGCGGCTTTTTGACCGGCAGCGATATCGCATTAAGCGGGGCGAAGCTGGCCGCGCTGCCAACGCGCGATTCGACTCTGCCGATCTTAGCCAATTTGTTCGCTGCGGCGAGTCGGGGTATTACTTTGTCCGCCTTGTGGGACCGGTTGCCTGCACGCTTCGGACGCGCCGGCTTGATCGATAACTTTCCGGTGGCCGTGAGCCAAGCCATTCTCGCTAACCTGATTCCAGCCGGCGACGCGATCGAAGTGGAGTTCGATGGTACGTCACAGGTGAGCGATCGTAGTCGTGCGGATGCGACTCCCATGCCACTTGCGGCAGGGCCGGCCGAAGACTGGCGGCAACGTAAAGCAACGTTATCCCGTTTCTTCACGCCCGCGCTGGGTTTCTCCGATATCGTACGCATCAATGTCCTAGACGGCGTGCGCATCAATTTCAACAATGGCGACGTCGCGCATATTCGGCCGTCGGGCAACGCGCCTCAGTTGCGCATTTATGCCAATGGCGATTCGCAAGCGCGCGCCGATGCAATCGTGGAAATTGCCCTGCGCGAACCCGACGGGATATTGCGTCAGCTGGAACGTGCGTTTACGCAAGGTGCGGTCGCGACCTTGTGAGAGGAGAACCGATGATTCCGGTTAAGGTGCGGGGCCATTGCCATTTCCCGCCGAGGTTAACGGTCTTCTTCGCAAGATATCTCAGGACATCTTCCAGCACTTGACTGCCGTCAAATCCGCTGGCTTTTCATGCATCTTCGTACGTCGAAGGTGGGTGCTTCGTTGACGGACGCGAACACTGACACGGTCTTCTATAACAGCCGCGCAATTCTTTCCTAATGGTCCAATATTGGACAGCAATCCTTTCCCAATCCGCGTAGGTTTAAATGAAAAACCAAAGACAGGCCGGAAGCAGTTGAAAAGTTTAGTTTCACTTCCGGCTACCGGGCTTCGGCCTTTGACAAAAACAATGGTTCTTCGAGTCGACAAGAGAAAGCCGCTTATTCATGAAAATATCGATATGTAAGTCCGTAAACTGGACAGACCCGCACTCGTCGATCCTGGAGACAGCCAAAACGCCACAGGAAGCCGGTCCGCCAGAGCCTCGGAAAGGGTTCCTCGCCGGCCTGCGAACCAGTTACGAAGCGATAAAGAAGAATAGTATCCCCAAGGAAAATAAACACCGGCAATTTTCCATTTGGTACTTCATCTTCGCATTTTTTACGATCCTGATGATCCAGAACTACTATGGCCGTACCCATGTCGAGATCATCCGCTATAGCCAATTCAAGTCACTGCTCAATAAGGGTCTCATCGCCGATGTTGCAATCGGCGAGACGGCTATTGAAGGCAACATGAAAGGAGAGGCAGTTAAGGAAATTTTCCCGCCGGAGAAAGTGAAAACGCTTTCCCCGGAAATCGTCGAAGGCAAAAACACTTTCGCGTTTGCAACGGTGCGAGTAGAAGATCCCGGCCTGACTGCCGAGCTTGAAAAGGCCAGAGTGTCTTTCAAGGGAGAAATAACCAGTACTTGGCTACCGACTATTTTATCGTGGGTGGTTCCAGCAGCCCTGTTTTTTCTGGTGTGGAGCTACATTGGCAAGAAGATGGGGTCAGCAGGCGGCGGCTTAATGCAGATCGGCAAGAGCAAGGCGAAAGTCTACATTGAGAAAAAAACCGGCGTAACATTCGCCGATGTCGCGGGGATCGACGAAGCCGAGGAAGAGGTCGCCGAGGTTGTCGGATTTCTGAAAGATCCGGATAAGTATCAAAGATTGGGTGGGCGTATCCCCAAAGGCGTTTTGATCGTGGGGCCGCCGGGTACGGGTAAAACCCTGCTTGCCCGCGCGGTGGCCGGCGAGGCCGGTGTGCCATTCTTCAGCCTGACCGGTTCCGACTTTGTCGAGATGTTTGTCGGCGTCGGCGCGGCGCGGGTAAGAGATCTTTTTATGCAAGCAGTGAAGCATGCCCCCAGCATCATCTTCATCGATGAGCTCGATGCGATAGGCAAGGCCAGGGGAGTGAACATGCTCACGAGCAACGACGAGCGGGAACAAACCCTCAATCAACTCTTGGCCGAGATGGATGGGTTCGATCCGAACCAAGGGGTCATTATCATGGCCGCCACCAACCGGCCGGAGATTTTGGACGCCGCTCTGTTACGCCCCGGCCGATTTGACCGGCAAATCCTCGTGGATCGTCCCGATATCAAGGGGCGCACGAAAATCCTCCAACTGCACGCGAAGAAGGTCAAACTCTCTACTGATCTGGATCTGGCTATCGTGGCAGCCAAAACTCCGGGCTTCGTCGGCGCCGATCTCGCCAACATCGTCAACGAGGCTGCGTTGCTGGCGGCGCGTCAGGACAAGGAGTCGATCGAGATGGCGGAATTTGACGAGGCGATCGAACGGGTGGTCGCGGGACTACAAAAGAAGAGCCACGTCATCAATCCCAAGGAGAAAAAGATCGTCGCCTACCACGAGTCGGGTCACGCGCTGGTGGCGGAGCTGCTGCCTGAGGCTGATCCCGTTTCCAAGATCTCCATTATCCCGAGGGGAGTCGCTGCCTTGGGTTATACAAGCCAATTGCCGACGGAAGACCGCTATCTCATGACCCGGTCCGAACTACTGGCGCGGATCTGTGTCCTCCTGGGAGGAAGAGTAGCGGAGGAGATCGTCTTCGGCGACATATCGACCGGCGCTCAGAACGATCTGCAGCGAGCCACGGAGATTGCCCGAACGATGATCACTCAATTCGGCATGAGCGAGAAGCTTGGCTTCGTCTCCCTTGAAGGACCCAGGACTGCCACGTTCCTGATGGTGCCAACTTACAGTCCCAAAGAGTACAGCGAAGAAACCGCCCGGGTCATCGACGAAGAAGTAAAACAAATACTGACCGACTCTCATACCAGAGCCCGCGATCTTCTAACCTCTCGCCGCGCGGCGCTGGAAGAGTTGGCCAAACTGCTGCTGGAAAAGGAAGTCGTCGATAGGCCCGCGTTGCAAGCGATTCTAAAAGTGAGGAGCATCGACAGAGCCAAGGAAAAACATGAAAAGAAGAAATCCGCAGACACGCAGGAGAATGAGAGTCATGAGAGGAATCTCGAAGGCGACACCTAATTGTACTGTGTCACCTTAGAGGGAGTTTAGACGCCTTAATGTTTTGTCCGTCAGAGGGGGAAAACCATTTTTGTAACACAGTACAACTAATTGTGCGTTAGCTATTGTTGATCCGTAGAATTCAGGAAAGCAAAGCCATGGAAAACGGAAAGGATCGCCCGGGAGAGAATCTCGACTTCGACGAGCGAGCCAATGAAGATAGCTATTTTGCCGCCAAAGAACATGAACTGATTGAAGGAATGAAGGCCGAGTTTCAAAAGGTTGAAGCGGCCAGGCGGGAAGGACGGATAGTGAACTGTCCAAAGTGTTTTGGGAAGCTTGCGAGCTATAAGTTTATGAATTTTGCCGTAGATCGCTGCGAAAGCTGTGAAGGGATTTGGCTGGATAAAGGCGAGCTGGAGGGGATTCTGAGAAAGGCCGCGCGTGGTCCATTGGGAGCCTTCTTTGAGCGATATTTTTCCAAGGATGAACCAAGCAAGGATGTTCCATGACGTAGATTCTATAAGTCATTTGAGTTCAAAAACTGTCCAATCAATGGGCGAAGCTAATAGCAGCCGTGGCCTGGCTGCCGTTCTTGCAGCCCTTGCGTGACAAAAACAGTAAGAAGAACAGGAGAGTCTCTATGAAGGGATTTTATTCGGTTCTGGTCGCTCTTGGTGCTTTGGTTTTACCTGCGTCAGTCGCGGTGCGGCCGCGGCGAAGCCCCATTTCCCGTCATGGGCCCTTTTGACAAGTGGCGGCCGAAAGTAGGCGCGGCTGCGTAACATGCTTACGGACGCATCGTGGAACGAACCGAGACAGGTCGAAGGCATGCGGCGGCGGACAATGAATTAAAGTTAGAACTGAATCATGGAGGTGGTAACAATGACAATCAAAGAGCTTGAAAAGAAATTACCCCCGATTGGCGCCTTGGCGCAAAACTCGTTGAGCGGTGTTAAGAATCTGATGAAAGAGATCCTCACAAAACCTCATGTTGATGAAGACAAGATGAGCTGCTGGCAGTTTATATTCTTGCAGAGTAAGGCGAATGGCTGCTCCTACCGAGGCGAGGCTCTCCCCCAGATGAAGTGGCAATGGCCCAGGGATACTTGGTTTCAGGAACAGATGAGTCATCACCCCAATGCTCTCGAATTTGCCGCTCACCACGCGAAGAACTAAAGGCGTCCGCGATGAGCGCGCCGCGCAAATGGTGTTAAAAGAGCCGTTCAAGAAGTCAATCGGGTAATTGGGTTGGCTAAAAAATTGGATCTGGTTACGTAAAAGGCAAACTTCTTATCACAAAGCAGCGTGGATCTCCCGGTGCCCATCGATCTCTTAAGACGTTTTCTCACGTAGAGTACGTGCTGTTGCCTTGCGAACGAGAGCCAGTGCGATCCGTAGTAGGATCGTTACCTTTCCGGCGAGAGACCAAGTCTCCTCTTGGAGGAAAACGTTAGCCCGGCACACGGGAGATCGACTAAAAGGAGGGCCCCGTATGAGACAGCTAAAAAGGATTATCGTCGGTCATGATCTGGCAGCCGGCGGAGAAATAGCCCTACGATCGGCAGTAGTTCTTGCCAATCGGTTTGGTGCCGCACTTCGACTGGTGCACGTGGTACAGCCTCTTGACGCCTATCAGAGGATTTCGCATCCGCTGACTTCCCCTTTCACCCTAGAGGAGATCGCACAGAAAACCGGAGTGAGACTGCAAGCGTTAGCGGCAAGCCCGGAGATCGACCGCCTGCAAGTGGAATATGAGGTGCGCAAGGGCAAACCCTTTGTTGAGCTCATCATCGCCGGAAGGGCATGGCTAGCAGATCTGATAGTCGTCGGCGGTGCGTCACGGATGGAAGAGCCCTTTCTCGGCAGTACGAGCGAGCGGATACTGCGCAAGGCCTTGGTACCCGTAATGGTGGCGAAGAAGCCTCTTAGTTCCGAAGCCAAAACGTTTTTAGTCCCCACTGATTTTTCTGCTTGCGCTAGAAAAGCCGCTGAGGAAGCGCTCATACTAGCGAAGAGCTTTTCTGGCCGGGTCGTTTTTTTTCATGTTCTGGACTTTTCTCCTGCATATACTATCGCCTATGCACATGATCTGGGCGTAAGCGTGCCGCTTTCCCCGCCTTCCCCCGAAGAGATTGAGCCCGAGTGGCAAGCTTTCCTCTCCGGTCTACCCCTAGAGAAAGTCGATTGGGAAAAATTAACTGAAGAAGGTCAAGCAGCCGCCGCTATAGTGCGCCAAGCGGAGCACATGCACGCGGATATGATCGTGATAGGCACGCACGGTAGAGGCGCGCTGCAACATATGCTCCTGGGCAGCGTGGCCGAAAAGGTGGCGCGCACGGCGTCCTGCTCTGTCCTCACCATCAGACCGGAGGCGTTTCAATTTGAACTGCCGTAACGCTGCAAGAAAATCCAGGGACTGACCAACAGCGGGCAGTCCATTTTTCGGAGAACATAGCTCTATAATTCAGCTGAGACGAAGCCGGTTGTCACTCGCAGCGACAACTCGTCCGATAGACGCGGTAGCGCGACGGCCCGAGATCTCTAGCTGGAAACAGCATGGTTGCGTCCCCCATTCACTTGCAATGCTGTTTTAGAACTTGATAGCTTTGCCCCGACAAATTCCTTAGATCGAATGGTAAAGATCGAGCGAACAATGAAGAAGACGAACAGGATGATATGCCCGAACAACTGAAAAAATTAAAAGTTCCGCCGCCGCCACATCCCTATCATCGCCGCGAACCACTGCCTGAGCAGCGACCAAAGTCGATTGAGGAAGATCCGGATGCACAGGAACGAATCAAAAGCATCCTGGAAAGCGCGAGCTATCGGAAGGCTGATGAGGACTTGGATTTCCTCAACCGCTATGACCTACGCGGCGTACGCCTCCAGATCGATTACCTCAAGGCGGAGCTCTTGCTTGAACAGCACTCGATCCGACACACGATCGTTGTCTTCGGCGGAACGCGCATTCGAGAGCCTGCGGCCGTTCAGCGCCAAGTCGAAGGGCTGCGCGCAGCTCAAGCAGCCGACCCCACCAACACGGACGTGGCACGTCGGCTTGAAATTGCGCAGCGCCTCCTTGCCAAAAGCAATTATTATGATGTAGCTCGCGAGTTCGGGCGCCTCGTCGGGGACAGCGGGGAGGGCTCCCACGGGCACGATCTGGTGATCATGACCGGCGGCGGTCCGGGGATCATGGAGGCCGCCAACCGCGGCGCCTATGATGTTGGAGCCAAATCCATCGGCCTGAACATCCATCTTCCCCGTGAACAGTATCCAAATCCTTACATCACGCCCGATCTATGTTTCCGCTTTCACTATTTCGCCTTGCGTAAGCTTCATTTCCTACTGCGCGCCAAAGCGTTGGTCGCCTTTCCAGGCGGCTATGGCACTCTCGATGAAATGTTTGAAACCCTCCCGTTAGTGCAAACCCGCACGATCAAGCCTGTTCCTGTGGTCTTGGTGGGGGAGCGCTACTGGCGTCAGGCGTTCAACGTGGACTTTCTGGTCGATGAAGGTGTCATTGATCCGGAGGATCGGGAATTGTTCTGGTTCGCCGAAACGGCACAGGAGATCTGGGACGGCATCCAGCATT
>Ga0326597_10004061_pt1 | contig 20729 bp, 15 predicted proteins | sample RVTome_12_FD_203789 | JGI IMG/M metagenome (GOLD analysis project Ga0326597, IMG submission 203789) | Soil microbial communities from uranium-contaminated site in the Upper Colorado River Basin, Wyoming, United States - RVT100D185 | ecosystem: Environmental > Terrestrial > Soil > Contaminated >...
CAAGAAACAAGGAAAGTGCGCACAGCCGTATTTAGGGGCCGACGCACTCGCCGCTCAATTCCAATCACTGCTTCAATCAGTGTCGCTTCCTCTCGAAGAAATTGAAGTAATGGAAAAACAAATCAACGCATGGGAACACGAGGCAATTTCTTCGAGAGGAGAAGTTGCCCAAAATCTGAAATCAAAACTTTCCGAGACGCAGGAGAAGCTAGACCGGCTTGTGTCGCTCTACTTGGACGGCGACATTGAACGCGATTTGTATCTCACGAAGAAAGACGCGCTCCTGCGTCAAAAAGCAAAGCTGGAGGAAAGTTTGGGAGATTTTGGGCAACAGGGAAAGAATCGGCTCGAACCCTTGCGGAGTTTCGTTTTGTCCTTGAAAGAAGCGGAAAAAGTGGCGCAAACAAAAAATTACGACGAATGGCGCAACTTTTTCCGTTCTCTCGGCTCTAACCCCGAAATCAAGGACAAAACGCTTTCAATCAATTGGGGCGAACTCTGGGATTTTACGGCGAAAACAAAAGCGGATTTTGCCCTGCGGAGCGCGGCGTACTCGCCGCGCGGAGCAGTCAATTTCAACGAAGTTAGTTTTGGTGCCGGAGAGAGGACTTGAACCTCCACGGGGTTGCCCCCATAGCGTCCTGAACGCTACGTGCCCGGCACTAAATTCTGCCTGTGCCGAGGGCGGGAGTTGAACCCGCAAACCTTGCGGCACACGCTTCTGAAGCGTGCGTGTTTACCAATTTCACCACCTCGGCAAAATTTAGTGCCGGGTAAATCTACCAATTTTTACCTCGCACCAAAATCAGCTTACTTTATATTTTACATTATGAACAGTGGTGTTGAAATTTCTGGTGCGGGGTCACCACTCCGGCATATCGAACATACTAGACGATTTATTGCCCGATTGCATCTATTTGAGCGCCGAGCGTAGCGAGGCGCTCGTGGAGATTCTCGTAGCCGCGGTTTATGGAATACACGTTTTTCAGCGTTGACTCACCATCTGCGGCAAGCATACCAATAAGAAGAATGGTTGCCGGCCGTAGCGCCGGCGGCGCAATTATGTCGGCGGAGTGCAGTTTCGTCGGCCCCTCTATAAAGACGCGGTGCGGATCAGCGAGCACCATATCGGCGCCAAGTTTTTGCATTTCCATGTAATACATCGCACGGTTTTCGTACACCCAGTCATGAATAAGAGTTCGCCCCTCTGCCTGTGTCGCAATGGGTACAAAAAACGGTAAGTTGTCTATATTGAGCCCCGGGTACGGCCGCGATGCAATTTTCTCGCTTGGTGCCTTAAGTGTCTGGCCTTTTGAGATGGTAATGTCAGCAAGGTGTGTGAGACCATTTTGGGCAATCGTGGGGTGCGAGCGCTCATAGGTAAGCCCCATATTCTCGAGCGTCAGCAGTTCGAGCTCTAAAAAATCAATAGGGCAGTTTTTGATGGTAAGAGTCGAGCCGGTGGTCGCCGCAAGCGATATAAAAAACATGGATTCGATGGGGTCTTCACTGGGATACCCTTCAATATCGGCGCTGATTTCTTCGACCCCATGAACGGTGAGCATCGCCGTGCCGAAGCCGTCTATTTTGACGCCACACGCCTGAAGAAACGCACAGAGGTCCTGCACCATATAGTTGGCGCTCGCAAACTTGATGACGGTTTTTCCGGGAATTTTTGCGGCGGCCATAAGTATACTCTCGGTGCCCGTGTCGCTTGCCTCCGACATCACAAGCTCACTTGGGTGCAAAGAGGAGGCCTGCACGCAAAAATCGCCGCCTTCAGTATCCGTAATGTCGATACCTAGTTTCTTAAAACCTCCTATGTGTGAGGAGAGCGTGCGCGTGCCAAGATGACACCCGCCGGGTTTGGGCAGAACAAATTTTTTAAGCAAGTGGGCGAGGGGCGCAATAAAAAGCGCAATGCTCCGCGTTTTTGATGCGGCCTGTGTATTAATGTCCAGGGCACGAATATGTAGAGGAGGTGTGATGCGCATGTCTCCCGTTTCACCATCCCACTCGATGTCCACCCCCATACTCTGCATAACCTCAATGAGCCGCTTAACTTCCTCGATACGGGGCATGCGCCGCAAGGTTGTAGTGCCGCGGTTTAGGAGTGATGCGGCAAGGAGAGCCACAGCAGCGTTTTTTGATATGTTCGTCTGTACCTCTCCGGAGAGTTTTTGCCCGCCCACAATCCGGTAATCCATGTGAGTAGCATACCACGCGCCCCTCACCCATATACAAAAACATGAGGGCGCTCTGGTGGCAGAGCGCCCTCTGAATGTTATTCTCGAGGAGTTAGTTATGCGGCGGCTTCTTTTTCCGCTCTCTCGAGCGCGACCTCGGTGGCCGTGAGACCCTTCGGCCCCTCGCCATAGCGCACCAAGACACTGTCGCCCTCTTGTAGTCCCCGAACGCCATACTGCCGGAGCATCTCCGCATGCACGAAAATGTCCCGCGTCCCCGGCCCCCGCGTCAGGAAGCCGTAGCCGCGAACGTAGTTGAACCATTTTACGTCCGCCTTCACCAGGTCGCTTGTCGGCTCAACCGTGTTGTGTAGCTTGGCCTTTCTCGGCTTGATCGCGGTCGAGTTATCAATCTTGATAACTCGACTGGCCTGCATGCCATTTTTTGTCTTCACCCTCTCGAAGAGAACGCGCGCCCCTTCGTGAAGGATGTTGTACCCATCCTTCTGGAGGACACTGAGATGCACGAGCACGTCCGGTTCTTCATCATCGGGGATGATGAAGCCGTAACCTCTGTGCGGATTGAACCATTTGACCGAACCCTCTACTCTTTTGCCCTCGGCGACGGCATGTGTGCCGCCGTCTTCGAGTTTTGCCACACGCGGATCGCCCTTATGAGGACGAACAACCGCGCCCTGACTCATACTCACACGTGCCATTACAATATCTCCCTTTGTTACGTAACCACGGTACGCTACTTTTACTGCCTTCACCATACCTTCACCTATCAAAAATGCAAGGAATAATATCTCCCACAGAACATTTCTACTCCTGCGCAAAAAGGTCGCCGTCGAAGGAAATGATACACTTATTGTTATGGAGTATCGCAATATCTTCATTGCAACGACAATTGGAGTTCTTATTCTTATTGCTTTTGCTTTGTCTCTCCTCTTTGCACTCTACGTGAAGGAAAGCGCTGTCGCACAGGAAATTATTCAGCGTTTCGGTTATGTGGGAGTCATGGTCATTGCATTCATCGGTGGATTTAACCTCCTTATACCCGTGCCCATTTCCACATTCTCTCCTATATTTCTTGCCGCAGGGCTTAGTGTGCCTGGCGTTATTTTATCGCTCACGCTTGGAACCTCTGTTGCCGACTTTCTCTCGTACATACTCGGAAGAGTTGGGAGATCATATTCCCAAATAACACAAACGTCCCTCTACCAAAAATGCTCAAAACTTTATATTCGTCACAAGGTATTTGTTGTTCCCGCAGTTGCACTCTATGCGGCTTTTGCGCCATATCCAAATGAAGCAATTCTATTGCCTCTCGGTCTTTTGGGCATGCGTCCGCAGACGCTTATCGCGCCGCTCCTTCTTGGCAATCTTGTACACAACACCCTATTCGTGCTCGGTACATCTACACTATTTGATCTCTTTATGTCCATGCTATAGCCGTCTGCCAGCCACACAAATGATTGACTTACGAAGTCAATCATCTATTGAGTACGTCTGCCCTCAGACAGATTCAGCCTGGGACCTTTCGAGTGAGCCATGCTGAAAGTATGGTGCAAGACCTTTTGTGGAAACTCGGTTCAAACGCATGTACCTCATTTTGTGCGCGCTCTAGGATTCGAACCTAGGACCTTTCGAGTATCAGTCGAATGCTCTAGCCAACTGAGCTAAGCGCGCAACAGCACTGATGGTAGCAAAAAGCGAGAGTATTCTCAATATAGTTGCAGTTGCACTTTAGGTGCGCCCTGTTTTTTGAGAAAATGGACCGTAGTGGACTCCCTACTTTAGCCGCCGTAGTATATACTATAGTATATACTATGATATATACTATAGTATATACTATTCTCTTTGTTAGGTAATCCGCAAGGCACACAAAAATCGCTCTACAGAGCGGTTTTTGTGCTATTTGATGTATACTTTTTTGTTCCGTCCAAACTCCCGTAACGCATATCGGGAACGCCTCTCTGTTAAAACAGAAAAGTAGCGGGTGTAGAGAAGGCACAACACCATTGCCATTCGTACCTCGTACGAGGGTACGAATACCGACCTGGTAAGCTTCCCCCGCAATGCGGGTTCAGCGTCTCCAGTTGGATTAATCCACGACCAGCTTCCGCTAGCCGTGCCTTGTTCATGTTTTTCCCAACTTTCATTGGGCACGGACTATACCTTCACCCCGCTCTTTCTGAAGAAAGGGCGGGAGCCAACGTCTTATGGCGACGGTTCTCCGACTTCAGCCGGTACGTTCGCCATCTTCATCCCGCTCGCGCGAGAATCCAGTCTCTACAGGTTCTAAGAGAATCACATATTTATCCGAGTTTGTACCGCATTGAGGGTATCATGTGAGGATTGACGATATCTGCAAACTTCGATCTTGAGTCCTTTCCCCAAATTCCTAAGCGATACCACCGTTTATTCTTCTCAATCGCAGTATGGATGCCGTGTAATTGGGCGAACACGCTCTTGATGCGTTCATTTTCCTCCAAAGAAAATGACTGCGTATTCAAGTGATAACCGGCCAGTACACCCCCGCGTATAACCGCGTTTCCATCATCCATGAACCATACTGCTAGTGCAAGAGGTTCTCGCACTATGGATTCGATATTTTCCGGCAGTATCTTTTTACCATATTGGTAAAAGACACTCCACAGTTCAGTTAGTTCGGGATGACTGATGGTGCGTACTTTGAGCGATTGCACTGGTTTGTAGAGTGCGGGTTTCGTCAGCACGAACGGATGCAATTTCTTGTACACCCAATTGACATACGCTTTTTGCTTTACCGAATGCGTCTTCGCAAACCGGTAATTTTTACTTGTGCCGGCCCAGGCCGTGTGCAGACACCCATCTCCTAACAGCGAGCCGAGCACAATGGACATTTGCTCTTTACTAAACGGCACTTTTTTAAGTTGCCGTATCTCGGACGAATATGTGATTCTCCTAGCTTCCCTCGGTATTACCATAGCTTCATTTTATCATGATGCCGTAGGCTTCACCGATATGAGTTGGTTTTTTCTGTCAGATTACTCTTGACAGGTCGCAAGATTGTTGTTTAATCAGGACGACTTAGTCCTTGTCACCGAACTTACCTTAGGCCCCGATAAACGGAGATGTCGGGTATTCCCGGCTTCCCTGACTTGACGGGCGGTGAGTACAAGGCTCGAGAACGTATTCACGGCAGTGTGCTGACCTGCCATTACTAGCGATTCCAACTTCATGCGGTCGAGTTGCAGACCGCAATCCGAACTGAGGCCGCTTTTAAAGGATTTGCTTAGGGTTGCCCCGTCGCACCCCTCTGTAGCGACCATTGTAGCGCGTGTGCAGCCCGAGATATCAAAGGGACATGCTGACTTGGCGTCATCCTCACCTTCCTCCCCCGTGAGGGGGCAGTCTCGCCTGACACTTGTAACAGGCAACGAGGGTTGCGTTCGTTACCCCACTTAAGGGAACAATTCAAACCACGAACTGACGACAGCCATGCATCACCTGCCAAACCTGAAGGGTTCTTCCTTTCGGAAAAACCATGCGGATTGGTTTCAAACCTCGGTAAGGTTCTTCGCTTAGCTACGAATTAAGCCACACGCTCCACCGCTTGTGCGAGCCCCCGTCTATTCCTTTGAGTTTTAACCTTGCGGTCGTACTACCCAGGCGCCTCGCTTAACGCGTTAGCTTCGCCCCCCAGAGGGTCGATACTCCGGAGAGCCAGCGAGGATCGTTTAGGGCCAGGACTACTGGGGTATCTAATCCCATTCGCTACCCTGGCTTTCGTGTCTGAGCGTCAGGAACGCACCAGTTTGCTGCCTTCGCTTTCGGTGTTCCCCATGATATCAACGGATTTCACCCCTACACCATGAGTTCCGCAAACCTCTTGCGCCCTCAAGTCATGCCGTTTCGCTCGCCTATCCGAGGTTGAGCCTCGGGCTTTAACGAACGACTAACATGACCGCCTGCACACCCTTTACGCCCAGTAAATCCGGGTAACGCTTGGGGCTTCTGTGTTACCGCTCCTGCTGGCACAGAATTGGGAGCCCCTTATTCATGAGCTAATGTCAATAAACTTCTTCACTCATAAAAGGTGTTTACGTCCCGAAGGACTTCATCCACCACGCGGCGTCGCTCCGTCAGGCTTTCGCCCATTGCGGAATATTCTCGACTGCAGCCTCCCGTAGGAGTATGGGCCGTGTCTCAGTCCCATCGGTGGGGGTCAGGCTCTCACCTCCCCTAAGCGTCATAGCCACGGTAGGCCGTTACCCTACCGTCTAGCTGATACTGCGCAGGCCGCTCCCACAGCGCCGAAACTTTACAGAGACACTATCGAAATAGCGCTCGGACCATCGGGTATTATTCCGGATTTCTCCGGGTTATTCCCGACTGTGGGGTACGTTCCTACGTGTTACTGACCTCGTCTGCCATGCCCTCGTGCTCCGCACGAGGCGCGGATAAACGCAGATTACGACACAGATTATCGCAGATAACGACGTCGTCGTATCCGCGTGTATCAGCGTTTTTATCTGCGACAATCCGCGTCTTGTGCGAAGCACAAGAGCATTCGACTTGCATGCCCTATCCACGCCGCCAGCGTTCACCCTGAGCTAGGATCAAACTCTCAGTATAAGTGACAGAGTCACTTATTTCTCAGAATGGACGGAACAAAAGAATATACATCGCCCACTCCTTCGCACTACGTGCTGAAGGTGCTGGGCATCTTTTGTCCAAATTTAATTTTTGGCTTTACTATTCAGTTGTCAAAGTCCAGCCCGTATTGTTTTTGCAAACAAAGACAAATAGGCAATGAAACAACCGCCGAAGCGGCTGTTGAAACAGTATACGCGCAGGGGGCAGTGAGTCAAGAGCCCTTTATTTTCCTCTCTTTCTCCACTCCTGGGCGGTAACCAAAAGTGGCGTGGCAAGTGCCAGCGAAGAATAGGTACCGGCGATAACGCCAACAATGAGAACTAACGCAAAATCCTGGGTCGCCACAGGTCCCATAAAGAAAAGTGTGATGAGTACCAAGAGCGTTGTAAGAGACGTGTTGATGGAGCGGACAAATGTCTGATTTAGCGATTTGCCAACCGTAAGCTCAAACTCTTCGCTTTTCCCACGTTCGCTATTGTCATGTAAATTCTCACGAACACGGTCAAATACAACAATGGTGTCATTAACCGAATAGCCAAGAATTGCCAAAAGTGCCATTACAAACAGTGTGTCTATTTGTGCTCCAAAAACAAAGCCAAGAACGGAAAACATACCGATTGGAATAATCATATCGTGCAGAAGTGCAACTACAGCTATAACACCGTAGGCCCAGGATGATACGCCGCGCTGTTTTCGAGATGTGGAAGCAAATACTTTTCGAAATGCAAACGCTATGTAAAGAATGATTGCGACAGCAACCAAGGCAATCGCAACAAAGGCCTTGTTTCTAAGTTCTCGCCCGATGGTCGGCCCGATTTCTGTGAATCGTTCAATTGATGGTGTATACGCGCCATTTTGGGTAAGCAGTTGAGGAAGCACATCCCGCTCGCCGTCTGTAAGCTCCCCTGCACGAATAAGATAGGCGTCACCGCCGGACTCTCTTATAGAAGCGCCCTCAATGCCAGCAGTGAAAAGCGTTTGTGCAATAGCAGCAGACGCCGGACGCCCATCCTCATAGCGCACCTCAACGAGTGTCCCCCCGGTAAAATCAACGCCAAAATTGAGTCCGAATACCGCCACTGATACGAGTGACGCGAGAACAGCGATTCCCGCAATCATGTAGAACACTTTTCTATAGGTGACAATAATCATATTAGAATTTTATGCCGCTCCCAAAAAGAAATCGCATGACGCCACTCCTTCGATCAACTCCAAGTGCAAGAAGCAGTGTCCGTGATACGGTAATTGCGGTGAGCATACTGACGAGTATTCCAATTCCAAACACAAGCGCAAAGCCCTCAACGAGTGAGGTGCCAAACCAAAAAAGGATAACGGCGGTGATGAGGCTCGATGCATTGCCATCGCGAATGGGAAGCCACGCGCGCGCAAATCCATCGCGTATTGCTTCTGTTGTTGTCTTTCCATGAGCAAGTTCTTCTTTTGTGCGCTCAAAGATGAGCACGTTTGCGTCAACGGCAAGTCCAATAGAGAGAATAAATCCGGCAATACCTGCGGCAGTAAGGGTAACTGGTACAAGCTTGAAAATGGCAAGCATGAGAACGATATATAAGGTGAGGGAGAAAATTGCCACAATGCCCGGCACGCGATACCAAATCAGCATGAAGAATACAACAAAGACAACGCCCCACAGTGCCGCCATAAGTCCTTGTGAAACCGCTTCAGCACCCAGTGTAGAGCCGATAGTTTGCGTTGATATAAGTTCAATGGGGACAGGCAGTGCGCCAAAGTTAAGGTCGCGCGCAAGTTCCTTCGCCTCATCCGGTGTGAAGCCACCCGAGATAATGGCGCGTCCGCCAGAAATCGGTTCGTTAATGACCGGTGTTGATATTGGTTGCCCATCAAGAAAAATACCAAGTACCCTCCCAACATTCTCCCGAGTAATCCCTTCAAATAAATCGGCACCTTCACTATTGAATGTAAGAGCGATGACTGGTTCATTCGAGAGAGAGCCAGCCCCTGCACCAAACTCAAGTGCGGCGCGCTCCAAATAACGTCCCGTAAGGCCAGTGGGTTCAAATACTTCGGTAGCAGTGGTCGCCGTACCCATCTGGCTACCACTTTTAAGCAGACGAAATTCAAGAACCGGCGTCTCTCCGATGAGGCGTATTGCTTCCTGTGTATCGGTTACTCCCGGCAACTCTACTATCAGACGCTGTTCGCTCTCGCCAGAGAGAAATCCTCCTTTTTCTGTTTGCACAATTGGTTCAGAAACACCAAAGAGGTTGACGCGCCGCTCGATGGTATCGCGAAGCGCTTCCATCGAGGGCTGTATGTCGCTCGATGAGAGGTTGCTTATATCTGCCCTATAGACGAGATGCGTGCCGCCAGAGAGGTCAAGCCCGAGATGAAAGGGGCGAGAACCGCTCATTTCTGAATCGTACACAAACCAGCCGATACCAGAACCGGCCAAAAAAATGAGTACTGCTGCGATTCTCGGTATATTCATGATAGATAGTTTTTTAGTATACTCGGTGGCAAAGTAAGCGCAAATGCGTTTTGTTGTGTGCTTTTTTCATGTGCCCCTCCCCATAAGCACGAGCCGAACGGTCTGAAATAAGATGTAGATATCGAGCAAAAATGATCGATGTTTGAGATAGTAAAGGTCGTAGGCGAGCTTGCGCTTTGTCCCCTCAATATCTGTTCCGTGGTGCGGCGCTCCACTGTGGCGAATACGCGCCCATCCCGTCAGACCCGGCGCAATTAAGTGACGCGCATTGTAATAGGGAATACGCGCCGAATATTGCTCTGCTAGCACCGGAAATTCTGGGCGTGGCCCCACAAACGACACATCTCCCTTAATGAGATTCCAGAACTGCGGAAACTCATCAAGATGAAGACGACGAATAATCCTCCCAACACGCGTAATCTCGAGTTTTGTCTTTCCGCTTTGATATTTGCCCTGATCGTTACCGGTCATACTTCGGAATTTGAGCAGTTGAATGGGTTTTTGATATCTCCCGACTCGCTCGTTTAATATGATGACCTGTCCCCCATCTTCCATCTTAATAGCAAGCGCTACGAGCGGATACACAATACCGAACGTAAAGGCAGACCCAACTATGCCGAGAAAGATGTCTAGTGCTCGCTTAAACCAGTCGTACGCATGCGAGCGGTCAAGGTGCGCGAGTACCCAATCGTACCGTATGAGAGTAAGCGGTACGCGCTCAAATATTTCCTGATAGAGACCGCTTAAATCAATAAAGGAAAGTTGTGTCTTGCGAAAGGCAACCTCATACACGATGGGTAAGACAGAAACCATCGTGTTGTCGGTGGTATCGGCAACGATGACCGAAATGCCCTTTTCCTCCTCTCCGATTCTGCATAATCTCTGTACCACGGCAGGAAGACCGGCAATTTTTGTATCAATGTATTCAACAAAGGTAAATGGATAGCGATGATCTCCAGAGACCTCCTCCATAAATTCTGCGGCATCTGGGCCTGATCCTATAAGCACCGCTTCAAGACGCCGTCCCATCCGTAAAAATGGAAACAAGTATACTCGCCAACCGTAAATAAATATGGATGAAACGACGAGGTAGATTGCGAGAACTGTCTTTGGTGCAATCCCAAACTGTGGCACAAAAAAGAAAAAGAGAGCGGCAAGCGCAATGTTTACCATCTGTGCATAAAAAATAGTTTCTGGTATTGAGGTACGCAAAAGCGTTGCGCGGCGCGCATAGAGCCCCGAGAGAAAAAAGACAAATAACCATACACAAAAAAGGACCAGAAACGGCATGAAATGCACTATAAAATATGACGGGGTAGGGACAGCGAGAATCCTCAAGGCAAGTGTTACCCATAGCGAAAGAGAGAAGATGGCAAAATCTCCGATTAGAAGCGTAATATATTCTCTCCTTGGCACTATAGTCATACGATACATCTTACATTCTTATTAGCGACGTAGAGCGAGAGAAATGAAAAAGCTTTCTTTTTCATTTCCGAGCCGAGGAGCTAATATAGTCCAATACTGCGCGGCTTGCCGCGCGAAATGGACGAGCGAAGCGAGTGCCGATATTACCTCGCTGCTTGTCCCCGAGGGACTATATCTCCTTTTGTGGCGCCTTTTCACGCTCCTATTCCAGGGATTTCTCATAGGTACCATCGTACCGCACCATCCATTTTCAGCAACGTATCAAGGTTTTCAGGATATTTGCCATTCCTACATAATTCCAAGAAGTTCGCGCTCCTCTTCAGTGCGGCGCGCCGTGCGCCCATAGCGGCGCATTCCATTTAAAATCCCGAGCCCGAGAAATTCCGTAAGCAGATGTGACCCGCCATAGCTCATGAATGGAATTGTTGTGCCCGTTACCGGCAATAGGCCAAGATTAATGCCTACATGTATTACAAAATGACTCGTTAGGAAAACGGCAAGCCCTATGGCAAATAATGCCTCAAAATTACTCCCTCCCTGCGAAGCATGCGCCAAAATTCTCCATATAACAATACCAAACAATAAAAATAGAAGCGCCACACCGGCAAATCCCCACTCTTCGGCAAATGCAGCAAAGATAAAATCCGTTTCATATTCCGGCAAAAACTTGAGCTTGCTCTGTGTCCCATATCCGATACCTTTGCCAAACAACTGCCCCGAGCCGACCGCAACCGTTGCCTGATATGCGTTGTATCCGGATCCCTGTATGTCAGATAGTGGATTAAGAAATGTGAGCACGCGCTGTTTCTGATAATCTGCAAGTACGAACGACCAAAGTCCGCCAGAGACAATTAAACCAGTGAGTAAAACGGCAATGAGATGCTTCCTTGAAATACCGGCCACAAGCACAACACCAAACCAAATGGCGGCAATAATAATTGCGGAACCAAAGTCGGGTTGAAGCAAAATGAGAAAAAATAGTATTGCCGCGTAAAGTCCGGAAACGAGTATATGCCGAATGTGTTTTATTTCGATATGTCGGCGGGCAAAATACTTTGCTAAAAGAATCACCAAGATGAGTTTTGCGGGATCGGACGGCTGAATCGCAAATACGCCGAGATTAAATCGACTCTGCGCTCCTTTTACAATATCGCCAAAAACATATACCAGTGCGAGGGACACTACGGACACAGCAAACAAAAGCGCTACTGGCCATGTGCGCCGTAGAAATCGATAATCAATTTGACTCGCAATGATAAATACTCCTATCGAAATCGCGAGCCAAATAACTTGCCTTTCAAAGAATGCGTTCTCGGACGCAAATGAGTTCATGGTAATGAGGCCGAGAAGGGATATCATGACCGCACAGGTAATAAGCGGAATATCTATGTGTGAGAAAATTCTCATACGCACCTGCGAAGGACGTGAGAGAAGAGAGGGGCGCAGATAGGCCATACTTACCGCTTCTTTGGTTCAACAATCGGCAGTATGTCTGTCCGACTTATGCGATATACAAACGGTTCTGACCATGTAAATGTAAGCGGATGTGTCGCATCCGCTTCAATGACCGGAACGGTTGTGCGCGAAGATCCAAGTGCGTTCCCCGCCGTATCAAACACAACGACAACAAACAGCGCATCAAATATGTCCCTCGTCCCCGTATTGCGCACCTGCGCAGTTACACGCGCCGCCGTTTCATCTGCGTTTTTATTTCCAACGACCAGAGGTATTGTGGCATCTTCGGCTCGCTCCCACGTGAGCGGCTCGGTAAACTCAAAAAAGGTCCGTGCAACGGTGCGCGTACCAGTTTCTATTTGCCCGTCAAACACGGGAGTGATAGTCCCCGGCATAATAAATGTCGTCCCATAACGTTCGGCTATTAAAATATTGCGATCATCGTAGAGACGAAAACGATAGGGCGCTCTTAATACCGCCGCATCCGGATTTGGATTTTCAACATAGGCAACAGCATTGTAAAGTCCCTCGCGCGCAGGAAACGACCGTGCCCAAAGTATTGACTGCGAAATCACTACCCGTTCGTCAAGCAGTGTGCAGGGGCCACCTTTATCTGGTGCTGTTTCTCCCTGATTCTGTACTCCGTCGAAGCATGACGCCGGCTCATATATCCATATAATGAGGGGAATTCCAATCACGAGTACTGCGGTGGCAATAACGCCAGAGATATACATGGTGCGCCTACGAGAAGACCAAGACATTACAAAGATTGTAGAACAGAAACCCCGCGTGCGCCATAGCGGCGCACGCGGGGTTTCTTTAAATTATTTTGTCTTACTTTCTGTACAAACCGAGAATCATACACTTTGTCCTGGCAGTGAGCTACTCTTGCCCAAAGGACTACCATCGCCTCAAGAGGGCTTAACTTCCGTGTTCGGAATGAGAACGGGTGTGACCCCTCCGACAAACCACCAGGACAAAATGTACGATGCCCATTTTGCACTTATACTGATTTCTTTCAATCTCATCAGCATAGATGCAATAAATACGATGAATCAACTTTTTCCAGAAATGTCTGTGATATATACACAGTGCGATTCCCACATATCCTAACAGGAACTCCTGTCGGCGAATTAGTACACCTCGGCTACATGTGTTACCACACTTCCACCTGGTGCCTATCAACCTAGTCATCTCCTAGGGGCCTCATAACGATTCCTTATCTTGAAGTTGGCTTCCCGCTTAGATGCTTTCAGCGGTTATCCATTCCCGACATAGCTACTCGACAGTGCCACTGGCGTGACAGCCGATAGACCAGAGGTCAGTTCCTTGGGGTCCTCTCGTACTACCAAGAAATCTTCTCAAGAATCAACGCCTGCAGCAGATTAGGACCAACCTGTCTCACGACGGTCTGAACCCAGCTCGCGTACCTTTTTAATTGGCGAACAGCCAAACCCTTGGGACCTTCTCCAGCCCCAGGATAAGGTGAGCCGACATCGAGGTGCCGAACACCGCCGTCGATTTGGACTCTTGGGCGGTACCAGCCTGTTATCCCCGGGGTAACTTTTATCCGTTGAGCTCCCACCGCATCTAAAGCGAATGGTCGGATCACTAAGCTCTGCTTTCGCACCTGCTCGGCATGTACGCCTCGCAGTCAAGCCAGCTTCTGCCCTTACACTATCGGCACGGTTTCCATTCGCGCCTAGCTGACCTTAATAGGCTCCTCCGTTACTTTTTAGGAGGATAGCGCCCCACTAAAACTACCCGCCAGATACTGTCTCTATACGGTTTTGCCGTACAGGTTAGAAGACGCCATTGTAAAGGATGGTATTTCACTGACGACTCCACTCCGCCCAAAAGCAGAGCTTCAAAGTCTCCCATCTATGCTACGCATTACATCAACGCCCCCAATATCAAGCTGTAGTAAAGCTCCCGGGGTCTTTCCGTCTTGCTGCAGGTAGGCGGCATCTTCACCGCCATTGCATTTTCACCGAGCTGCTCCTCGAGACAGTTCCCCAGTCGTTACGCCATTCGTGCACGTCTAAAATTACTAGACAAGGAATTACGCTCAAGTATTCCTATTTCCACGACTTGGACTCTATCTTATCCCTTCTGTTTTCACAGGGAGGGTCACGGCGTTGGTCTCTCATTAACCGTGTATGGACTATGCATACATTTCTGTATGTAAGGTAACTTGCGTTTTCTGTTTACTTTCTATAACAGTCCCAGTCCTTCGCAATACGAGTTTTCGCATTGCGAACCTTAGGACCGTTATAGTTACGGCCGACATTCACCGGGGCTTACACAGTCCAGCATAAATCCGAAGACTCACACCAACCGCGTTTAACCTTCCGGCATTGGTCAGGCGTCACCCCCTATACATCCTCTTACGAGTTCGCAGGGAGCTGTGTTTTTGGTAAACAGTCGCCAGGGAATCTTTCGCTGCGACCCAAACGCATCGCACTACGTGCAATGCTTCAGTTTATAGTTGACAGTGAACAGTAGACAGCGCGCGCCGCCATAGGCGGCGCGCCGTTCTGTAAACTGTAAACTGTTTTCTGTAAACTGGCATCACATGCAATGTGATGCGCTCGGGCGGGCCTTATCCCGAAGTTACGGCCGCTATTTTGCCGAGTTCCTTGAGGAGCTTTCACTCGTTCGCCTTGGTCTACTCGACCTGACCACCTGTGTTGGTTTGCGGTACGGTCTGTACATATTTATGCTTAGAGGTTTTTCTTGGAAGCGCGCTCACCCAAATCCCCTTTGGCCGAAGCCGCTGGGTTTCCGCTTCGCTCGGAGTAATGCGGCGCGGATTTACCTACGCAGCGTCCTCACGACACGGACACAAATCCAATAACATGCTTGGGTTACAGCACTCCGTCCCCCCATCGCAATATATACAGGTCACGGAATATTAACCGTGTGTCCATCCAGTCCGGCATTCGCCATCCTGTTAGGACCGACTAACCCTTCGCTGATCTCCATTGCGAAGGAAACCTTGGTCTTTCGGCGGGCAGGAATCTCACCTGCCTTGCGGTTACTCGTGCCAACATTCTTACTTCCCCTCGCTCCAGTGTGGCTCACGCCTTCACCTTCATCGCAGAGAGGAACACTCTCCTACCACCTCGTGCGAAGCACGAGAAAATCCTAATTTCTAATCTCTAAAACTCTAAACAAATTCAAAATGGTAAATTCAAATGTTCAAACCCCGTGTTTGGGATTTCGATATTTGGATTTGCGATTTATTTAGGATTTAGGATTTCGTGCTTAGGATTTCCTTGTGCTTCGCACAAGATCCGCAGTTTCGGTACTACACTTAAGCCCCGATCATCTTCGGCGCAAGATCTCTGAATGAGTGAGCTGTTACGCTATCTTTAAAGGATGGCTGCTTCTAAGCCAACCTCCTCATTGTCTGAGAAATTTCACCTCCTTACGTGCACTGAGTGTAGATTTTGGGACCTTAACTTGCGATCTGGGCTGTTTCCCTTTTGACCGATGGAGCTTCGCCCCCATGGTCTAACTGCCGCGCTATAACACGTGGTATTCGGAGTTTGATAGGAGTGACGAGCTTTCGCCCTATTCACACCTTCCAGTGCTCTACCCCCACGCGGATCACGCGACGCCAACCCAAAAGCTGTTTCGGAGAGAACCAGCTATTACCGAGCTCGATTAGCTTTTCACTGCTTACCACAGGTCATCCGAAGGCATTAAACGACCTACCGGTTCGGGCCTCCCTCCGATTTTCATCGGAGTTCACCCTGCCCATGGCAAGATCGCCCGGCTTCGGGTCCAATGCACACGACAATAGTCGCGCTATTCACACTCGCTTTCGCTGTGGCTCCACCCGAAAAGGGTTTAGCCAAGCCGTGTGCGTTGACTCGTTGGCTCATTCTTCAATAGGCACGCCGTGACGGTCGCACTACGCTACGCTCCGTGCTCCCGCGCAGATATTACGCAGATACGGCTCCGCTTTCGCTTCGCCGTCGCAGATTTTCGCAGATAACGACGTTCATCGTATCTGCGCCAATCCGCGTAGAAATCCGCATACATCTGCGCGGTTGCACGAAATGCAATGTAGTGCAACCGCTCCGACTCCTTGTAGGCGTACGGTTTCAGGTCTATTTCACTCCCCTCACCGGGGTTCTTTTCACCTTTCCCTCACGGTACTTGTTCACTATCGATCTGAAGAAGTATTTAGCCTTGCCGGTCAGTCCCGGCAGATTCACTCGGGCTATTCGTGTCCCGAGCTACTCAAGAACAAAAACTCAGAAGATGACGCTACTTTCAAATACGGGGCTATTACCCTCTTGGGCCGAGCTTCCCAGCTCGTTCTTCTAATAGATCATTTTGTAACTTCTGCCGTGTAAACACGGACATTTTTGCCTTACAACCCCGAGCACATCGCGCAAGGCGCGAGTGTGAATTTTTAATTTTGAATTTCTAATTTTTATTTAATGCTGAATGTTTTAATTTTCAAAATTAAGTCATTCGAAATTGATTCAAAATTCTTAATTCTGCATTCAAAATTACTATCACGCTCTGCGTGATGTGCTCGGTTTGGGCTTCTCCCGTTTCGCTCGCCGCTACTTAGGGAATACATATTTGTTTCTTCTCCTCCTGGTACTGAGATGTTTCACTTCCCAGGGTACGCTCCCCACATGCAAGATGCAGGGTACTGCGGTTTTACCGCAGTGGGTTTCCCCATTCGGACATCGCCGGATCAAAGATTGTTTGGCATCTCCCCGACGCTTATCGCAGCCAGACCACGTCCTTCATCGCCTTCTTCAGTCAAGGCATCCTCCATACGCCCTTACCAGAAGTTCCTATTAGGACTTCTGGGAACCGCATTTCTGGATACTCCAAGTCGCCATGGTAGAGACGTGGAGTATTTCTAATTGCAATTAACTAGGCTAGTCAATTGCAATTTATTTTTAACAGTACGTTCCAGACGGAAGTGAGAAACGCACTGTTGTTGATTCATCAATATTTAGTTTTCAAAGTTCGTCTCTATACGCGTATAACAGACATCAAAAAAGCCGCTCGTAAGCGGCCACAGTCGCACGGAAAAAACCGGCTACTGCCACCGCTTCTGCTTCTTAGTTGTTATCTCCATACGTATGGGGCATTGTATATTGCCCCCCTTAAATAGTCAACACGAAGCGAAGCCGGCCCCGCTTGAAGGCGGGGCCGGCGATTGCACGCGCGTGCAATATGCTCTAATTTGAGATCTCTTTGCGAAGCTTCTGAATATAATCGGCCGCCGCTTCTTTTCCGCCGAGCCCAAATGCGAGCCCGAACCCAAGCGAAAGCGCTACCACAACACCTGTAAAAAGTGTCTGTAGGAACGCCGACCCAATGCCAAGCTGAGAAACGGCAACGAGTGCCGCAAATACCCAGATTGACCATTTGGTCACTGCGCCGAGCAAGTTCACAGCATGCGCACCTGCCGCGCGAGCGGATGCAACCACAACGTTGCGTGCAAGTTCCGCGATCACCACAGCAAACAAGAGGATAAGTACTGCCACAAATACACGCGGCAAGTACAAGAGCACTACCCCCTGCAAGAATGCGTTAACCTGCTGAAGACCAAGCACCTCAAGTGCCGCCACGAGGAACACGACAATGACAAACCATTTTACAAGTTCACCAAGGAATCGTCCCACGTTTAACCCAAAGCCGGCCTTGTTAAAGACCTCTTCGAATCCGGCACTGCGCAGAGCGTTGTCGACATGAAGCGCCCGTACGATTTGTGCTACTAAACGACCGAGAATCGCGCCGATAATCCATCCGATGACAAATATAACAATTGCCCCGAGAATGTACGGCACGTAATCAACGACCGCTATCCATAGATTTTGGAAGGAGCGCTGCAGAACCTCCGTCCACGTTTGAACTAACATATATCTGTATATGTACCGCTATACGGTACTGCCTAGGACTTACTGAGAAAGCTGGTAATTACCATTTATTTTCGACCTAAATATATGTATATTTTACCATCCAGGACGTGTTCATGAGGCACCGCAACACAAAAGGTGTGGATACGTCATATATACAAAAACCTCGTTTCAGTCCCTCAAAAACACCTGTAAAATACCGAATTTGTTCAGAATATCTCGAAAGTGAGCCATTGATCTTACTCAAGTCCGAAACGGTCAAGTAAAACTTCGTGCGGATAGTCTAAGACGTCACGAATAAGTTTGTCGTATACATTCATGCGATACCTAAACTCCTCTGTCTGAAATGACGCGTACCGCACCTCTCGGCCAAGCTCGGATTCGATCAACCGCAGAGCGCTCTGGAGCTTCCTCTCATTTAAGTTGTCCCCGACTACCAGCAAATCAATACTACCGACTGGCTCATCATCACCAACAAGTGTACCGCATGCAACAACACACTTTAGTCGTCCGGCAAGACGCAGTTTACTTGTAATGCCGTCAGGTTGCATAGGCGATGTGTCGCGCACGAATACGCGCAGTGGTTTTAAAAATTCGCAGTGCGCATCCAGCATGAACCCGGCGACACGGATTTTCTTCGCCTTTCTTTTACTCGCGCTTCTCTTTTTGGTTTTTACCGGTCGCTCTTCAAGTCGAGAGCATTTTTTTATGACACCCAACTTTGCAAGGTAGGTGCACTCCGCACGCGCGGCATGTTTCGCCACCTGCGCGCGCTTTGCAATCTCATCAACCGACAAGCATTTCTCTCCACCAAAGATGAGCAAGCGCATTACTTTAGCGCGCGCAGTTGAGCCAAGAGTTAAAGCAAGAAAGTCCTTCTTTTTTGCCATACATGAAGATTGTAGCATAAACATGCCCGACGTGTACCGAGGCGTTTTTGCTGTAAATGAAACCGGAAATTACTTCAACTCAATCCCGCTCGCCCGCCTAAATCTCTCTATGTCAAGGGTAGCCCTTGACATAGTCCGACTATAACTATTTGAGCTCAACCTTTCCTCCGGCCCCTTCAATCTTCGTTTTCCATTCTTCTGCCTGCTCCTTCTTCACATCTGTCTTGAGATCGGTCGGCGCAGAATCAACAAGGTCCTTCGCCTCCTTAAGGCCAAGCCCAAGCACGTCCTTTACTACCTTGATGACAGCAATCTTCTGATCGCCAATAGACGCAAGGTGTACGGTAAACTCACTCTTCTCCTCTGCCGCCTCACCGCCCGCGCCCGGCGCCTGGACGGCAACAGCTGATGCCGAAACACCAAATTTCTTTTCGAGAAGCTTCACAAGCTCGTTAAGTTCGAGCACGGTCATACTCTCAACCTGCTCCACAAGCGCCTTAAACTTTTTTGGCACCTCTACTTCGGCTCCTTCGTCGCTCAGCACAGGCACTTCGGCCCCTTCGTCTGCGCCGTCCGCTGCAGGTGCCTCCTCAACTGGCTTCTCTTTTGTATCTGCGGCAGGCTTGTCCGCCGTAGCTTCAGCTGGGGCGGAGGCCTCCTCTTTGTTTTCCTCTACTGCCTCTTCCGCGGTGTCATCTTTTTTGTCCTTTTCGTCGTTCATGGTTATTCTTAAATTCTTAATTCCAATTTTTAATTCCTAACGTTTCTCTGCCACAGCACCAAACCGGGTTCGAAATCCATTTGGTGCTGGACTCCGCAAAAAGCTACGCTTTTTGCTCCGCAATCTGCCCGAGCGCAACGGCCAACCCTTGTATGGGGCTATTGATTATGTTCACAAACATGCCGCGCAATACCAGTATCGATGGAATAGTGGCTATCTCTTCCATTTCCTCTTTTCCAAGAAATCGTCCCTCAAACACGCCACCGAGAATCGAAAATCTCTCTCTCCCAAACTCTTTTGATAGTATGTGCACGAATCGCGCTGTCGCTGTCGGGTCATCATTCCCTTCGGTGTTGTGTGCAATCGCAACCTCACCATCAAGAACGGGTACATCTCCCGAAACAGACCCTTCGGTAAGCGCGCGATTAATGAGTGTTTTCTTTGCAACAAAGTACGAAATCCCCTCATCTTTCATGCGACCGCGAGCCGCACTTTCATCTGTCACAGGCAATCCGTTAAAGTGTACGAACACCGTAGATGGCGCACTAATGCTCCGGCGAACACGCTCAATGATTGCCTCTTTCTGTTCTTTTGTTTTTGCCATTTTTGGTTCTCCTGAACAAACGGTAAGAACCGTTTGTATTTGATAACAACACTAGGACGGAGTTCCACATTGTATCCTTTTCCAAGATAAAATGGGCTCGTCGACCTTCGGAGGGCATTACCATTGAGGCCTCTCGGCCGCCCAACCGTCTCCGGTCCTATAGCGGACATTCTACCCACCACCCACCCAAAGTCAACAAACTGTTCGCCAAGTGTTCGTCAAGGGTAACCCTTGGCGGAGGTACAAATCCTTGCTTTTTTCCGTCAATATGGTATAATTAATAATAGTACAACCAAGTGTGGAGAGTAAAGATGCGGATTTTCTCATTTTCTTTTTTTGCGCGGAAACCCTCGGCCGAGGTTTTGGCGGCAGTATCTGCCGTTATCTCGCCCGAGAAATTTCCTCTACTTAACCGCTTTGTCTCGGAGCACGTGGAGGAG
>Ga0326597_10004062_pt1 | contig 20725 bp, 22 predicted proteins | sample RVTome_12_FD_203789 | JGI IMG/M metagenome (GOLD analysis project Ga0326597, IMG submission 203789) | Soil microbial communities from uranium-contaminated site in the Upper Colorado River Basin, Wyoming, United States - RVT100D185 | ecosystem: Environmental > Terrestrial > Soil > Contaminated >...
GACGAACGCATCGCGCGCGTCACCCGCGACGGCAGGGACGTCGAGAGCGCCGTCCTCGACGGAGAGGTTCTGACCGGCGTCGGCGACTCGACCGGAGAGGACTATCGCCCGATCCAGCTCGCCGAGGCGCCGAAGGCCCTCGTCAACGCCGTGCTCGCGGCCGAGGACCACCGATTCTTCGAGCACGGCGCTCTCGACGTGCGGTCCGTCGCGCGTGCCGCCTGGGCCAACCTGCAGGAGGGACGGGTGACGCAGGGCGGAAGCACGATCACGCAGCAACTCGTCAAGAACCGTCTGCTGACGCCCCAGCGGACGATCCTGCGCAAGCTCCGGGAGGCCTGGCTGGCCGTTCTGGTCGAAGCGGGCTACTCGAAAGCGCAGATCTTCGAGGCGTACCTGAACGAGATCTATCTCGGCCAGCGCGGCCCACTGGCGATCCGGGGGGTGGGGGCCGCCGCGCGGGCGTACTTCTCCAAGGAGGTTCACCAGATCACAGCCGGCGAGGCCGCGCTGCTGGCCGGGATGTTGCGCGCGCCGAATACGTACTCGCCGGTGCTGAATCCTGGTCGGGCGCGCGAGCGCCGCGACGCCGTCCTCAAGCGAATGCGTGAGCTGGGGATGCTCGACTCGGCGGCGTACGAGCGCGCGCGCCGGGAATCGTTGCGCGCCCCCGCCCGGCCGTGGCCCGGGCAGATGGCCCCCTACTTCGCCGACAACGTCCGCCAGGAGCTCGAGGGGCGATCCATCTACGGGACCCGGATCGGCACCACGCTCGACCTCCCCCTCCAGCGATTCGCCGAGAATGCGGTGGCGCGCGGGCTCGACCGGCTCGAGAGCAGCTTCCCCCGGCTCCGCCGCCGCGACCCGCGCGCCCGGCTCCAGGTGGCCCTGGTCGCCGTCGATCCGGCCACGGGCGAGATCCGCGCGCTGGTGGGCGGCCGCGACTACCAGGCGAGCCAGTTCAATCGCGTGACGCTGGCGCAACGGCAGGCGGGCTCCGCCTTCAAGCCGTTCGTGTACGTGGCGGCGCTGCGGCCACGCGACGGTCCGCCCCCCTTCACGGCCGCGTCCATGGTCGACGATGCGCCCCTTACCATCATGGTCGACGGAAAGCCGTGGAGCCCCCGCAACTACCAGGAGCGCTACGAGGGGCGCGTGAGCGTCCGACGCGCCCTCGAGCTATCGCTCAACAGCGCCACGGTACGGATCTCGCAGGCGGTCGGCCTTCCCTTGATCGTCGAGACGGCCCGCGCGTTCGGGCTCCACAGGAATCTGGCGCCCGTGCCCGCCGTGGCCCTCGGCGCCTTCGAGGTCACACCGCTCGATCTGGCCTGGGCCTATGTCCCGTTCGCGGGAGGCGGCGTCCACCCGGGCGCGGTCCATACGGTGCGCGCCGTAAATCGAGCCGACGGCACGCGAGTGCTGCCGGACCAGGATAAAGCCACGGCCAACGTCATGTCCCCGGCCGAGGCCTATCTCATGACCTCGCTGCTCCAGGGGGTGATCCGGACCGGGACGGCGGCCTCCGTGTCGGCGCTGGGCGTCTCGGGTGAGGTCGCGGGCAAGACCGGTACGACCAACGAGGGGCGCGACGCCTGGTTCGTCGGCTACTCGTCCCGTCTTCTCGCCGTCGTCTGGGTCGGCTTCGATGACGGCCAGGCCCACGGCCTCAGCGGAGCCCAGGCCGCCCTCCCGATCTGGGCCGACTTCATGAAGCAGGCGCTCGGAGCCTACCCGGCCCCCCCCTTCGCCGTTCCGGACGGCGTCAGCTTCGCCGACATCGACTCGACCAACGGCAAGCTCGCCGGCAGCTCCTGTCCACTCGTCATCCGCGAGACGTTCCTGGCCGGTACCGAGCCCGAGCTGTGCGACGAGCATCGCGGGTTCTCCGATCGGATCCTCGAGTGGTCGCGCCGTCTTCGCGACTGGTTCCTGCATTGATCAAGGTGGGCGTCCTGCGGCCGTGGACCGCCGTGGTGGCGCTGACAGCGACACTGGTCGGCTGCGCGACGCCCCGCGGCCCCGTCGGCATGCCTCCGCCGAAAGCGCCGCCGGGCACGGTCCAGACAGGCGAGGCCTCGTGGTACGGCGAGCGCCACCACGGCCGGCGCACGGCGAGCGGTGAGGTGTACGACATGCACCGGCTCACGGCCGCACATCGGGCGCTGCCACTCGGCACGCGCGTCCTCGTGACGAATCTCCGGAACGGCCGCTCGGTTGAGGTTCGCGTGAACGACCGTGGCCCCACCATCGCCGGCCGGATCATCGACCTCTCGTACGCGGCCGCGCGCGCGCTGGGCGCCGTTGCTGCGGGCACCGTTCCCGTGAGTGTTCGGGTGCTCTCCACACCACCGTGAACCGACCGTGCCCCACTGTGCCGTGGGCGCCGCTGCCCGAGGCCATCCCCCCTTGATCCGATCGACTCTCGGGACTACGCTTGTACCTCTCGGCGACCCGGCCAGCGAAGTACGGCGATTTCCGTCCTAGGGAGGAGGCCCGTCATGCCCCTTTACATGGTCCAGACAGCGTACACGAGCGACGCATGGGCCCGCCTCGTGCAGCGGCCCGAGGATAGGGCCGAGGCCCTGCGGCCCGTGATCGAACAAATGGGAGGCCGGCTTCTCGCCTGGTACTACTCCTTCGGCGAGTACGATGTGGTGGCGCTCGTCGAGCTGCCCAGCAACATCAACGCAGCGGCGCTCTCCATGGCCGCGGCCGCCGGGAAGGCCGTCCGGACGGTGAAGACCACTCCGCTCATGACGCCCGACGAGGGGTTCGACGCCATGGTCCTCGCTCAGGGGGCCAAGTACGTCCCACCGGGCGCGTAGCGGCGCGCCCTCTGGACTCCTGGGTGCTGGCTACCTGAGTCGGACGCAGGCCCAGGGCTCAGCTAAGAAGTGTGTCAGACGCGATGGCCGCGCTCGGCGGTCATAGGAACGGGTTGCGGGTCGCGGGGCGCCGCCTCGGGCCGCGCCGACGGAATGCCCCGGGGAAAGCGCGTGGGGTCGGCGAGCTCGGCGACCTGGCGTGTCAGCTCGCCGTTCTGGATCTTGAGCCGGGAGATCTGCCGCTTGAGCCGAAGCTCCTGGGCGAAGGCGCTCACCGACGCGACCATGATGCCCAGGAAGACTGCCAGCATGATGACGAGGGACTGGGGCAGGCCGCCGCTCCGCCATTGGAGAAAACTGATCGCAACCGGATCCGAATTCTGCAGAGTGAAGATCACCGCTGCCGCGCCAAAGATTCCGCTCAGCACATATAAGAAGAGCATGTATCCCTCCCTTTCTCACCCGTGCCCCGAGAAGGCTGGTGGATGAGCCACGAGCCGGACTACTCCACGAGAGATGCATCGCATGTGCCAGACCTCCCATCTCCGGCGCCACGTTCGCAACGGGTGGATCGATCGCATGAAGCGCCCTGCGTTAGGCCGCATCCGTCCGCGAAGCGAGGAGCCAAGGAAATGTTACCGGGTAGTTCCTTCTGGCTTTGAGGTAGGATTGCCCGGCCGACCCTTGAAGCCGGGCGTCACGCGCTGGATCGATCAGAGGTCCGGGCGGCGCGCCAGCGGGCTTCGGCTTCAGCGAAGCCGGGGCCGCGGTCGATGAGCGGCAGGTCACGGGCGCGGCCCCGGCGCTCCGCGTCCGTGGCCGTCTTGTCCAGATCGAGCGTCGCTGGATCGAGCACGACGCCGTAGTCCTCCGAGGCCCCGCGCGCCGTGATGAAGCCGCGCGCCACGTCCGCGCGCACGCGCTCGGGATCGCGCTCGAGCGGATCGCCCCACCCGCCGCCGCCGCAGGTCTCGAAGCGGATGAGATCGCCGCGCTTGAGCACGATGCCGTCGCCCAGCGGCACGAGCTCCCGCTCCCCGGGCGTGCCCGGGTTGAGCGTGATGCGTCCGGTCCGCCCGGCGCCCCCGCCGGCCACGCCGTACGGCGCAACCAGCGTGTTTTCCATTCGCGTGGCCAGCTCCGCTTTCTCGCAGAGCACACGCACCTCGCGCACCACGCCGCAGCCGCCGCGATGCAGCCCCGGCCCGCCGGAATCCGGCCGGACACCGTAGCGCTCCACGCGAAGGGGGAAATCGCGCTCGACGTACTCGACGGGATAGTTCTCCTGGGCGATGTAGTAGATGACGTCGACGCCGTCGGCGAAGGGCCGCGCGCCCAGGCCCACCCCGAGCCCCTCGATGCAGAGGATGGGACGACGGCGCGCCTCGTCCCAGGACCGGAAATAGTAGAGGACGTAGACCGGCGAGCCCGCGGGCACCTGGCCGCCGTTGGCCTGGGCGAGGCTGCCGAATATGCACGACATGACGCGGAAGCGCGTATTGGCGCGCATGCCGAGCGGCGCGGGGAAGCGCGGCTTGAGGATGCTGCCCTCGCGCGCGATCCACTCGTCGAGGTTGCGCAGCAGGCCCTCGTTGACGTCGAGGTCGGCATCGAGCGACTGCAGATAGCGCCCGAAGGCGATGCGAAGAAGCCCCGCATTGCTCGTGTAGTTGATCGGACCGCGCGCCTGGTCGTCCGAGCGTGAGCCGTCGAGGCGCACGTGGTCGCCCGTGCGGCTCAGCTCGAGCTCGACGCGGAACGGTCGCTGGTCGGTGCCCCCGTCGCTGTCGAGGAAGTCGTGGAAGCTCCACCGCCCCTGCGGCACCATCTGGAGAAAGAGCTCGCGGGCCCGGGCCGCCGTCTGCGCGATGCACTCGTCGAAGGCCGCCAGCACCGTGTCGGCGCCGTAGCGGCCGCAGAGCTCGGTCAGGCGCGTGTCGGCCAGGCGGCAGGACGCCATCATGGCGCGCGTGTCGCCCTCCACCAGGTCGGGCAGGCGCGAGTTTCGCAGGAAGATCCGGTACGCCTCTTCGTTGAGCTGTCCTTCGCGGACTATCCGGACGGGCGGGACGAGCAGGCCTTCGTGGTAGATCTCCGTGGCAAGCGGAGAAATGCTGCCCGCGCGCAGGCCGCCGATGTCCTGGTAGTGGCCGAAGGTCGTGGCGAAGGCGACCAGCCGGCCCTCGTGGAAGACGGGCGCCGTGAAGACCATGTCCTGGTGATGCTGGACGGCGCCGTCGGAAATATACGGGTCGTTGTACCAGTAGACGTCGCCGGGCCGCATGCTCTCGAGCGGGTAGGTCTTGAGGATGGGCCCGAGCATGCCGGGACCGCTGCCCGAGATGTGGCAGGCGACGATGCGCCCCTGCGTGTCGAAGATGCCGACGAAGTAGTCCTTTTTCTCCTTGATGAAGGGCGACATCGCGCATCGCTCCATCAAGAGCTCCATGTCGCGGATGGACGACGCCAGGCTGCCGCGAATGATCTCGAGCGTGATCGGGTCCACCTTGGTCACTCCCCCGCCGACGGCGGGGGACTCAAAATTTCCCTCTCCCCCACCGGGGGAGAGGGCGGGGTGAGGGGGCCCAGAGGGCGTCATCATGTCCGCTCAAGGAGAAGGTTGTGCGCCTCGTCCACCCGTGCGCGGAAGCCGGGCGCCACCAGCGGCGTCGAGTCGCTTTGCTCGATGATTGCGGGGCCATCGAACATCATTCCGGGTGCGAGCGCATCGCGAGCGTAGACGGGTGTGTCAATGATTCCCCGCCTGCGGAAGTAGACGGGTCGACTGCTCCCCCTGGTCATCTCAGCCCTCGCCTCCCCGCTCGAGGCGAGCGTCTCGGCTCGAACTGCGGCCCTCTCCCCTCCGGGGGCGAGGGACGTTGGCGCTGCTCGCCTCGGGAGCGCGCCGATGGCGGTGACCCGCAGCGTGACCAGCTCGATGGGCGCATTCGGCAGGTCATACGTGTAGAGCCGCTGGTGCTCGGCGTGGAAGGTCGAGACCAGCGCGGTCAATCGTTCGGGTGTGAGCGGCCCCTCCCCCAGCGGGCAGGTCAGCTCGAAGCTCTGGTGCTCGTAGCGCAGGTCCGCGGCGCGCTCGAAGCGCATCTGATCGGGCGGCACCTGCTCGACCTCGAGCCATGCCCGCGCCTGCGCCTCCAGCTCGCCCCACGCCGATTCGAGAATCGGCACGGTGGCGGCGCCATCGGCAGCGCGGCGCTGGGCCGTCCCCACGGTGCGCACGAAGGTCGCACGGATATCCGTGTCGAGCAGGCCCCAGGTCGAGAGCACTCCCGGCCGCGGCGGCACGACGACCATGGGAATATCCAGCAGCTCGGCGAGACGGCAGGCGTGGAGCGGCCCGGCGCCGCCGAAGGCGACCAGGGCAAAGCGGCGCGGATCATGCCCGCGCCCCACGGACACCGTGCGGATGGCGCGCGCCATGGCGTTGTCGATGATCTCCACGATGCCTGCGGCGGCCTCCTCCACTCCAAGCCGCAGGGGCCGCCCGACCCGCGCGTCGATGGCCGCCCGCGCAGCGTTCACGTCCAGCGGCAGCTCGCCCCCGAGCAGCGCGGCGGGAATGCGGCCGAGCACGAGATGCGCGTCGGTCACGGTGGGCTCGATTCCGCCCCGGCAATAGCAGACGGGACCGGGCTCGGCGCCCGCGCTGCGCGGCCCCACGGTGAGCCGGCCCGCGCCCGTCACCGCCGCGATGCTGCCGCCGCCGGCGCCGATGGTATGAATGTCCACGATGGGCAGCTTCATCGGAAAGGGCCCGATCATGCCGTCCTTGGTGATCTCCGGCCGGCCGTCGCGGATCAGGCAGATGTCCGCACTCGTCCCGCCCACGTCGATCGAGATGATGTCACCGTAGCCGGCCGAGCGGCCCACGCTCACCGCGCCCACCACGCCCGCCGCCGGGCCGGAGAGCACCGTCTGCACCGGCTGGCGTATGCACGTGGCAGCGCTCGTCACCCCGCCATCGGACTTCATGATGAGCAGCGGCGCCTGCACACCCTCCGCGTCCAGGGCCTCGCGCAGCACACCCACGTAGCGGCTCACCGGTGGCATGACGGCTGCGTTGAGCGCCGTCGCCATGCTCCGCTCGAACTCGCGGAACTGCGGCAGCACCTCGGAGGACAGCGACACGAGCGCTCCCGGGTACTCTTCGGCCAGGATCGCGTACATTCGCTGCTCGTGAGCCGGGTTGGCGTAGGCATGCAGGAAGACCACCGCCACCGACAGCACGCCGAGCTGGGCCAGCTGCCGCGCGACCGCGCGCGCCTCGTCTTCGTCCAGCGAGGTCAGCACCGCACCGTCCACGTCGAGACGCTCCGTCACCTCGAAGACCCGCTCGGGCGTGATCGGCCGCGTGGGCTTGCTCCAGCCGTAGAGATTTCCGTGGCGCGGAATGTCGTGGCGGCCGATCTCGAGCACGTACTTGAAGCCCGCCGTGGTCACCAGCGCCGTCGGCGGCGTCTTGCCCTCGAGGATGGCATTGGTGGCCGTGGTCGTTCCGTGGAAGACGCGCAGCACATCGGCAGGCCCGCGGCCGGCCAGCGCCAGCGCCTTGCGCACGGCCGTGATGAAGCCCGCGGAGAGATCCCCCGGCGTCGAGGGTGTCTTGGCGACCCAGGTCGCCCCGGTGGCCGCATCCGCGAAGGTGATATCGGTGAAGGTTCCGCCGACGTCAACGGCGAGCGTGCAGGTCCTTGGCATGGCGCCCGCCATTGTAGAGTCCCGGGCGGGCGGAGGGAAGCCCGCCGCCTCGCAGGCGCCTGGGAGGCCGGCGACTTCAGCAAAAGCGGGCGCTTCCAGGGCATCGCAAGCGCCCGCCGAATTTTTGCCGCCTATGTCGATCCCGGGCTGCCCCGTTCGACTATGGAGTGAGGAGGGGACAAAGCAATGATCAAGGGGCTGTCCGGCGCGACGATCTGGAGCGAAGATCTGAACAAGCTGCTGCCGTTCTATCGTGACGTGCTGGGTCTGACGGTGAGACTCCAGACACCGGGGTTCGTGGTGTTCGGCGAGAACGGGACGCCGGCCCTCGCGCTGGGTACCCATAGCGAGGTCCGCGGCCGCAATGCCGACCCGGCGCGGCACATGGTCGGTTTCCTGACCGACGACATCACGGCGGACTGGAAGCGATTGAAGGGCGCCGGGGTGGAGTTCGTCGAGGATCCGAAGGACTACGGCAACCTGTGGCTCGCCACCTTGAAGGACCCCGAAGGCAACCTGGTCCAGCTCGTGCAGTTCAAGCGCGCAAGCTGAGAGACCCCGGGTAGGGCTTGCCCGCGGTGGGAAAATCATGAGCATGCATCCCGTAGCTATCCTGACGACACCGAGCCAGGAGGATTCGAGACCATGAAGAGCGTAAGACTCCTTGTCGGAACGACAAAGGGCGTGTTCTTCCTGCGGGCGCCCGCCGCGCGGACCGCGTGGCAGGTCGAGGGGCCGCATCTGGCCGGCCGCGCGATCTATTCCCTGGCGCACGACGGCCGTGCGGGACGTCAGCGCGTCTGGGCGGGCGCCGCAAGCATGCACTGGGGCGCCGTGCTGGTGCCGACCGATGATTGGGGTCGCACATGGGACGAGCCGCCGGAGGCGAACGTCAAGTTCCCGGCCGACAGCGGGCTCGCGCTCAAGCAGATCTGGCAGATCGAGCCCGGGCCCGACGACGAGCCGGACACGCTCTACTGCGGCGTCGATCCGGCCGCGCTCTTCCGCACCTCCGACGGCGGCAAGACGTGGGAGGTCGTGCGCGGGCTGCTCGACCATCCCCATCGCGAGCGCTGGCAACCGGGCGGCGGCGGGCTCTGCCTGCACACGATCGTGCGCGATCCCGGCAAGGCCGACCGCATGTGGGTCGCGATCTCCTCGGGCGGTGTCTATCGCACCACCGACGGCGGCCGGACGTGGTCGGCGCGCAACGCCGGCATCCGCGCCGAGTTCATGCCCGAAAAGTATCCCGACTTCGGCCAGTGCGTGCACAAGGTCGTCCACCACCCGACTCGGCCCGGGCGCCTGTTCGCCCAGAACCACTGGGGTCTCTACCGTTCCGACGACGCAGGGGACTCGTGGCAGGACATCGCGCGCGGCGTGCCCTCGGACTTCGGATTCGCGATGACGATGCATCCGCACGAGCCCGACACGGTGTACATCATCCCGATCCAGTCCGACATGGTCCGAGTGGCCCCCGAGGAGAAGCTCCGCGTCTACCGGACGCGGAACGGCGGGGGCTCCTGGGAGGCGCTGACGCGGGGCCTGCCGCAGCGCCGCGCCTACGACATCGTGCTGCGCGACGCGATGACGACGGACAGCCTGGATCCGGCCGGGGTCTACTTCGGGACGCGAAACGGCAGGCTCTACGCGTCGAACGACAGCGGCGGCTCGTGGCGTGTGGCGATCGACGGGCTGCCGTCGATCACCTGTGTGCGTGCCGTGGTCGTCGACGACCGGAAGCCCGCCCGGCGCACGGGAGCGCGGCGATCGGCGCGACGGTGACGCGAGTCGTTTTCCTGATCCCGACGCCGCTCCGGCCGTTCGCCGACGGACGGAGCCGGATCGAGGTCGACGTGGCGAAGGATCCGCCGGCGCTCGCGGACGCGCTCGAGGCATTGTGGGACGCCGCGCCCGGCGTGCGCGACCGCGTGCTGACGGAGCAGGGCGAGGTGCGCCCGCACGTCAACGTCTTCGTCGGCGCGGAGAGCTGCCGGTGGACCGGCGGCCAGGCGACGCCCATCGCCGACGGGGCCGAGATCGCGATCTTCCCGGCCATCAGCGGAGGCCTGTGATGAGCGCGGCGGGACCGTCCAAGGCGCGGCTCGGCCGCATGGCGGACGTCATGCGCGGCTACGTCGAGCGCGGCGAGGCGGCCGGCGTGGTCACGTTGCTGTGCCGACCCGACGAAGTTCACGTCGAGGCTGCGAAACAGACTCTCGAGCGCCTTGACCAGCACGTGGCGAAGATGGGAGCGAAATGATCTGGACAGGATGGTCGGCGGCGAGTTCGAGAAAGGCCTCGAGAATTTGAGATCGGTGACGGAAGTGGCGGCGAACAAATAGCGGGCGCCCCCGAAACCAGAAGGAGACATGACGATGCGGCTCATGGTGTTGGTCAAGGCCGGCAAGGACTCGGAGGCCGGGGAATTCTCTGGACCGACGCGGGCCGTGATCGACGGACCCTTTGCCGAGGCGCCGGACTTCGGCCCCGCGCTGATTCCCGAGCTCAGGGAGTTCGAGGAGCGCCTGCGCGCGCAGGCGACTGCGAAGAGGTGGTCATGACCTATGCGCTGTGGATCATCCAGGTGCTGCTCGCGTGCCTCTTTCTGTTCGCAGGTGGAATGAAGCTGGCCTTGCCGCTCGAGAAGCTGGCGGGGCCGGTGGAGATGCCGGGCCTGTTCCTGCGATTCATCGGCGTGTGCGAGTTCCTCGGCGGCCTCGGCCTGATCCTCCCCGGTCTCCTGCGCATTTGGCCGGGCCTGACACCGCTGGCCGCCGCCGGGCTCGTGATCATCATGATCGGCGCTACGGTGATCACGCTGGTGACCGGCAGCGGCGCGCTGGCGCTGATCCCGTTCGTTGTCGGACTCCTCGCCGCCTTCGTTGCCTACGGGCGCTGGCGGCTTGCGCCGCAGCGCGGGTAGGCGGAGGGCAGCCATGCGCTACATGCTGATGATCTACCGGGACGAGAAGGAGTGGGAGGGGATGTCCGTGCAGGAGCGGGGCGTGGTCTACCAGGAGGCCGTCGACTACAGCGAGGCCCGCCGGCCCAGCGGCCTTTACCAGGGCGGTGAACCGCTCGAACCGACCCGCACGGCCACGACCGTGCGGATGAAGGGGGGCAAGGCCGTCATGACAGACGGCCCATTCGCCGAGACCAAGGAGCAGTTCGCCGGCTACACGATCCTCGAGGCCGAGGACCTCGACGAGGCGCTCGCCTTCGTCACCGGCCACCCACTGGTTCGGGCCGGCTTCTCGATCGAGGTGCGGCCCATCAGGGTGGGCCCGCCGCGGTAGCCGGCCGTCGCGTGCACGCGGCCGCCCGGTGGGGTAGCCTTCCCACCGGGAGCGGCCATGGGCATCGAGGAGATCTTTCGCGCGGAGCACGGGCGGATCCTGGCCACGCTGATCCGCCTCCTCGGCGACATCGACATGGCCGAGGAGGCGCTCCAGGAGGCATTCGCCGCCGCGCTCGAGCAGTGGCCGGCGGCCGGCACGCCGGCAAATCCCGTGGCTTGGCTGGTCTCCACCGGGCGGCACAAAGCGATCGACCGGCTGCGCCGGCGCGCGCGTCTCGTGGAGAAGCAGGAGGAAATCGCGCGGCATGTCGAGCTGACGGCCCCGCTGTCGGCTGGTGACGAGGAGACGCCCGTGCCCGAGGACAGGCTCCGCCTGATCTTCACGTGCTGCCATCCGGCGCTGGCGCCCGAGGCGCAGGTGGCGCTCACGCTGCGCACGCTCGGGGGGCTGTCGACCGAGGAGATCGCGCGCGCCTTCCTGGTGCCCGCACCGACCATGGCGCAGCGCCTCGTGCGCGCCAAGGCCAAGATCCGCGTCGCGCGGATCCCCTACCAGGTTCCGCTCGACGACGCGCTCACGGAGCGGCTCGAGGCGGTGATGGTGGTGGTGTATCTCGTGTTCAACGAGGGCTACGCGGCCAGCTTCGGCGCGCGGCTGGTGCGGCATGAGCTATGCGACCAGGCCATCCGGCTCGCGCGCATGCTGGTCGAGCTCCTGCCGGCGCACGCCGAGCCGCAGGGGCTGCTCGCACTCATGCTGCTGCACGACTCGCGGCGCGAGACACGCCTCGACGGCTCGGGCGACATCGTGCTGCTCGAGGATCAGGACCGGACGCGCTGGGACCGCGCGCAGATCGAGGAGGGCGCGGCACTGGTCGAAGCCGCGCTGCGCGCCGGGGCCCGGCCGCCGGGCCCCTATGCTCTGCAGGCGGCCATCGCCGCCGTGCACGCTCAGGCACCGACTGCCGCCGCCACCGACTGGGCGCAGATTGCCGCGCTCTACGGTGTGCTGGCACGCGTGCACCCATCGCCGGTGGTCGAGCTCAATCGGGCAGTGGCGGTCGCCATGTCGGGCGACCTTGTGCGCGGCCTCGCCATGGTGGACGAGCTCGACCACGGCGGCGAGATCGCCGGGTATCACCTGCTGCCCGCCGCACGGGCCGAGCTGCTGCGCCGGCTCGGCCGCCACGTCGAGGCCGCCGAGTCCTACCGGCGCGCCCTCGCGCTGGTGACCAACGAGGCCGAGCGGAGGCATCTGGAAAAGCAGCTGCGAGAAATCGCGCCGTAGGGCGGGCCGCGGTCAGAGCGGCGGCCGCCGCGTATGCCACGTCGTCGCCTGCTCGTAGGCGTGGCCGATCCGCAACACTGTCCCCTCGTCGAACGGCCGGCCCGAGAGCTGGAGGGAGAGCGGGAGCCCCGAGGACGAGAAGCCGCACGGCAGCGCGAGCGTCGGCAATCCCGTCAGGTTGAACGGGGGCATATTGCTCCTCGGGAAGCCGAGGTCGGGGTCCTGCGCCAGCGTGAACGGTGTCGCCGGTTTCAGCGTCGTCGGCGTCACGAGCACGTCGACTTCCCGCAGGACGTCCGCTGTCTCGCGGCAGATCTGCGCGCGGATGCGCTGGGCCTGCGTGTATTCCGCGGCCGTGACGAGCGCCCCGGTGAGGATGCGCTCGCGCAGGACGTCCCCGTAGAGCTCCGGGTGCTGACGGATGTCGCGCTCGTGGTAGGCGAAGGCCTCGGCCATCAGGATCAGGAGGAACGAATGCGTCGCGTGGAGGCTCGGGATCTGCACATCGCGCACCTCGGCGCCGAGCCGGCGCAGGGTTTCGAGGGCCTCTTCGAACGCGCGCTCGATTTCCGGGTCGATTCCTTCGAAGAAGTACGCGCGCGGCACTCCGATCCTCACGCCGCGGATGTCACGAGCGAGCGGCGCCAGGTAGTCGTCGACAGGGGCGCGGCTCGAGGCCGGATCGGCGGGGTCGTGACCGGCCAGTGCCTGCAGGAGGTACGCGCAGTCCTCGACCGTGCGCGCCATCGGGCCCGTGTGGTCGAGCGTCCACGAGAGCGCGAGGACGCCCGCGCGGCTCGCGCGCCCGTACGTGGGCTTGAGCCCGACGATGCCGCAGAAGGCGGCCGGTCCGCGGATGGACCCGCCGGTGTCCGAGCCCGTCGCGCCGCCGACGAGCCCCGCGGCCAGGGCGGCACCGGAGCCGCTGCTCGAGCCGCCTGGAATGTGGTCGAGGTTCCACGGATTGCGGGCGGGCGGGAAACGATGGCCGGGGAACTGGATTCCGAACGCGAACTCGTGGGTGATGAGCTTGCCGAGAAGCACGGTGCCGGCCTCCCGCCAGCGCCGGACGCACGTGGCGTCGTCCTCCGGGATCCAGTCAGCCAGGAGGGCGGATCCACCCGTCGTGCGGGTGCCCCGCGTGAGGTAGATGTCCTTGTGGGCGACCGGGATGCCCAGCAGTGCGCGCCCGTCGCCGCAGCCCAGCGCCTCCTCAGCCGCTCGCGCGTCGGCAAGGGCGCGGTCGGCCGTCAGGGTGACGAAGGCGTGCAGGACGGGGTCGAGCCGCTCGATCCGGGCCAGCAGCGCCTGGGTCACCTCGACGGGCGAAAGCTCCCGCCTCCGGTAGCGCGCGCCGAGCTCGCGGATGGTCGCGTAGAAGATCTCCTCAGTCATTGCCGGCCTCGCGTGTCGGCGAGAACGTCACCGCGGGCTCCACTGTCTTAATGGTGCGGGAGTCCAGCACGCGTACCGGGGCGAGCGCCTCTGCCAGCAGCTTCCGCACCATGGCGAGCCGATGCTCCGCGATCGTGACGCCCGCCGCGCGGATACGATCGCGCAACTCCTCCATCGTCAGCTCCTGTGGATCAGTCATCGAACCTCCTCAATCGGGCCGAGCAACTCAGCGTGGAACTGTCGGACAACGGCGCGAGCTTAGTCTCGCGAGCGGGAGTGGTCAAGGACAGTGGCTGTGGGAGCAGGAATACCCTCAGGTCGCCGTTGTCTTGCGTTAGAGTACAGGACGCGCGCCCGGCCTCGGTGCCGCTGCCGCGCCGGGCGCGCCCGCGGTCCTCCGCGCCCCGGGCAAGATCGGCACGGTTCGCGTGTGGGGCGAGCCGGGCCCCTACGGCGGGGTGGCCGTGGACGGCATGAAAGGCTAGGAGGCCCTATGCGCGAGTACCTGAAGAAAGCTGCTCCCCGGGCTCCCGAATCCGATGAGGCGGTGCGGGTGGTGGTTGCGGAGATCCTGGGCGCCGTCCGGCGCGAGGGGGACGCCGCAGTCCGCCGCTACTCGGAGAAGCTCGACCGCTGGTCGCCGGCCGCCTTCCGCCTTTCGCCGGGCGAGATCGTGACCTACCAGCGCCTCAGCCGCGCCGCCAGCGCGCGCGTGGCGCCGATCGCGGCCCGGATCTGCGAGATCGAGGGCATGCTGGCCCACAAGGCCACGGCGGACCTCCGCGAGCGCCGTTACGCGGTCCGACAAGGAGAACCGTGATGGCCTCACCCGTCGATCCTAATAGTGTCCTCATGACCGGCGAGAACTCGTTCATCCGGCTCAGCCTGGATGGTGGTGCGACGCTGTCGACCCGCGTGAGTCACTGGCGCGTCCTCTGGTGCCCCGCGGGGGCCGGACATGCGCTCTTCATGCAGTCGCCGCTTACCAACGGCGCCGTGCAGGTGTACAGCGACAGCATAGCGGTGACGCGCTGGCTTCAGCGCACGATCGAGTCGCTGCTCTTCCCCGCCTTCGCCGATACCGCCCTGCCCGTGACCGGCGCGAAGTTCTCTCGCTCGGGCGACCCGCGCGGGACCGCCGTCGAGACCGTGACCTCGGCCACCGAGCGCATCCTCCTCACCTGGTACGACTGCCTCGAGCCCTTCGTGCTCACCATGGCGCCGGGGATGAACAACCGACCCCTCGGCGTCTTCAGCACCTTCTTTCCCGCAAAGTCGGCGCAGATCGAAGTGAGCGGGCGCTTCGCCCCGGGCGCGCCGTGGGCCGAGATGCGGGGGGACCGCCAGAGCTCGAGCGCGTGCCTGGCGTGGTCGGAGACGTGGGTCAAGCCGCGGGGCTAGCCCGCTCGATGCAGATCTGGGTAGACGCGGATGCGTGCCCGCAAGTCATCAAGGAGATCCTGTTCCGGGCCGCCGAGCGCGCGCGGGTCCTGACGACGCTGGTCGCCAACGCGCCGCTCCGCACCCCGCCGTCACCGTTCATCAGGAGCGTCCGGGTGGCGAAGGGTTTCGATGTGGCCGACCACCGGATCGTGAAGGAGGTCCAGTCCGGGGACCTGGTGATCACGGCCGACATACCCTTGGCCGCCGAGGTGATCGCCCGCGGAGCGGACGCGCTCGATCCGCGGGGAGAACTGTACTCGGAGGACAACGTCCGCGAGCGCCTCGCCATGCGCAACCTCATGCAGGAGCTGCGTTCGACCGGTGCTGTCCTCGGCGGGCCGGCGCCGTTCGACCAGAGCGACCGGCAGCTCTTCGCCAATCACCTCGATCACTTCCTGACCCGAGATCGACCCGGGTAGATCGGCCTCACTCGGCCCGGGCGTTCCAGGGGAGGCGCGGGCGGGCGAGGTCGGCCGCGGTGTGGGCGATCAGCGCCGACAGGATCACCGCCCCGCCCGCCAGTGAGAATGCCCCGGGCCGCTCGCCCACGGCGAGCCAGACCCAGAGCGGCCCGAGCACACATTCCAGCACGCCGATGAGCGAGGCCTCCGCCACCGGGATGAGCCGCGCCCCGGCGGTGAAGAGGAGGAGCCCGGCGCCGAGCTGTCCGATGCCGAAGAGCGCGAGCAGCGCCAGGTCGCCCGCGGTGGCCGAGGACGGATCGGCCCAGCCGGAGGCGAGCACCCCGGCGAGCGCCGCGGCCAGCGCGGCCGCCGCGGGCATGGGCACGGTGCGATGCCAGCGCACGACCACGGTGGCCCCTGCAAAAGCCGTGGCGGTGCCGAGAGCGAGCAGATCGCCGATGCGCGAGCCCGCGCCCGCCGAACCCCACAGCATCACCACGGTGCCGAGGAGCGCCACACCCATGGCGACCCACGTCCGCGGGCGCACCCGCTCGCCCAGGAAGAGCCAGCCGCCGAGCCCCGCGATGAAGGGCGAGAGGCTCTGGATGACCAGCGTGTTCGCCACCGAGGTTCGCGCCAGGGCCATGATGAAGCAGGTCGAGGCCGTGGCGAAGCACGCGGCCATCAGCACCCCGGGCCAGCCGGTCTCGCGGACGACCGCGGCGAGCCGGCCCCGCCGGGCGACAGCGACCGTCGCGAAGAGAAACGCCGCGCAGAACACCGAGCGCCAGAACACGGTGGTCCACGGGCTGGTGCCGACGAGGCGGGCGATGAGGCCCCCGCTACTCCAGCAGAGCGCCGCGGCGGCGACCAGCCAGAAGCCTTCCCGGCGGGCCCGCCCGGCCGCGTGCTCCAGCGCCCGCGCGCGTCCGACCCTTGGGTGATCCGGAGTCACGAGGCGGCAGTCTAACATCTTGTTGTTGACAGCCAGCAATTTTGGGGTACCCTACCCGCCACTTGTCGCTGGCCGCTCCGTCCTGTCCGAGAGCTTAATAGGAGGAACGACGACCATGCGCTCACGACCCCCCCTAGCAACCCTGTTCGTCATGCTCATCGCCCTGACCTGGACGGCGACCGCGTCGCTTCCCGCCGAAGCTCAAACGCCGAAGCGAGGCGGCACGCTGCGGGTCGCGTACGGCAACGAGATCGCCAACCTCGATTTCCACACGGCGCCCGGCTACGAAATGATGTGGGTCGCGATGAACATCGGGTGCGGCCTCGTCAACATCACGCCCGACGGGAAGTTCGTGGGCGACGCCGCCGAGTCGTGGCAGGTCTCCCCCGACGGCCTGCTCTACACTTTCAAGCTCCGCAAGGATGTCCTCTTCCACGACGGCACCAAGGTCGACGCTGCGGCCGTCAAGTTCAGCATCGAGCACCTCATGGACCCGGCGACCAAGTCGGGGATGCGCGCGTTCTACAATTCGGTGCACAGCGTCGAGGTTCTCGATCCCCTCACCGTGCAGATCCGACTGAAGGAGCCGTACGCGTTCCTGCTGCACATGCTGGCCGCGTATCGGACGGGCCTGGTCCTCTACTCCCCGACCGCCACGCAGAAGTACTCCGTGGACGACCGGAAGCAGGGCAAGCCGGGCGCGGTGGTGGGCTGCGGCCCCTTCCGGCTCGTTGAATGGGTGAAGGGTCGTCATCTGGTGATGGAGCGTTTCGACAAGTACTTCGTCCGGGGGCTGCCGTACCTTGACCGCGTCGTGATCCGCGTGATCAAGGACCCGGTCACCGCAATGGCCGCTTTCAAGGCTGGCGAAATCGACTTCCTCGCCTCCTTCTCGCCGGAGCACGTGGACACGCTTCGGGCCCATAACCCGAAGGCGCAGATCATGACTGGGAAGGAAACCACGCCGATGCTGGCGGCGATGAAGGTGACCGTTCCCAAGGATGGCAAGCCGATGTCCAAGGAACGCGCGCCGCATGGGATCTTCGGCGACCTCCGTGTTCGCAAGGCGGTTGGCTGTTACGGCATCGACCGGCAGGAGATAGTCAAGATCGCCTTCAAGGGCCAGGCGACACCCTGGGTGGGGATGAATCCGCCGGGCACCCTGGACACCGTGGATGTGAATTCCATGTGCCCCTATGACCCGGCCAAGGCGAAGGCGATGCTGGCCGAGGTCGGCTATGGTCCGCAGAAGCCGCTCACTTTCGAGATCATGGCCGACACTGAGAAGTCCGTCTTCGGCGTGATCGCCACTGTCATCAAGGAACAGATGGCGCGTATCGGCGTGACGGCAAACATCCGCACCGTCGACAAGGTCAGCTGGATGCAGACGACTCTCCAGGACGGTCCATGGGACATGTATGTCGAGGACTTGCTGTCGCTGATCACCCTGGACTCGAATGGGTACCTGTCGAACAGCACGTCCACGTGGAGCCATCCGCGCCACAACGACAAGCGGGTTGACGAGAACTACGCCCGCTACGCCCGGGAGATGGATCCGATCAAGCGCAAAGCCATCGCCAAGGAGATCCAGGAGTTCTTTGTCGAGAACATGTACTGGAACAACATCTCGGGTTCGCCGTTCTTCATGGTGGCCCAGCCGTGGATGAAGGGTTATACGTACAACGCGGAGTTCGAGGTCCACTATCGCAAGGTCTGGCTAGACAAGTAACCGCAGCCAGCGCGGAGGGTCGCCGCCGGCCGGTTGGCGACCCTCCACCGTGGAGCGACGTATGCTGGCCTATATACTGAGACGGCTCGTTCAGGTTCTGGTGACCGTCCTCGGGATCACGTTCGTCGTGTTCCTGATGATGCGGTCGATCCCTGGCGATCCGGTCGTGGCCCTGCTCGGCGATGCGTACACCGAGGAGGACGCGGTGATGGCACGCGAGGCGTACGGGCTCAATAAGCCGGTCCTGCTCCAGTACTTCATCTGGCTCGGCAAGCTCCTGCAGGGCGATTGGGGGACATCCATCCTGACCGGCCGCTCCGTGCTTCAGGACGTGCTGGTCCGCCTGCCGGTGACGCTCGAGCTGGTCTTCCTATCGATGGGCGTGGCGCTCCTCATCGCCATCCCCGCCGCGATCATCGGGGCCCTGCGCCAGAACACTTGGGCGGACTACACGGCGACTTCGGTCGCCATGATCGGGGTGTCCATCCCCGAATTTTTCCTGGGTGTTCTGCTGCTCTTGGCGTTTTCGTTCGGCCTCCAAGTGCTGCCGAGCTCCGGGTGGGTCTACCTGCCCGGCACCTGTCCGACGATGGTGTGCGGGGTGAGCCTCTGGGGCAACGTGCAGCACATCCTGATGCCCGCGCTCGCGCTTGGCGTGGGCCGGGCCGCGCTCCTGACTCGGCTCCTCCGCGCCAGCATGCTCGAGGTTGTCCGCACCGAGTACGTCACGACCGCGCGCGCCAAGGGCCTGGGCGAGCGGAAAGTCGTGCTGAAGCACGCCCTGAAGAATGCGCTGATCCCGACCGTCACCGTGATGGGGCTCCAGGTCGGGTTTCTCATCGGTGGCGCGATCGTCGTGGAGACACTGTTCGCCATGCCAGGGCTGGGCACCTTCGGCATCGACGCCATCATCGCGCGCGACTACCAGCAGGTGCAGGGCTTCGCGTTGCTGACGGCGATCGCGTTCGTCGTGATCAACCTGGTCGTCGATCTGACCTATACGTTCCTGGATCCCCGCATCCGCTACTCGTGAGGTGCACATGGCCGACGCCCGAGAGTCGAACGGAATGAGGCCGCCGCCCATCAGCGGAGGCAGCACGAGCGAGGCCGAGCTGGCGGCGGTCCGGGGAGTCGCCTGGCCGGTGCGCGTCGAGCGTTCGGAATCGCCGCTGGCCCAGGGGCTGCGCCGGTTCCGGCGCAGCACCACCGCCCTCGTGGGGGTGGCCCTTGTCCTCGCCCTCGTCCTGGTCGCGATCTTCGCCGACGTGCTGGCGCCCCGGGACCCGATCGCCAGCGATCAGGTCCGCACCTTCGAGCGTCCGAGCTGGGACTATCCGCTGGGAACGGACCAGCTCGGGCGGGACATGCTCAGCCGCGTCATCCACGGCAGCCGGATCTCGCTGGCAGTGGGCGTGTCCTCGGTCCTTTTTGCGCTCTTCCTGGGCGTGCCGCTGGGGATGCTCGCGGGCTACTCCGGGGGCTGGGTCGACACGCTGGTGATGCGCGTGATGGATCTGATCCTTGCCTTTCCCATCTACCTGCTCGCGATCATCCTGATGGTCATGTTCACGCCGACCGCTGGCCTGCTCGGCACCATGAAAGTTACCGGCGCCATCGCCATCGTGCGGATCCCGATCTATGCCCGCCTGGTGCGGGGCAGCGTGCTCTCCGTCAAGGAGAAGGAGTATGTCGAGGCCTGCCGCGCCCTCGGCGCGCGCGATCACTCGATCATCTTTCGTCACATCCTGCCCAACTGCCTGGCGCCCATCATCGTGACCACCACGCTCGGCATCGCGACCGCCATCATCGTGGAGGCCACGCTCTCCTTCCTCGGGCTGGGTACCCAGCCGCCGACGCCGAGCTGGGGCTGGGATCTCAAGGCGAACATCTCCTTCATCCAGGCGAACGCCTGGCTGTCGCTCGTCCCCGGCCTCGCCATCTTCGTCACCGTGCTCGGCTTCAACCTCTTCGGCGACGGCCTCCGCGACGCCTTGGATCCGCGGCTCAAATAGCCAACCTCCAACCATTGAGGGAATGGACATGACGACGATCCGGACTCTCGCGGGCGCGGTCGGGGTCCTGCTGCTGGTCGGCACCGTCCCGGTCTGGGCCAACCACCGTCCGAACAACGAGGCGCTGATCGGCGGGGCGATCTCCCAGACAGGGCGCTACGCCGAGCCGGCGGGTCGCCAGGTCAACTCGATCAAGATGTGGGTCGACGAGGTGAACGCACGCGGCGGGCTCCTGGGGCACAAGGTCCGGCTCATCCTGCTCGACGACAAGTCCGACACCCAGTCCGCGATCAAGCTCTACGAGAAGCTGATCACCGAGGACAAGGTCGACCTGGTCCTCGGTCCCTACTCGAGCGGCATCACCGAGGCGGTCGCCAACGTCACCGAACGCTACAAGATGCCGTTCGTCGCCTACGGAGCGTCGTCGAGCCCTATCTGGGAGAAGGGGCGGCGCTACATCTTCAACATCGTGGCCGTGGCGGAGGACTACCAGAAGGGCGCCGTGCACCTGGCCAAGCAGATCGGGGTGAAGAAGGCCGCCGTCATCGGCGAGGACAGCCTCTTTCCCCGCCAGTCGGGCAAGGGCGCCAAGGACTGGGCCAAGCAGCTCGGCATCGACATCGTCGTCGAGGAGAACTACCCGCAGAAGCA
>Ga0326597_10004063_pt1 | contig 20724 bp, 16 predicted proteins | sample RVTome_12_FD_203789 | JGI IMG/M metagenome (GOLD analysis project Ga0326597, IMG submission 203789) | Soil microbial communities from uranium-contaminated site in the Upper Colorado River Basin, Wyoming, United States - RVT100D185 | ecosystem: Environmental > Terrestrial > Soil > Contaminated >...
GGTCGCCAGGCCGATGAACAGGTCGACTGCGAGGAGCAATGCCGCCACCGGCAGAACCGCCTGGGCGAAGGCGTCGGACGCGACCATGAGGCCGATCACGATGAGCGTCGCGGACAGGAACGACAGGAACATCCCGGCCCGGGCGAAGGCCTCGTTGTAGGCGAGCGACCGGGCGGTCAGGAGGCTCCAGTGCTCAGTCGAGAGGATCTGGAGCGCCCTGGGATCGTCGATCGGCGAGCCGGAGCCGGAGCCGGCGCCCGGCGTGGAGGCGATGGTCGGCGCCTCGCCAACGGGTTGGTGCTCCGCGGGCAGTGCCTGCTCGGCGGTCATCCTCTGTCCTCCTGCGGCGCCGTCGGGTCGCCGATGAACCGGATCATCCGGCCGGCGTACGCCTGTGCGTCCCGGCTGGCGTAGGTGACGCACAGCACCGCCGCCCCAACCATGATGACGAGCCCGATCCCGATCGCCGGGCCCATCGGCATCGCCTGCATGGTCAGGAGGCCGGCGATGACCCCGGCAAGGACCGAGTTCACGGTCCCGACCATGCCCGGCGTCGTCACGAAGGCGTGGAGGAAGGACGTGCCGGTGACGTTGATCGCGGCGTAGGTCTGGGCGAAGCCGGGGGCATCCAGGCTGATCCCGGTGACGAACTCGTCCTCGATCCCGGGCTCGAGCCTGGCGTACTGGCCCCGGAGACGATTCATCCCCGCGACCCAGTAGAGATCCTCGTTGTTCACCTGGACGAGGCGGACGAACGTGGCCACGCCGAGGAACAGCGTCACCGCCAGGACGATCAGGGCGAAGACGATGAACTCGGACCCGAAGCCGGTCGCGGACCCGACGAGCGCCAGCGCGACGGTGGCCGTGGACAGCGACGTGAGGAACATCCCCGTCCGGGCGAACGACTCGTTCCAGCTCATCGCCCTTGTGGCAAGGAGGCTCCAGTGCTCGGTGGCGAGGAACTGGGCCCGCCGGGCGGGATTCGATTCCGAGGCGGCCGCGGGCGGCATCTCGGGTGGGGTGGGCATGGCCTCGGTCATCGGGACGCACCTCCGTTGGTTCCCTCGACGAGCATTCGACGGACCCGCTCGTGGAGCAGGCCGTTCGTGGCGAGCGTGGTCCCCGAGTCGAAGACCCGGCGGCCCTCGAAGTCCGTCACCCGACCGCCGGCCTCCTCGACGAGGACGACCGGCGCGGCGGCGTCCCAGATCGAGAGATCGATCTCGAACATCGCTTCCAGGGCGCCGCCGGCGACGAGGACGTAGGCCCAGAAGTCGCCGTAGCCGCGGTCCCGCCACGCCGCACCGAGGACGTCGCGGAAGCCCGGCGCCAGGTCCGAGGCGTCGAGCTCGGCGGCGCTCGCGAACGACACGCTCGCCTCCGCCAGGTCGGCGATCCCGGAGACCAGCAGTCGCCGCGTCGTGCCGCCGGGCTCCACGCCCCAGGCGCCGCCGCCCCGCCACGCCCACCACCGACCGCCGAGCGCGGGCGCCGAGATGATCCCGGCCTGGAGCTCGCCGTCGCGCTCGACGCCGAGGAGCGTGGCGAAGACCGGCACCCCCCGGAGGTAGTTGTGGGTCCCGTCGATCGGGTCCACGAACCAGCGCACCGACGCGCCGGCCGCGTCCGCTCCGAGCTCCTCGCCCACCACGCCGTGGTCGGGGAACGCGTCGGCGATCCGCTCGCGGATGAGCCGCTCGACGGCGGTGTCGGCCTCGGTGACGAACGATCGGTCGAGCTTCCGGGTCGTGACCGGGTTCGCCCGGAAGTGACGCATCGCGATCTCGTCGGCCGCGTCGCACCAGCCGCGTGCGGCCTGGACCCAGCCGCGCAGCTCGGCGTCGCTGCCGCGACGGAGCGAGGCGCTCCAGTCGGCGCCGAAGGGGACCGCCGAGCCGGGGGATGCGGTGCTGCTCACGACCGGATTCTCGCGCCTTCCGGATCCCAGAGGGGCTCGCGCGCGACCTCGAAGCCGATCCACTCGCCGAAGACCTCGACCTCGCCGCGGGTGCCGATCGCCGCCCGCTCGGGCGGCAGGTAGGCATAGGCGATCGAGCGCTCGACCGAGAACCCGAAGCCGCCGCTGGTCACCCGCCCCACGATCCGCCCGTCGACGCGGACGGGCTCGTTCCCGAGCGCCACCGAGCGTGGGTCATCGAGGACGAGGCAGCGAAGCCGCTTGCGGGGGCCCGCGGCCCTGGCCGCGACGAGCGCCTCGCGACCGATGAAGTCGACCCCCCTGTCGAGGCGTACCGCGAACCCGAGGCCCGCCTCGTAGGGCGTCTCCTCCGGCGTGATGTCGCTCGACCAGACGCGGTAGCCCTTCTCGAGGCGGAGGGCGTCGATCGCGCGGTAGCCGGCGGCGACGAGGCCGTGCTCCCGGCCGGCCGCCCACAGGGCCTTCCAGAGCGTGCGGCCGTACTCGGCCGGCGGATAGAGCTCCCAGCCCAGCTCGCCGACGTACGTCACCCGGAGGGCGAGCACCGCGATCTCCGCGACCGAGATCGTGCGACCGGTCAGGTACGGGAAGGCAGCGTTCGAGAGGTCGTCCTTCGTCAGCGCCTGGAGGACGTCCCGGGCCCGTGGGCCCCAGAGCCCGACGCAGGCGTGGGATGAGGTGATGTCGCGGACGCGCACGTCGTCGGTGTCCCCGAGGTGCTTCCGGATCCAGCCGAGGTCGTGGTTGCCGAAGGCCGTGCCGGTCACGATCAGGAAGCGCTCCTCGGTAAGGCGCGTGACCGTGAAGTCGCACTCGATGCCACCTCGCCGATTGAGCATCTGGGTGTAGACGACGGAGCCGACGGGGCGGTCGACGTCGTTGGCGCAGAGGCGCTGCAGGAAGGCCGCCGCAGCGGACCCCTCGACCTCGATCTTGGCGAAGCTCGACTCGTCGAAGAGACCGGCCGCCCGCCGGGTCGCGAGGGCCTCGGCCCCAATGGCCGGCGACCAGTGTTCGCCGGCCCAGCCACGGGGCCGGAGCGACTCGAGCTCGGCCTGGCCGGCGACACCGGCCCCCGCCTCGTTGGGCGTGAACCAGTTGGGGCGCTCCCACATCGACTTCTCGCCGAAGACCGCCCCGAGCGCGGCGACCTCCTCGTACGCCGGCGAGAGGCGCAGCGGACGGGCGGCGAGCCGCTCCTCGTTCGGGTAGTGGATGTCGTAGTACGTGGCGTAGCTCTCGTACGTGCGCGCGAGCGTGAGCCGCTGGCTCCGGTACTGGCCCCCGAAGCGGCGGATGTCCATCTTCCAGAGGTCGAGGTCGGGCTCGCCGTCGACGATCCAGCGGGCCACCTGCTGCCCGATGCCGCCCGTCCCGGCGATGCCGTGGGCGCAGAACCCGGCGGCCACGAAGAACCCCCGCACCTCGCTCTCGCCGAGGATGAACTCGTTGTCCGGGGTGAACGCCTCGGGGCCGTTGATCATCCGGGTCACGCCGGCGTCGGCGATCGCCGGGACCCGCCGGATCGCGCCCTCCATGATCGATTCGAAGCGGGGCCAGTCCGGGTCGAGCAGGCGGTGGTTGAAGTCCGGCGGCACGCCGTCAAGGGACCATGGCGCCGGGTCGCGCTCGTAGCCGCCCATGCACAGCCCGCCGACCTCCTCCCGGAAGTAGCACAGGTTGTCGGGGTCGCGCATCGTGGGCAGGCCGGGCTGGACGCCCTCGATGGCGTGGGTGAGGAGGTACTGGTGGGCCATCGGGATGATCGGCACGGTGACCCCGGCCAGGCGCCCGATCTCGGGGGCGAACATCCCGCCGGCGTTGACGACGACGTCGGCGGCGATCGTCTGGCGCTCGCCGCCCCGTTCGACCTCGACGCCGGTGACCCGCCCGCGCTCCACGCCGATGCCGACGACCCGCGTGTGCTGCCTGATCTCGACGCCGCGCGCCCGCGCTCCGGCCGCGAGCGCCATCGCCAGCCCCGACGGATCGAGCCAGCCGTCGGTCGGCAGCCAGACAGCCCCGAGCACGCCGTCGAGGGTCATGAGCGGGAACCGCTCGCGGGCCTCCGCCGCCGAGATGACCTCGAGCGGCAGCCCGAACGTCCTGGCCCAGCCGGCCTGGCGCTGGAGCTCCTCGAAGCGCGTCGTCGTCGACGCGAGTCGGAGCGAGCCCACCTCGTGCCACGAGACGTCGACGCCGGTCTCGGCGCCGAGCCGGCGGTAGAGCGCGGCCCCGTACATCATCATCCGGGTCAGGGTCACGCTCGAGCGGAGCTGGCCGACGAGCCCCGCCGAGTGGAAGGTCGAGCCGGACGTCAGCTCGGCCCGGTCGAGGAGGACGACGTCCGTCCAGCCGAGCTCGGCCAGGTGGTAGGCGATCGACGTCCCGCCGACACCGCCGCCGATGATGACCGCCCGGACGTGCTCGACCATCGGCACAGGGTAGCGAGCGCAGCGGACCGCCGTGGCCGGTTGCGCCTCCTGTACCCTCGCCCATCGTGAGGGCATCCACGGGACCGTCCATCGAGGAGGTCGTCGCCGCCATCCCGGCCTGGGCCGGGCGGCGCGTCGACGTGGCCTCGATCGCGGGCGGCCTCACCAACCGGAACTACCGGGTCGAGGTCGACGGTGTCCCCCACTTCGTGAGGATCCCGGGTCCGGGAACGGACCTGCTCGCCGTCGATCGGGCGAACGAGCTCCACAACACCCGGGCGGCGGCCGCGGCCGGCGTCGGGGCGCGTGTCGTCCACCACCTGGCGCGCTGGGATGTCATCGTCCTCGAGTGGCTCGACGCGCAGACGATGTCGAACGGCGCCTTCGCGGCGCCCAGCCAGCCGGGCCGGATCGCGGCGGCCCTGGGCCGGCTCCACGCCGGCCCCCGGTTTCGCGACGACTTCGACATGGTGGGCCTGTCACGCCGCTACCTCGGCGTCATCGACGAGCGGGGCATCCCCGTCCCGGACGGCTATCGCGAGCTCCTCCCCGCCGTGCCCCGGATCGACGCGGCTCTCCGCGCCCGGCCCCTCCCGACAGTGCCCTGCCACAACGACCTCCTGGCCGAGAACTACCTCGACGACGGCGACCGCCTGTGGATCATCGACTACGAATACAGCGGCAACAACGACCCGACCTTCGAGCTCGGCAACACGGCCCAGGAGCTCGGCTTCGACGATGCCCGGCTGGTCGAGCTCGTCACTGCGTACTTCGACACGGCCACCCCCGCCCTCCTCGCCCGGTGCCGCCTCCAGATGATCATGTCCGACGTCGGCTGGACCCTCTGGGCGGCCATCCAGGCCCGTATCTCCGACATCGACTTCGATTTCTGGGGCTGGGCCGAGGAGCGCTGGGCGAGGGCCCAGGCGATGCTCCACAAGCCGGACTTCGAGGACTGGCTCGCGGCGACGACCCAGGGCTGAATCCGACGGCCCGGGCGAGGCCCGGGCCGTCGACGAGTGTTCGGGAGCCGCCGAGGGGTCACTCGGGCGGGATCTCCTTGAAGGCGTACTCGACGTTCACCCCGCCCGAGCGTCGGACGAAGTACGTCACGACGTACCAGCCCGCCGAGAAGATGAGGATCCCGAGCACGACCCGGTAGGCCAGGTCGCTCGTGAGGCCGAGCCGGGCATCGGTCAGGAACAGGTACAGGAAGGCGAGGCCCGCGACCGTGCCGAGGATCCCCACGATCGTCACCAATGGCACCCCGCCGACGCGGAAGGCCGCCCCCGGTGACGCCTCGTAGAGGGCCTTGGCCCGGTAGGGCAGGAGTGCCCCGGCGAGCGCCGTCCCGACGAAGACATAGCCACAGGCGAACGTGACGCCGAGCGTCAGCGAGGTCCACGTCGTCTCCGTGCCATCGCCGGCGGTGAGGACGAAGTTGTTGTAGAGCCAGATCACCGGGAGGCTCGCGACGAAGTAGATGACGTGGGCGTTGACTGGGGTGTGGAACCGCTCCGAGACGCGGCTGACCATCTCGGGCAGCAGCCGGTCGAGGCTCATCGCGACCATGACCCGGGTCATCCCGATGTAGCAGTTGTGGACGATCTGGTGGGCGTTCAGGATGAAGCCCGCCGCGATGAGGATCGTCACGATGGGGTTGCTGGCGATCGCCGTCGCGATGATGTTCGGCCAGAGGTATGAACCGGCGAGCGAGACATCCGCCGCACCCCAGTAGCCGGCCCCGGCCACGTACAGGAACTCAGTGCCGATCGTCCGCTCGAGGACGAAGGCGAGGACCGCGAGCAGAAGGCCCGTCAGGACCAGCGAACCGACGATGATGAAGAGCTGGTCGCGGAACGAGCCAGCCGACTTGATCTCGCCGTTCTGCTGGGCCGAGTAGGTCGCCCACTGGAGCGAGGTCCAGGCGATCGGCGCGATGAGGAGCGTCGCGATGAGGCTGAAGGCCGGGTTGAGCTCGACGCCGCCGGCCTGGGCCGCGGCGATCGAATCCGCGTAGAAGGAGGACGAGCCACCGATCGCCGCCGAGAAGGCGTCGAGCCGGCCCGGGACGTCGGCCGTGGCGGTCGTGAAGAGCACGAAGAGCATGGTCGCGAAGGAGACGAGGATCGCGACCCACATCACCCGCTGGAGCCGGACATAGTTCTTGAAGCCCGAGGTCAGGATCAGCATCGCCACGAGCGCATTGGCGATGCTCGTGATCACGACGCCCTGGGCGGTCGTGAACCACGTGGCAAGGTCCACGAACGCGGTGCTCCCGGTGGCCGCCCCTAGCCCCAGGAAGAGGGGCGCGAAGCCGAGCGCGGAGAGCAGCCACCCGGACAGGGCGACCCATTGCAGGATCCAGATCACGAAGCCGGAGAAGACCAGCGTGAAGCCGATGCCGCCACCCAGCACGCGGCTCTGGAAGACGTAGTCGCCGCCGGAGCGCGGCAGCGCCGTGGAGAGCCAGACGTAGGCAAGCGCGATCGGGATCTCGAGGACCATCGCGAGGAGGATTCCCCAGACGAGCTGCCCTCCCGGCAGCGCACCCGGGGCCCAGAGGTACGTCCACGGGAAGATCAGCCCCATCGTCAGCACGTTGTAGACGAACGCCGACCGCGGGGACATCACCCGGACGAGGCCGGAGGACTTCCGGACGAAGACCTCGGGCATTGTGGTTGCAGCAGTCGCCATGCCATCACCTCGATACGGGACACCGAAGGACCGCGGTCCCCCTCCGGGACCGCTCATGACGCGGGACCGAACCTCCTGCTCGCACCTCCCTCGAGCCGCGACTCGCCCGGTGGGCACCGGGTCGCGGCCGTGTGCCCCACGTTGGGGCCTAGCCGGCGGTCATCTGGTAGCTCGTGACCTTGCCGTCGGCGATGGTGATCAGGCAGCCGCGGAGGATCCCCTCCCCATACTCGCTGCCGGGGTTGACGCAGACCGTCCGGCCGAGCCGCGCGGCCGCCTGCGATTCGTGGATGTGGCCGTGCAGCCCGAGCATGGGCTGGTAGCGCTCGATCGACGCTCGGATGGATGTGCTCCCCGCGCCGTAGAGGACCGGTTGCCCGCCCCTCACGACCTGGCCTGGCGGGTCCGTTGACGCATCGAGCATCGGGCAGGTGTCAAGGGTCGAGTCGATCGGTGGGGCGTGGAAGTTGAAGATCACCTTGGCCTGGTCGGCGAATCCGTCGGCCAGGCGGGCGATCCTCTCGGCAAGCTCGGGCTCGTCGGCCTCGCGCGGGGTCCGCCACGGGGTCGGGTTGACGTAGGGCATCGAGATCATGACGTGCTCGTCGTCGATCGGGACCGCCCGGTCCTCGCAGGCGATGAAGGCCTGGGTGTCCGTGCGGTCCATCGTCGCCATGACCTCGGTCAGGTCGTCGTTACCGCCCGTCGCGTAGACCTTGATCCCGGTCCCGGCGAGGCGGCTCTCGGCGAGGTCGATCCAGCGGGCCAGGCGCTCCGTCGCCAGGCGTACGAACAGCCGCTCGACCGCGTCCGGATCGGCCTGCGTGACCCGGTACTCGTCCTCGTCCATGACGACGTCGTAGAAACCGAGGTCGCCGATCCGTCCCCGAAGCGCCGCGACGCCGTCGTCCGAATCCACCCGCTCGATCCGCCCGTGGATCGTCGCCCGGTGAGTCCCGCTGGCCTCGCGGATGATCGGGATGGCCAGCTTGCCCATGACGTCGCCGCCCATCACGAGGGCATCGGCCCCGTAGAACTTCCCGGCGTTCAGGAACTTCTTCCAGGTCCGCTCGGACCCGTGGACGTCGGTGGCGTAGAAGAGCTTCGTCCCGCGCTGGCCCTTCCGGAAGAGACGCATCCGGTCGATCCTAGCCCCGCATCCGGGCGCCCGTCGGGTCGTGGAGCACGTCGGCGACCACCGTGCCTCCCTCCCGTCCGTCGAAGACGTCGACCCCGACAGCGGTACCCTCCGGGACGTCGGCCGGCAGGTAGGCCGTGGCGACGGTCCCCCAGACGGTGTAGCCGAAGGCCGCGCTCCGCAGCCGCTCCACGACCTCCCCGCCGATCCGGACGGCCTCGCCGCCGTAGATCGGCCGCCAGTCGGCGCCGCCGAGGACGAGTGTCCGGAGACGACGCGCGAGACCTGCCGGTCCGGCCTCGCGTCGGGCGAGGAGCGCCGCCCGGCCGATGAAGTCGCCCTTGTCGAGCCGCACGAAGGGCGCCAGCCCGGCCTCGAATGGCGAGTCCTGGGTGGTCAGCTCCGCCCCGTAGTAGCGGTAGCCCTTCTCGAGCCGGAGCGACTCCAGGGCCCGGTAGCCGATGGGCTCGACGGGGCGCTCGACCGCTTCGGCGGCCCGGGTGAGGCGACTCCAGACGGTATCGGCATCCTCGGGCGCCGTCGTCAGCTCCCAGCCGAGCTCGCCGGCGTAGCTGATCCGGGTCGCGAGGACGCGGGCCTCGGACTCCCCGACCCGGATCTCGCGGACGGTCCGCAGGGGGATGGCAGCGTCCGAGACATCGTCCGCGGAGGCCCCTGCGAGCACCTCACGGGCCAGCGGGCCCCACAGGCCGATGACGGCAAGATCGTCGGTCACGTCGCCGATCTCCACGGCCTCGCCGGGCTCGACGTTGGCCCGTACCCAGCCCATGTCCGCGGCAAGGTACCCGGCGCCGGTGAGGACACGGAACCGATCGGATTCCAGGCGGGTGACCGTGACGTCGGCGAGGATCCCGCCGCGCCGGTCGAGGAACTGGGTGTAGACGGCCACGCCGACCGGCCGGTCGACGTCGTTCGCGGCGACCCGCTGGAGCAGCCCCAGGGCTCCCCGGCCGCGGACCTCGAACTTGCCGAACGAGGTGAGGTCGATGATCCCCACCCGCTCCCGGACGGCGCGGTGCTCTTCGCCTACTCGCTCGAACCAGTCCGGCTGGCGCCAACCGGCATCGCGCGGCGACCGCCCGGCCCGGCGCCACGGCTCGCCCGGCCGGCAGAGTTCGGCCCGCTCCCAGCCGGCCTTCGATCCGAAGACGGCGCCGGCCTCCTGGAGCCGGCCGTGGAGCGGTGACAGCCGGCGCGGCCGTCCGGCGACGTCGGCGTCGTACGGGAAGCGAAGGCGGTAGTAGTCGGCATACGTCTCCCGGGCCAGCGCCGCCGCCCAAGATGGGTCTCGATACGTCCCGGCGAACCGCCAGGCCCGGTAGGGCGCGACATCCACGCCGGGGTCGCCGGCCGTGATCCAGCCGGCGAGCGCCCGCCCGATCCCGCCGCCGCCCCCGAAGCCGTTGAGCGACAGGCCTGCGGCGACCCAGAAGCCGGTGAGGCCGGGCATCGGCCCCAGCAGCGGGCCGGCGTCGGGCGTCATCGCGTCGGGGTGGCAGACGAGCCTGATCGCCTCGGCGTCGGCGAGAAACGGGAACCGTCGGATCGCGCCGGCCATGAGCGGCCCGAACCGCTCCCAGTCGGGCGGCAGGGACGTCGCCGCGTGGTCCCACGGCACGCCGTCCTCCCAGCGCGAGCGCGGCTCCGCCTCGTAGCCGCCGAAGACCATCCCGCCGTGCTCGCTCTTGCCGTAGACCAGGTTGTCGGGGTCGCGGAAGCAGGGCATGTCGCGGGGCAGCTCATGGCCGGGCACGGCCTTCAGGGCGACGTGCTGGTGGTCGACCGGCGTGGAGGGCAGGAACGCCCCGACCATCGCCGCGATCCTGGGGGCCCACAACCCGGCCGCATTCACCACGATCTCGGTGTCGATCGGGCCTCGGTCGGTGAGGACGCGCCGGAGCTCGCGGCGGGCCGACAGCTCGAACCCCGTCACCCGGGTGGCGAGTCGGAACCGGACGCCGAGCGCCCGGGCCGCATCCGCAAGCGCGTGGGTCGCCCCGTGCGGATCCAGGTGGCCGTCACCCGGGACGTGGACCGCGCCGTGCAGCGAATCCGGGGCGATCGCCGGCATCAGCGCCCGCGCGGCCGCGGCCGAGATGACGCCGGCATCCAGGCCGATGCCGCGTGCCCGGCTCGCCGTCCGTTCCAGCTCCCGGAGCTGTTCCGGCGACGAGGCCAGCCGGAGGCTGCCGACTCGCTCAAAGACCCCGAGCCTCTCGTACAGCTCGACGCTGTAACGGCGGAACCGCATCATCGAGCTCGACGGGTTGAACATCGTGACGAGGCCCGCGGCCTGGCAGGTCGCGCCGGCCGTCAGCTGGGCCTTCTCGACCAGGAGCACGTCCGTCCACCCGGCCTCGGCCAGGTGATAGGCCACGCTGCACCCGGTGATGCCGCCACCGATGACGACGACCCGCGCCTGGTCCACCTGGAGTCCGCCCTCCGTCTGCTCCTCCCGGCCCCTGTAGCCGCCGCCCCGAGCCGCGGCCCCCGGCCCGCCCACGCCTCGGCTGCGGGGTACGGTAGCCTCTCTGTCCCCCGATCGGGCGACCGTCGCGCCTACAATCCGGCCATCCCCGTCCCCGGACCGCGGAGCCGCCAGCGCCCATGACCCGCGACCAGACCGCCGTCGTCATCGACCGCGCCATCCTCGAGCGCGAGGTCGACCGCGTCGTGACCGCGGTGGCTGCGGCCGGCCCGCCGATCCGCGTCCTCGGCTCGATCGGGGTCGCCCTCCACTGCCCGGCCGCGCGGGAGCTCCTGCCCGCCTTCGAGCGGACGTACGCCGACATCGACTTCGCCGCCTACCGGCGCGACTCCCGGGCGGTCTCGGCCGCGATCGCCGCCCTCGGCTACATCGAGGCTCGTGACGTCTACATCAACTCCGAGGGCCACCGGGCGATCTTCCACCACCCGCTGAGCCGCGTCCATCTCGACGTCTTCTACGACCGCCTCGAGTTCTGCCACGTCATCCCGCTCGCCGGCAGGCTCGACGCCGATGCCCCCACGATCCCCCTCGCCGAGCTCCTCCTCTCGAAGCTCCAGATCGTCAAGCTCAACGAGAAGGACGTCGTCGACGCGATCCTCCTGCTCCTCGACCATCCGCTCGGCCACGGCGACGCCGACACCATCGACGTCGGCCGCATCGCCGACCTCGCCGCCGAGGACTGGGGCCTGTGGCGGACGCTGACGATGAACCTCGAGAAGGTCACCGCCCTCGCCGCGTCGTACCCACAGCTGAGCGACGACCAGCGAGCCGTGGCGGCCGCCGCCGTGGCCGGCGTCAAGGGGGCCATTGACACCGTCCCGAAATCCTTCGCCTGGCGGATGCGTGACCGGGTCGGCGACCGCCGCCAGTGGTGGACCGACGTCGACGAGGTCCGCTGAGCCCGCCGCTCCCCGGCCCCGCCGATGGCGGCCCTCAGCCCTCGGCCGCGTCGCGCAGATGACGCTCGAAGGCCGGCCCCGATGCGTTCCCGAGGAGGCGGTCGAAATGCTCCGTCGCGTAGGCCGCGAAGTCGACGTCGAGGGTGCTGATCCCCTGCTGGAGGACACCCCACATCGCCTCGCGGAAATCGGAGGCGATCCGCATGAGCGAGAGCCGGGCGGCGTGGCCGGGCCGGACCGCGCCCTCCCAGGCCTCGAGGAGGACGGCGTCCTCGGCGGCGGTCAGGTCGTGGTTGACGGAGAAGTTGCCGAGGTCGAAGAACGGGTCGCCCAGACCCGCGTACTCCCAGTCGACGATCCGGATGCGCGTGCCGTCGTCGATGAAGTTGGCGTTGAGGAGGTCGTTGTGGCACGGCCGGAGCTCGACCGGCGAGGCCAGGAAGGCGAGCTCGATGCGACGGGCGATCGCCATCGCCAGGTCGTACTCGGCGGGAATTGGGACGCCACGGGCCAGGGCCAGGGCCCTGTACGCCTCGACGATCCGGAAGGGCACGAAGAGGCCCGGGATGGCTGGACCGTCGTGGACGCGGCGGAGCGAATCGGCGAACCGGCGGATCGTCTCCGGGCGGTGGACGGCCTCGAGGGAGACCGGCGAGCCCTCGATGAAGCGGGTGACGAGGTACCCCTCCGGCCGGACGAAGGCGACGACCTCGGGTCCCACGCCGACGCCGGCGGCGGCGACCGTTGCCGCGTGCTCGACCTCCCGGCTGATGCCCAGGAGGTGGGTGTCGTTGCCGGCCATCCGGATGACGTAGCGGTCCCGAACGCCCGGCACCGTCACCAGGAAGTTGCGGTTCGTGATCCCGCCCGAGAGGGGCGTGAGCGTGAGGCTGCGGCCGGCGAGGTCCGGTACGCGCTGCATCGCCCTGGTGAGCTCGTCCCGGAGCTCGTCGTCGACCGCGGGGCTGGTCATGGCCGCCGTCCTCCTCCATCGACCGCCGCCGCCTGGGCGGCTCCGTCGGGACAGGTGCCGGGAGGCCGACGCGCCGACCTCCCGACCCGCGGGACGCCAGGTGCGAGCGTACGCTCCGACGACGCCGCCGTGTGACGATTCCGCTCGAATCGCCCGGTTTCGATCAGCGCGAGACAGTTGCCGCGACGGCCTCCGCGATCCCTGCCGGGGCCGGCCGGTGCAGCTCCACCGGCTGCACGTGGCGATCCACCATCGCCCGCGACCCGACGACTCCCAGCTCGTTGAAGAGGAACCCGATCTTGGCCGCCTGTGAGGCGAGGATCTCGTCCTTCGAGGCGAGGTCCCAGAGCTCGCGCTTGAACGGCCCGATCGCCTTCTTGCGGGTCGTGTACACGAACTGCTGGTCGGTCTGGTCCGATTTGCGCTCGTCGACGGCGTTCTCGAAGCACCAGCCCTCGACCTTCGCGTGGAGCTCGGCCGGGAAGGCCGGGTGCTCGTAGAGCGCGTTCTGGAAGCCCGTCGCCAGGTGGATCTCGGCAGTCTCGACCTCGCGGAAGACGTGGAACATGTCGTCCGGCAGGGTCGACGCGCCGTGCTGGACGGTCCCGGCGAGGTTGTACTCCTCCCGGGCGACCGCGCCGAGCCGGCGATGGACGTCGAAGTCGACGGCGACCTTCCCGACCGTCCCGTCGGGAAGCACTACGCCGCCGTGCGAGGTGCCGGTCTGGACGCTGACCTTGCTGATCCCGATCACGCCGGGCGCGATCCGGGCGAGCTCGTGCCGAAGGCCGTCGAGGTAGGCCCGAAGCTCGGCCTCGGTCGAGTTCTGCTTCCCGACCTCGCCGATCTCGCCACCGACGCTGATCGTCACGCCATCGGCCTCGAGCATTCGGATCAGGGCGGTGAGCTCGGCGGTCCGGAGATAGTTCTCGCGCTGCTCCTCGTCGACGTTCGGCTTCGAGAGGTCGACGAGGGTCGAGGAGTCGATGTCGATGTTGCGGTAGCCGGCCTCGATCGCCAGCCGGCAGGCGCGCCGGATCTCCTCGGTCATCGATTCCGGGTCGGCGGCGTACTTCTTGGCGTTGAACTGGTAATGGTCGCCCTGGAGGAAGACCGGGCCCTGCCAGCCGGCCGCCACGGCCCCGGCGAGGCAGGCCGTCGCGTAGTCGATCGGCCGCTGGTAGGTGTACGTCTGCTCGCTTCGAGCGAGCTCGAGGATGACGGCCCCGACATCCGCGGCCGCCGCGGTCTCGAATGCGACCCGGGCCATGTCGAACGTCTGCGCCCGGATGTTGATCGCCGGGACCGTGAATCCCGCGACCTCCCCACGGGCCCGCGCCTCGTAGAGCTCGTGGATGCTCGCCGAGCGCGCGCCGGCTTCCTGGGAGGCCTCCCAGGCCAGCCACTGCGCGGCCGCGACGGCGCCTTCGTCCGAGCCGAACGCGGCGGTCCAGGCGATGTCCCGGATCGCGTCGCCGCGAAGCCGCGCCGGGTCATCGATGACGACCCGGTCGTGCTCCAGGTGGAGGGCTCCGCTGACCTGGGCGAGCAGGTCGGCGGCCGAGCTGGCGACGTGCGGCATGGGCGGGTCTCCTGTCCGGCCGGTGGCGACCGTTCGATGTCTCTCGCCCATTATCGCCGCGCGAGGGTCAGAAGGGCTTGACCACCATCAGGAAGACGATCGCGGCCACGAGGCCGGCGAGGAACATCCCACCGAGCCTGGCGCGCTCGATCAATGCGCGGAGCTCGGGCGGCGGCCCGGACGGCGCGGTGCCCGGCGGCGGCGGTGGCGGCGGCGTCGATGTCATCTCGATGATCTTCTTGGCCGTGGGCGTCTGGACGCCGAAGGCAAACCCGAGGGCGATGGCGTAGAGGACGATCGCGACCATCAACCAGCCCGCGCGCATGATGTCGACGTTGCCCGTAACGATCAGGCCGACGCCGGTGATCCCCTGAAGGACGGCCAGCGGGAGGATCCGCTGCCGGGCCAGCTCACGGTTTACCCGCACCGCGAAATTGGCGTGCTGGGACTCGGCGCCGCCCATCTTCCCGATGATCGACGACGAGAAGGTCGGCCCGAACGCCGCGATCGCGCCGAGGACGTGGACGAAGAGGAACCAGGGGAACAGGCTCATGCGCGCCTCCATCGATGGCCGGGACGCACCGGCCCCTGCCGGCGCACGCTTGTCGACCCGATCCTAGCGCGCCGCGGCAGGCGGATTCCGGCGCTCACGCCGCTGCCGCCGGGCGCCGCCTGCTCCCGCTCAGTGACCGCCAGCGCCGTGGGCGTGCCCGTACCCGACGCGGTAGCCGGCGACGAGGCGGCCGACCTCCTCGAGCGAGGTGACGCCCGCGGCCGCCAGCCCACCGAGATCGTCGCGCCGGTGGTGGAGATCCGCCTCGAGGTCGCCGGCGCGACGCCCCAGGCGTGCTGCGATCTCCGGCAGCACCCCCCATGCGAAATGCTCGAAGGCCTGGGCTCGGGGGTCCCACGCCGCGAGGACGGCCGGGCCGAGGAGCTGGGCATGGCCGTGCTCGTCGCGGTGGAGCGGCCGGACGTAGTGGGCGGCGACGACCCGGACCGGGCGCGCGGGCGCCATCGCCGGGTCGGCGGCCTCGATCGATCCCGGGGCGTCCTCGCCGAGGATGAGCACGCAGCCGAGGAACGACAGCTCGTCCTCGGTCAGGCCCGCCGGCGGCGAGGCACCGAGGTCGTCGCGGAGCTCCTGGAGCGATCCGGCCAGTGCGATGCCGCCCGGGCGGCCGGCATGGACGAGCTCGCGCGCGCTGCGAGCGGCCAGTGGCGTGGTCACGTCCGTCGCATCGAGACCGCGGAGCCCGAGATCCGGGCGAAGCGAGGCGAGGATCCCGCGCAGGACGTCGGCGGCCGTGCCGCGCCCCGCGAGCGCCTCCGGCGCGGCGACGACCAGCGGGATCCGCGCCTCGACGAGGGCCCAGACGAGCGCCCCGAGCTCCGCATCGAGGGTGCCGCGCCGGATCAGCTCGACGAGCGACGGCGGCTCGCCGGGGGCGGCAGGCTGGGGCATCGGACGGCCGAGATCGGGCAGGTCCATCGAACGGAGCGTAGCCGAACCCCGGCGACGGGTGGACGAGGCGAAACATGAAAGGCTTCGGCCGCCGCCGTACCATCCCGGCCGTGCGGATCGAAGCCCTCACCGACGCGACCTGGCCGATCCTCGAGGCCCTCTTCCGCGAGGGCGGCGATCCGCGCTGGTGCTGGTGCCAGTTCTGGCGCCTGCGGTCGAAGGACTTCGGGGCGGCCAGGGTGCCCGAGCTCCGTGAGCGGCTCCGGGGCCTCGCCGACGGCCCGCAGCCGCCCGGGCTCGTCGCCATCGAGGGCGACGGCGCGGAAGCCCGAGCCGTCGGCTGGGTGAGCCTTGGGCCTCGCGCCGACTTCGAACGGATCGTTCGCTCGAAGGTGATCCCCGCGGTCGACGACCGGCCGGTCTGGTCGATCGTCTGTTTCGCCGTCTCCGCGTCGGCGCGCGGGCGTGGCGTGGCGAAGGTGCTGCTGGACGGGGCGATCGACTACGCCCGCGAACGGGGCGCCGACGCGCTCGAGGCGTATCCCGTCGTCGTCGACCCCGGCGAGGGCATCCACCCGGAAGCGGCGTTCACCGGAACGCTGCCGATGTTCGAACGGGCCGGTTTCTCGGTCGTCGCCGAGCGCGCCTCGGATCCCTCGGCGTCCCGGCTGCGCGTCGTGGTTCGACGGGAGCTTTCGTAGCCCGCGGCGGACGCCCGCGACACCCCGAGCGCCGCGAATCGCCCGCCGTCGGCGCGTAGACTTCGCGGCAATCCCGGATTCGCGCTCGCGGAGGTCCTCCCCGAGAAGCGACTGCCGGTTTCCGCGAGCACCGATACGGAGGGGGCCGCGATGCAGGCAGGAACTGGCCAGGAGACCACCGGGTCGGGCCTCGATGGGCCCGCCGAAGGGGTCCCCGATGCCGCCGCGCCCGAGCCGTCCGCCGACGATCGCGCCGCCGCGATCAGCCGGGTGATGGAATCGGCCGCCCGGCTCGGCGTCGAGATCGACGAGTCGGCCGCTTCGGAGTGGGTCGCCGCCATGGCGACGGAGGCGAGCGGTGGCGAGCTGGTCATGGACGTCAACACCGGCGTCTACGGGCACCGCGTCACGATGCTGGACTTCCAGCCCGAGGATCTCGCCCGCTTCCGCGAGATGTCGACGATCGTCGGCTTCGAGGACCGGCCACCGCAGGTCCTGACCGCCCTCTCGATCTCCGGCTCGGCCGCCCAGAGCAAGGTCAACGCGTTCCCCGCCGACTGCGACTTCTTCGAGCGGATCCACATCAAGGCGGACTCACGCGAGGCGGCCTGCACGATCCTCGCCGACCTCATGCGGGAGAAGGCGCTGGCCACGGCCAGCGGGCCGGGACATCGACTCTGGGAGGTCAAGTTCGGGACGCACCAGATCTCCGGGACGAAGGGCGGCCATGCCGTCACGAAGGGCGCGCCGATGTCGTGGACCCTCGAGGAGATCCGGGCCGGCCAGATGGAGCTGATCCTCGAGGACGGCTCGGTCAGGGTCGTGCCGTGGTCGGATGGCGAGATCGAGCCGGGCTGGTGCAAGCTCGACTGGGTCATCGCCGACAAGGCCAGGGGCAAGTTGGCCAACGCGAGCAACATGCTCGACGTCACGTGGGAGGGGCCGGACGGCACGATCGTGCCGCTCGACGGGTTCCTCGACCCGTACTTCCAGGAGGTCTACCTGGAGTCTGAGTCGATCCCGCTCTTCTCCAGGCTCGTCAAGGAGCTATCGGCCGACTCGGTGGACGACTACGTCGACACCCTCGAGCACGAGGTCTGGAAATACACCGTCAAGGAGCCGAACTTCGGCAAGGCCGCCCGGCGGATGTACAACGTCTTCCGGATGAGCGGCCGGTACACCGAGGCGGCCTATCTCCGCGAGCTCTTCGACGAGCCGATCACGGCGCTCTACCAGGTCGCGGCGCTCGTCCGGACGCTCGACGACGCGGCGAGCTCGGGTGAGGCCTTCGACGCCGAGACGATGGTGGCCCAGGTGGACCGGCTCATCATCTCGGCGATCCAGGCCCTCGACGGGCCGCAGGAGGCCGTGATGGTCGGCCACCTGCTCCGGCTGCGCGATTCGCTCGGCGCCCGCGAGGGCCACGCCGAGCGCGAGGACGAGATGACCGGCATCTCGGCCGCGGCCCTCGGCGCCGTGAACGACTACTTCGAGCGGATGCTCCGGGCCATGCCTGAGATCCAGGCCTACCTCGAGGACGTCGCCCGCCGGGCGCCGTAGGGGCCGCCGCGCCGGTCCGCCCGATCCGGGCGACGCCTGGGCCAGGGCGCGCGGCTGTTCGGGCTCCGATCACGGGGAGCCGAGCGCCCTCGTGAAGAACTCGACGCTCAGGCGGTCATACTCGGCCGTCTGGAGCGTGATTCCCCTGGTGTGGCCGGCGCCCTCGATGATCCACGGCTCGACACGGCCGCCGTCGTTCTCGACCGCGTCGGCGAGGTCGGTCGCGAAATGGACAAAGAGGTGCTGGTCGGCGCTTCCGTGGGTGATGAAGATCGGCCGGCCATCGAGCTTCCGAACCTCGTCGATCGGGCTGTGGGCCGCGAGGTCGTCGCCGGCGATGATCCGTCCCATGAGGATGCCGCCCGGCTCGAGGATGGCCGGGAAGCCCCGGAACTCGAGCTCGTCCCGGAGCGCCTGGCGAATGTCGCCGAAGCCGCTGTCCTCCCACACGGCGGCGATCCCGGGCTCCTCGCCGGCGGCGATCATCGCCGTCGCCGCGCCGAGCGACTGACCGGCCACGCCGATGCGCTCGGCGGGGATTCCCTTCGCCCGCAGCCAGTCGTACGCCCCCAGGACGTCGCGGTACTCGTCGGCGCCGCCGGCGTAGCGACCGTCCTCGATCGTCGAATCACCCTGGTCCCGGAGGTCGATGAAGAGGACCGAGAACCCGGCGCGATGGAGCATCCCGCCGGCGAGCAGGACCTCGGGCTCGTGGCGGCATGACTGGTGCCCGTGCACGAAGATCACGGCGGGTGCCGTCGCGACGCCGTTCTCCGAGGCCGAGCTCGCTTCGCTCGGGACCCACCAGGCGGCGATCGTGATGTCGGGCTCGCCGCGGCTCGGGAAGCTCACGGTCCCCGGTTCCGGCATGAAGTACGGCGCCGTGTCCACCTCCACGTCGGTCTCGCCGACCTTCACGTGGAATGAGGTCGGGTTGTTCGCCAGCCGTGCGGCGTCGTCGTTGCAGCGTGGCGGAACCGCGGACAGCTGGTCGTAGACGTAGGCGCTGGCACCGAGATACGCGAGGACGACGAGGATGACGAGGACAGCGAGCAGCCCGACGACCCAGCGCCGCCAGCGACGGCCGGGAGCCAGGGATTGAGACCTCGGCGATCGGATGGCCATCTGCGAACCTCCAGGAGTCAGCCGGGGGACGACGCGCCCCCCGCGACGCGCGCGCGATCGGCTCGGTGAGAGCTGCGTCGCCGCCCTCGACACCTCCAGGACGCATGCCGGCCCCGGCCGTTACGGGCCGAGGACGCTTGCGCTCCCTCCCAGGGCCGGTCAGCCGCCGACGCGTCCGCGCCGAACATCGCCCCGCCTCCAGCGGGGGGTGAGCCGCAGTGAAGCGGGTCGGTCCATCCTGATGACGTGCCCCGCGAGCGACCGATCGACCGTGCCAACCGAGCCGCCGATGCCACGCTCGTTCGGGTCGGTGGCGAGCTCCGTGACGGCCGTCTTGATCGCGGGCTCAGCATCGATGCCGCGTCGGCCGCGGCTGGCATCTCCAACGCCGAATGGAGCCGCATCGAGCGGCACCGGTCGCCGCGGGTGCCGCTCGTGACGCTGGTCCGTTGCGGTGCGGTCGTCGGGCTGGACGTCAGCGTCCGGCTGTATCCCGGCGGCCCGCCGGTCCGCGATGCCGGCCACGTGGCCCTCCTCGCGACGCTTCACGGGCGGTTGCATCCATCGCTCCGCTGGGCGACCGAGGTCCCGATGCCCATACCCGGAGATCAACGGGCGTGGGACGCGACAATCGCTGGTCCGGGTTGGGTCATCGGTGTCGAGGCTGAAACGCGGCCTCGCGACGCCCAGGCGCTCCAGCGACGTCTCCAGCTCAAGCTTCGGGACAGCCACGCGAGTGCGCTGATCCTGCTCCTCCGGGAGTCCAGGGCGACGCGGGCGTTCCTGCGCGAGGCGGCCGATGAGCTTGCCCCAGCCTTCCCAATCCCCGGACGTCGGGCGCTCGAGCTGCTTGGCGCGGGCGTGTCTCCAGACGGGAGCTCGATCATCATCGTCCCGGTGCTTCTGCGAACGTCGGGTCGTCATACGCCCGGCGTCTGAAACCGACCCGTCCGACGCCGCGGGAGCGCGCTCACCCGTCGGTTCCATACGCGCCACGTACGAAACCGATCGCGGCGGCCAAGGGCAGGTCGCGCTCATACGCGTGGCGTATGACCCAACCCTGGGCGATCCCTCAGGCGTCGTCTTCATACGCCGGGCGTATGGCCGGTCGCCGCTCATACCTGCCGGGTATGAGCCGAACCTGGGCGAGGCGGACAAGCCCTGCGCGAGCCCGCGCGAGGCGCGCAGGCCCCGCACGACCCCCCCAGCCGGACCCGACCCGGGTCGGCCGGCCCCGGACGCTCCCCCTTACTCCAGGTAGTCCTTGAGCTTCCGGCTCCGGGATGGGTGGCGGAGCTTGCGGAGCGCCTTCGCCTCGATCTGGCGGATCCGCTCGCGGGTGACGTTGAACTCCTTGCCCACTTCCTCGAGGGTCCGGGCGCGGCCGTCCTCCAGCCCGAACCGGAGCTGGAGCACCCTCCGCTCGCGGCCCGTCAGCGAGTCCAGGACCGCCTCGACCTGCTCCTTGAGGAGCTGGTGGGAGGCCGCCTCGGCCGGGGCCAGGGCGCCACGGTCCTCGATGAAGTCGCCGAGGTGGGAGTCCTCCTCCTCGCCGATCGGCGTCTCGAGCGAGACCGGCTCCTGCGAGACCTTGATGATCTCGCGGACCTTCTCGGGCGTGACCTGGACCTCCTGGCCCTTCGACATCGCCTCGGCGATCTCCTCGACCGTCGGCTCCCGACCGAGCTCCTGGAGGAGCTG
>Ga0326597_10004064_pt1 | contig 20722 bp, 20 predicted proteins | sample RVTome_12_FD_203789 | JGI IMG/M metagenome (GOLD analysis project Ga0326597, IMG submission 203789) | Soil microbial communities from uranium-contaminated site in the Upper Colorado River Basin, Wyoming, United States - RVT100D185 | ecosystem: Environmental > Terrestrial > Soil > Contaminated >...
CGCTTCGGCGGCTGCCGGATCGGCGCCGGGCGGACCGACCTGCACCAGATGCACGAACCCCGCAAAAGGCGAGCGGCTGACCAGCAGCGCCAGATGCTCGGCGCCGTCGCCTTGCCCGCGCCGCGCCGCCAGATAGCGGAAATCGCCCAGATCCACGTGCATTTCGGGTTCCGGCAGGGTCTGCAGCGCAAAGCGGAAATCAAAGCCGCCGCAGGCCTCGGTGTCGCATTCAAACAGCAGCTCATAGCCCGCCAGCACGATCTGGCTGCGCAACCGCTGCACGATCTGCAGCGTGGTTTCGGTATTGTTGCGCAACCGCCAGGCGGTCATGCTGACGCTGCCTTCCAGCGTCGGTGCCGCCGGGCCCGATTGCTGCCAGGCCGCCAGCGGCAGCGCATAGCTTGCCACTGGCGCGAACCGGGTGGCGCTTTGTTCGGCGTTCTCGGGAAGCACCAGCACAATCTGGGCGCCAAGCGGTGTGGAGGCAAGCGCCAGCGCCAGCAGCATGCCGCTGCCGCGCCACATCATGCCACCGCCCCCGCGGCGAGGCGGTAGTGATAGCGCGCAACCTCGGCCAGCCCCGCGCCTTGATACAGCGCGATGGCGCCCAGGTTGGCGCGGGTAACCTGCAGCGCAAGCGTTTGCGCGCCTTGCCCGCTCGCCCAGTGCGCCGCCTCATGCAGCATCCGGCGCGCCAGCCCGCGGCGGCGCAGATGCGGCAGAATGTAGAAGGCGTGCAGCATCGCGATGCCCGCATGCACCGCGATGAAGCCCGCCCCTGCGGCGCGGTCCTCGACCCGGCCCAACACCGCCGCCCTGGGCGGTGCTGCGCGCGCCATCACCGCCATTCGGTCGGGCCCGATGTCACCCGCCGCCCAGATATCGGCCATGATCGACAGCGGCGGCCAAAGGCAGAAGGCGGTGATCGGCGGTGGCCGCGCATCCGCCAGCGTCGCCAGCGGCGCGGCCAGCACCACCACCGGATCCACCAGCGCAAGACCGCGCGCCGCAAGGGCCGCATCAAGCCGGTCTTCGCCCGGGCGGATCATGAACAGCGGCGCCTGCTGCAGCGCGTGGTGCCGCGCGATGGCGGCGTCGATATCGGCCCCACCCCAATCGCCCTCGGCGCTTGCCGCCGACACGCGCTTGCCGCCGCCCTGCCCCTCGCGCACCACGAAGGCGCCGGTGCGGTGCCGTGCCGCGGCGGGCCAGGTGGCATCAATCGCGGCGAACAGACCGGCGGTCATTGCCCCTCCGGGAACAGGCGTTGCAGCGCCGCCATGGCAGCCGCAACGCGCGCGGCATCGGTGCCGCGGATCACCAGATTGGTGCCGTAGGCGCCGTCTTGAACGAATGGATACGACCCCATCGCCAGATCCGGCCAGCCCGCCGCCAGCGCCGCGAAGGCATCGGCCAGCGCCGCCTCGGGCTGCATCAGGCGCAGGCTTTGCGCCACCAGCGGCGCGCCGCCGGTCAGCCTTGGCAGCAAAGTGGCAAGCATCGCCTGAAAGATGTTCGGCACCCCCGCCAGCACGTGACAATTGCCGATGCTGAAACCGGGCGCCGCGGACACCGGGTTTTCGATCAGGCTTGCGCCTGCGGGTATGCGCGCCATGCGCAACCGGGCGGCGTTGAAGGCCACCCCGCGCGCGGCGTAATGCGCGGCCAGCAGCGCGCGCGCATCTTCGCGCACGGCGATCGGGGCCGCGAACGCCGCGGCCACCGCGTCGGCCGTGATGTCGTCATGCGTGGGGCCGATGCCGCCCGAGGTGAACAGGTGGTCATGCGCCGCGGCAAGCGCGCGCACCGCCGCAACGATGGCGCCGTGATCATCGCCCACCACGCGGATTTCGCGCAGATCTATGCCCGCCCGCGCCAGTTCGCCCGCCAGATAATGGCCGTTGCCCTCGCGGGTGCGCCCGGTCAGGATTTCGTCACCGATGATCAGCGCCGCGGCGGTCGGATTGGGCATGGCGTCTCCTCATTTGGCATTGGTATAGGGCGGGCGTGGCGCGGCGAAAAGCCCGGCACTGGTCAAGGCGACAATTTGTGTCTATCTAGGCCGCGCGAATTGCAGGAGAAACTGACGTGCAGCAAACCCGCGGCCGCATGACAAGAGACGGCATCCGAATTTACGAGGACGCCGATTTTGCCGGTATGCGCGCCGCCGGCCAGCTTGCCGCGCGCATCCTCGATGAGGTGGCGCCGCTGGTGACGCCCGGCACCACCACCGAGGCGCTTGACGATTTCATCCGCGATCGGGTCGGCGAACTGGGCGCGGTTTCCGCCACCATCGGCTATCGCGGTTACCGGCACGCCAGCTGCATTTCTGTCAACCATGTCGTCTGCCACGGCATTCCCGGCGCCAAGCTGCTGCAAGATGGCGACATTCTGAACATCGACGTGACGGTGATCCTCGATGGCTGGTTCGGCGACACCAGCCGGATGTATGTGGCCGGCAACCTGGTCCGCAAGGCCGAACGGCTGATCGAGGTCACGCATGAGGCGCTGATGCGCGGCATTGCTGCGGTGCGGCCGGGCAATACATTCGGCGACATTGGCCACGCCATTCAAAGCTTTGTCGAGGCCAACCGGATGAGCGTGGTGCGCGATTTCTGCGGCCATGGGCTGGGTCGGGTGTTCCACGCCCCGCCGAACGTGCTGCACTACGGTCGCCCCGGCACCGAGGCGGTGCTGGAAGAGGGCATGTTTTTCACCATCGAGCCGATGGTCAACCTTGGCCGCGCCGAAACCAAGGTGCTGGCGGATGACTGGACCGCGGTCACCCGCGACAAATCGCTAAGCGCGCAGTTCGAACATTCGGTCGGGGTCACGGCCACGGGCTGCGAAATCTTCACGCTTTCGCCTGCCGGGCGCTTCCACCCGACCTGGGGCTAAAGCGCATTCCGAAAACTGTGACGCGGCTTTCGGGAAAAATGCGCTAAGAAACAAAATTCTACAGCGGCATTGCGGTGCAGGATGAACGCAAGCCGCTGTGGCCCCGGCCAGCCGGGTCCGGCGGGTTCAGGCCCGCCCCGCTTCGGCTGAAAGCGACAGCGGATCGACGCCAAGCGCGTGCAGCGCGATTTGCCATTTGCGCGCGTTCGGCCGCTCCAGTACCAGCGCGGCATCGGCCTCGCCGGTCAGCCAGCCGTTGCCAAGGATTTCCGCCTCCAGCTGCCCCGCGCCCCAGCCCGCATAGCCTAGCGCCAGCAGCGACCGGCTGGGGCCTTTGCCGGCAGCGATGTCGGTCAGGATGTCGCGCGTGGTGGTCATTTCGACCCCCGGCGCCAGAGGCACCGTGCCGGCGTTGCCACGGGCCCAATCGGGCGCGTGCAGCACAAAGCCGCGGCCCGGTTCCACCGGCCCGCCGAACTGCACCCGCACGGCCGAGGGCGCCGCCGCGCCGTCAACGCGCAGCCCCAGCTGCGACAGCAACTCGGCAAAACGCGGCGTCGGCAGCGGTTTGTTGACGATCAACCCCATCGCCCCTTCGGACGAATGCGCGCAGACCATCACCACGCTGTGTTCAAAACGCGGGTCGCCCATCCCGGGCATCGCAATCAGAAGCTTTCCGGTCAGGTTCACCGTGGCCTCGCTGCTGCCTGACCTCGACCATCGCCCGCCGGCCCGCAAGGTGCAAGCCCGGAACGTGGCCGCCGCGCAACGGGCGCCGAGAGTGCCGCGAATGTGACTTTGCTGCCGTCGGCGCCAAGGCTAAGCCGATAGCCATGAAAATCACCGCCACCGCCATGATTGCCGCCCTGGGCCTGCTGTTGCCGCTGCAGGCGGGGGCGCAGACCCCCGGTTTCCTCGGCGCCGAGTTCGTGCGCGGATGGCAGACCGGAAGCGGCAGCCAGATGTTCGCGCTGCGGGTGCGGCTGGAAGACGGCTGGAAAACCTACTGGCGTTCGCCCGGCGATGTCGGCGTCCCGCCGCAATTCGACTGGTCCGGCACGCGCAACGCCGAATCGATCACCGTGCACTGGCCAACCCCGACTGTTTTCGAAAGCTACGGGCTGCGCACCGTCGGCTATGCCGGCGAAATGGTGTTGCCTGTCGAGATCACGCCGCAGGCGCCGGGCGCTGCGGTCACCGTCACCGGCGCGGTCTCTATCGGCATCTGCCGCGAAATCTGCGTGCCGGTTTTTGTCGATATCGACACCGTCATCGAAGGGCCGGGCGCTGCCAGCCAGACCATCGCCGCAGCGCTTGCGGCACGCCCCGAATTGCTTCCCGGGGGTGCGCGCTGCCGTTTTGAGCCGGTTCTGGACGGCGCCCGGGTGACGGCAGAAATGCGCGTGCCGCCGCTGGGTGGCAAGGAAATCGCACTGATCGAAATGGAAAATGCCTGGGTCTCCGATGCCGAAAGCCGCAGGCAGGGCGAGACGCTGATTAGCAGCGCCGACATCGTGCCTTTCAGCCCCAGCGTTCTGGACATCAACCCCGCGGCGCTGATCATCACCGTGCTGGGCGCCAATGGCGCGGTCGAAATTCGCGGCTGCCAGGGCTGATCAGGAACGGCGGCGGCGCGTCTGCATCTGGCGGCGCAGCGCAAACGGTGCCAACAGCGCCACCAGCAGCACCAGTGCCAGCGCTGCGGCGGAAAAAAGCCCCAGCGCCGTCGGCAGCGCCAGCCTGGCCAACAGCACCTGCCCGAAGCTCGCGGCGAAAGCCACGGCAATCCCCAGCGCCGCCACGCCCAGCACCACGCGCAGCCCGGGCGCCTGCAGCCCGCGCCGCAGCGCGCGCATCTGGCGCCCGAAATCCTGTTGCATCGCCAGAAGCGCCGGCACCACGACCAGCACAATCACCAGCCCGAAGCCCAGCCCGAAAACCAGCGTGATCACCGTGGGTTTCAGGAACAATGCCGCGTTCGAGCGGTCGTAAAGCACCGGTGTCAGCCCCAGAACCGTGGTCGCGGTGGTCAGGAACACCGGCCGCAACCGGTCGGCGACAGCGTCGATGATTGCCGGCGCCAAGCCGCGGCTGCGGGCATATTCGTCCACCGTGCTGACCAGCACGATCGAATCATTGATGATGATGCCCGACATGCCGATCAGCCCGACCACCGAAAACATCGACATCGGCATGCCCCAGACGTAATGCCCCCAGATCGCGCCGATCAGCCCGAACGGAATGACCGACATCACCACCACCGGGCGGGTCCAGCTGGAAAAGATCCAGGCCAGCACGATGTAGATGCCGACCAGGCAGAACGCCAGCGCCAGCACCGCATCGGCCAGGAACGCGCTTTCCTGCTGCGCGGCGCCCGATTGCAGCCAGCTGACGCCATGGTCTTCGGCAACCCGCGGCAAGATCACGTCGCGGATTTCCTCGGTGATCTCGGTGGCGCGCGCCGGGTCGTCTTCGGACAGCTCGGCCGTAACCGCGACCAGCCGCAACCCGTCTTCGCGCCGCACCGTCGAAAAGCCCGACCGCGTGCTGACATGAACGATGTCGGAAAGCTGCACCCATTCACCCTTGGGTGTGCGCAGCCGCATCCTTTCGGTGAAGTCGGCAGCAAGTTCGTCCGGCGGCAGTTCGATCCTGATCGAGGCGCTGCGCGGCCCGTCGGGGAAGGTCGCCGCTTCGATGCCGCTCATGCGCTGGCGCAATTCGCGGCCCAGCCCGTCGATGGTAAAGCCAAGCGCACGGCCCTGCGGCGTCAGGTCTAGGATCAGTTCGTCCTTGTCGAAGGCAAGGTTGTCCTCGACCGCCGAAACCTCGGGGTAGGCAGCCAGCGCGGTCTTGAAATCCTCGGCCGCGGCTTTCAGGGTTTCGACCTCGGCACCCGAAAATTGCACCGAAATGCCATCGCTTACCGGCCCGCCACGGAAGCTGCGCAGGCTGAGTTCTTCCAACATCGGATGGCGCGGCGTGGAAGACTGCATGGCGGCGATGAATTCGGGCGCGGTGAAGGGGCGCAGGTCGGGGTCGATCAGTTCCACCGACACGCCGCCAAGCTGGTCGGGTTCCTTGGTATCGGCGCCAGCCAGTGCACGGCCTGAATTGCCGCCGATTTCGCCCAGCACGTATTTCACCGGGTCCACGCCATATTCGGCCTTGAACTGCGCGCCGGTCTCCACCACCGATTGCTGCAGCGCCACCAGCATTTCCTTGGTGTCGCTGCGCGTGGCCCCCGGCAGCATGGAAAAGTTGATCGAGACCTGGCCCTGTTCGGGGCCGTTGAAAAACCGCCACTGCACGCGCCCGGTGATCAGAAAGCTCAGCTGCCAGGCCAGCAACAGCAGCATGCCCGCCAATACTGGATAGCGCAGCCTGATCACCAGCGCCGTCAAGGGCCGCAGCAGCCGCAGTTTCAGCCGGTCAAAGCCGCGGTTGACCTGCCGCGAGGGCCAGTCATACCAACTTTCACGGCTGGCATGGGTCAGCGCGTGGGCCATGTGGTTGGGCAGGATCAGGAAACATTCCACCAGCGAGGCTGCCAGCACCGCGATCACGGTAAAGGGAATATCAGCGACAAAACTGCCCATGCGGCCACCGATGATCATCAGCCCGGCAAAGGCGATGATCGTGGTGATCGACGAGGCCAGCACCGGTGCCGCCATCCGCCGCGCCGCGTTTTCAGCAGCCTCGACGGGGGGCTCGTTCAAATGCCGGGCGCGAAAATCGGCGTGCTCGCCCACCACGATCGCATCGTCGACCACGATCCCCAGGGTGATGATCAACGCGAAAATGGAAATCTGGTTCAGCGTCATCCCGGCCAGATACATCGCCGAGATTGCCGCCAGCATCGCCACCGGAATTCCCGCCGCCACCCAAATCGCGGTGCGCGCGTTCAGGAACAAGAACAGCAGCGTCAGCACCAGCCCCAGCCCCAAGGCGCCGTTCGACAACAGCAGCCGGATCCGCGCGGTGATTTCTTCTGACCGGGTGCGGACCAGGTCGATCTTCACGCCGTCGGGCAGGCTGAGCGCCATCGTTGCCACCACGGCCTCAACCTGATGCTGGATCGCCACCGCATCGCCCTTGTCTGACCGCGACACGTTCACCGACATTGCCGGATTGCTGCCGACATAGAAGGCGCGGGTGCGGTCGGCGCCCTCCACACGAATATCGGCCACGTCGCCGATGGTCAGCGCCGAGCCGTCGGCATTGCTGCGCAACACCAGCCCCGCGATCTGGTCGGCGTCGCGCTTTTCCGACCCGGTGCGCACCCGCGCGGCACCCGAGGCCACCTCGCCTGCGGGCGCTGCATTCGATTCCGCCCCGATCAGTGCGGCAATCTCGGCCATCGTCACGTCATGGCGGATCATGTTCAGCGTCGGCACCTCGACGATGGTGCGCGGTGCCGCGAGCCCTTGCACCGACGTGCGGGTGACGCCCTCGGCGTAAAGCCGCGTCACCAGTTCATCCGCCAGCCGGCCCAGTTGTTCCACCGACAACGGCCCGGTCAGCACCACATCGGTCACCGTGTCGCGCCAGATGCCGCGGCTGACCCTGGGGTCTTCGGCATCATCGGGCAGGCTGCCGGCCTGCGCCAGCGCGGTTTCCACATCGGCGACGGCGCGCGCCATGTCCCAGCCCGGCTCGAATTCCAGCGTGATGCGGGCGCTGCCTTCGGATGAGCGCGCGGTGGAACTGGCCACCCCTTCGACAACCAGAAGCGAGGGTTCCAGAACTTGCACGATCGCACGGTCAACCGCCTCGGCGCCGGCGCCGGTCCAGGAAACCGAGATGCTGACGTTTTCGACCACGGTGTCGGGAAACGTCTGCGAGCGCATCCGTGGCACGGCGTTCAGACCGGCGGCAAGGATGATGACCAGCAGGATGTTGGCGATCGTCTGGTGCCGGGTGAAATAGGACAGCAGGCCGCGGGCGGTGCTGGCGACAGGGTGGCGGGTAAGCGCCATGATCAGCCCCCGATCCGCTGTTCAAGCCGTTCAACCACCTGCAGCGGCACCTGTTCGGCCTGCAGCTGCGCCACCGTTCTGGCCCGCGTCTCGGAGGGCATGGCGGCATTGCCTTCGACATAGGCGATCAGCCTTGCGCGGCGTTCCGGGCTTAGCGTCACCATTTCGTCCCCCGCTTCGGGCGCAGACCCCGACCGCCCCGAAACAGCCCCGGCACCACTTTGCGCGCGCGCGGCAGGCGCGGATACCGCTGCCGCGCCCACCACCGCGGCGTCGGCGGCAGCGCCGCCCTGGCGCAGTGGCCGCACCCTGATGCCCGCCCCCAGCAGCGGCGAGCGCGCCGCCACCACCTCGCGGCCTTCCAGCGCGGCGGCGCGCACGATCACGTCGTCGCCCTGCCGGCGCAGCACCTCGGTGGCGACCTCTTCCAGCCGGTCGCCTTCGCCCAGCACCAGCACCCGGCCCGCGGCATCCAGCGCCGCGGCGGGCAGCAGCCCCACCGCCTGCAACTCCGGTTCCTGCAGCCGCAGTTCGACAAAATCCCCGGGTCGCAGCCCGACCGCACCTTCGGCGATCTGCGCGAACATCAGCCGTCCGGTCTGACCCTCGCCCACCGCCGCGCCAACCCGGCTCAACCGCGCCTGCGCCAGGATCGGCGTGCCGGCGATTTCCAGCACCACCACGGCCTCGGCCGGAACCAGCTGCCCGGCGGCATCTATCAGACGCACATATTCGGCGGTCGAGACCCGGAATGAAACCTCAAGCGCCGCCGGGTCAATCAGTTCGCCCAGCATTTCGTTGGTGCTGACCAGCCCGCCCTGCACCGCCGAAACCCCCGACAGCAGCCCGGCAAATTCGGCCCGCAGCTCGGTATTGGCCAGCTTGCGTTCGGCCTCGGCCAGCGCGATGCGCTGCCGCTCCAGCGTGTTGGTTGCCTGATCGAACTGCGATTGCGCCTGCGACAGCGCCGAGCGCCGCGACAGCACCGCCTGTTCGGCGGAAATCGCCGCCAGCTCGGCGGTCTCGGTCGCGGTGGTGGTGCCGAAACCACGGTCGGATATCGACTTTTGCCGTTCCAGCGCCTGGCTGCGCAGCTGCGCCTGCGTTTCGGCCACGGCCAGATCGTCTTGCGCGATTGCAAGCGCCCGCGTCGCCGCCGCCAGCGTCACCTCGGCATCCGAAAGCGCGGCGCGCTGGCTGTCGCGGGCGTTCAGCGCTTCGGCCGGGTCCAGCCGCAGCAGCAACTGGCCTGCCTCAACCCGAGCGCCCTCTTCGAAGTTCTCGGCCAGCTCGACGATCCGCCCCGCCGCAGCGGCGCGCAATTGCAGCGCGCGGCGGCTTTGCACCTCGCCGAAGGTGATCAGCACCGGCCGGATCGGGCCGCTGGCAAAGGTCACGACATTGGCGGAAAACGTCCGCTCTTGCACCGGGCGCACGCGGGCCTCGGCGTTGCGTCGTGTATCCAGTGCGGATTTCACCTGATACGCCGCCGCTGCCAGCAAGCCCGCTGTCAGGGCCAGCACGAACATCCCCATCAGACTGCGCCACAAGAACCGCATCCGCCACCGCCTTCCGGGCATGCCGGGCCAGACCCGCAACCCTGCCGCCATCATAAAGGCCAGTCCCCCCGGGGCCAAGCCGTCGGGCTTTCAACGCTGCGTGTTCGGGTTTCCGTCGCCGCGCGGGCGCAAAATGTCATCCAGCCGCGCCCGCAGTGCCAGAAGGTCGGCCCAGGCCTCGCGCTTGGCGGCGGGATTGCGCAGCAGATAGGCCGGATGCGCCATCGGCAACGCGGGGCGGTCGAAGGCCTGCGCCCAATGCCCGCGCAACCGCAGAATGCCGCGCTGCCCAAGCGCCACCTGGCAGGCCGGGTTGCCCATCAGCACCACAATATCGGGCGCCGCCAGTTCGACATGCCGCGCGACGAAGGGGCGGAACACGTCGATCTCGGCAGGTTCGGGCTCGCGGTTGCCTGGCGGGCGCCAGGGCAGCACGTTGGTGATATAGACCGCCGATTCCGGGTCGGGTGCGGCGCGCGACAGGCCGATGGCAGCCAACATGCGGTCCAGCAACTGCCCCGCAGCGCCCACGAAGGGACGCCCGGCAATGTCTTCTTCGCGCCCCGGCGCCTCGCCCAGGATCATCACCCGCGCCGCAGGGTTGCCATCGGCAAAGACAAAGCTGCGCGCACCCAGCCGCAGGTCGCACCGATCGAACCCGGCCATCGCCTCGGCCAGTGCCGCCAGATCGGCGGCGCCGGCAGCCAGCGCCGCGGCCTGCGCCACCGCGTCATCGGCAGCCGAAGCCGTAGGCGCCGTCTGAGCCGGGCTTTCTTTCGCCGCCAAGGCATCTGCGTGCGACGCCGCCGGTTGCTGCGATTCCGGCTGCGTCGGCGCGGCCTTCAGCGAATCGGGCAGCTCGTAGCGGTTCAGCGGCGCATCCAGCATTGGTTCATCGGCGCCAAGCTCGATCTGCCAGTCCAGCAGGGCGCGGGCGGTGGCACTATCCAGAAGGGGCGGAACATCGGGCTGCATGGCGTGAAACTAGGCGCTTGCCGGGCAAAGGTAAACCGCGGCGCCACCATGGCTGCGCGGCGCAATGAAGATTGCCGCCCCGCCCGGCATTTGCCATAAGCGGAAAAAAGGGACGAGGGCTGCCATGACATTTCGCGCGCGCCACCTTCTGGGTATCGAGCAGCTTGCGCCCGACGAAATCCGCGCCGTCCTGGACCTTTCCGAACGCTATGTCGATTTCAACCGCCGCACCGTGAAACATTCCGAGGCGCTTGCGGGCATGACGCAGATCAACATGTTCTTCGAAGCCTCGACCCGCACCCAGGCCAGTTTCGAGCTTGCCGGCAAGCGACTTGGCGCTGATGTGATGAACATGGCGGTGGCGCATTCGAGCGTGAAGAAGGGCGAAACCCTGATCGACACCGCGCTGACGCTGAACGCCATGCACCCCGACCTGCTGGTGGTGCGCCATCCCGCCTCGGGCGCGGTCAACCTGCTGGCCGAAAAGGTCAATTGCGCGGTGCTGAACGCCGGCGACGGGCGCCATGAACACCCGACGCAGGCGCTTCTGGACGCGCTGACGATCCGCCGCGCCAAGGGCCGCATTCAGCGCCTGACGGTGGCGATCTGCGGTGATATCGCGCATAGCCGGGTGGCACGCAGCAACCTCATCCTGCTCGGCAAGATGGAAAACCGCATCCGCCTGATCGGCCCGCCCACCTTGATGCCCGCCGGCGTCGCCGAATTCGGCTGCGAGGTTTTCGACGACATGGCCGCGGGGCTGGAAGGCGCCGATGTGGTGATGATGCTGCGGCTGCAGCGCGAACGCATGGATGGCGGTTTCATCCCCTCGGAACGCGAATATTACCACCGCTACGGGCTTGACGCCGAAAAACTGGCGCATGCCAGGCCCGATGCCATCGTCATGCACCCCGGCCCGATGAACCGCGGCGTTGAAATTGACGGCACGCTGGCCGACGACATCAACCGCAGCGTGATCCAGGATCAGGTCGAAATGGGCGTGGCGGTGCGCATGGCCTGCATGGACCTGCTGGCGCAGAACCTGCGCGCCGATCGCGGGCGCGCGGCGGTGGGGGGCACCCATGCCTGAGATCCCCCGCGACCCGGTGCAGAACTACCGCCCCGGCCCGGCGTCCGAACTTCCTCTGGTGCCGGGCGAGCGGGTGCTGGCAGTCTTTGCCGCCGACCGACGCCGCTATTGGCTTGACCATGCCGCGATGGCGGCGCTGGGGGCGGTGGGGGTGGCGGTGATCCTGCCGCTGTTCGACCGCGCCGGGCAGATCGTCATCGCCCTGCCCGCGGTGGCGACGGCGGTGGCGCTGCGCGGCACCTATCTGGCCTCGGAGGCCTTCGCGCGGCGCTGGCAACTGACCGACCGCCGCCTGATCGGGCCGCAGGGCCGCCAGGTGGCGCTGCTCGAAATCGCCAGCCTGCGCCGGCTGTTGGGCGACGTGCAGATTGTCACCAGGGGCGGCGCCAAGCACCTGATCAAGCATCTTGCCGACAGCGCCGGCGCCATAAAGGCGATCGAGGCGGCCCGGGATGCCCGCGAGAAGGTGGCGCGATGAGCGCCGCAGCCAAACCCGCGATCCCGCGGCAGGGGCGGCATGACGGGCGCCTCGGCCCCGGGCTGCGCGACCTTTTCACCGGCGCAGGCCACCGGGATCCGCTGCAAGATCGGCCGGTCGGAAAGCGCCGAAAGCACCGCAATGCCGTCAACGCCAGCGCCGCGCCGACCTCGGGATGCTGCCTTGGCGCCAACCCGATCACTGCCGAAACCGTGTTGACGCCGCAAGGCGAAAACCCGGGTGCGGCGCGTTTCGCCCCGGTCCGGCGCTGCATCGACAAACGCAATCGCCCGGTGCCGCGGTTCAGGCGCATCGACGCTGTGCGCGAGGTTCTGGCGCTGCTGCGCGACATCCGGAAGGCCGCCCGATGACCCTGCATTTTCTGAATGCCCGCCTGATCGACCCGCAAGCGCTGACCGACGTGCCCGGCAGCCTGACGGTAACCGGCGGCAAGATCGCGGCGCACAGCGGCGCGGTGCCGAAGGGCGCGCGGGTGATCGACTGCGGCGGCAAATGCCTGGCCCCCGGCATCGTCGATTGGGGCGTCAAGGTTGGCGAGCCGGGCGAACGGCACCGCGAAAGCTTTCGCTCGGCCGGGCTGGCGGCGGCGGCCGGCGGCGTCACCACGCTGATCGCGCGGCCCGACACGCTGCCCGCGATCGACACCCCCGAATTGCTGGATTTCGTCACCCGCCGCGCTGCCGAGGCCGCCCCGGTGCGCATCCGCCACATGGCCGCGCTGACCCGGGGCCGCGAGGGCCGCGAGATGACCGAGATCGGCTTTCTGCGCGATCTGGGCGCCGTGGCCTTCACCGATGGCGACCACGTGCTGGCCGACAGCCGCGTGCTGGCGCGCGCGCTGAGCTATGCGCGAAGCCTTGGCGCGCTGGTGGTCGGCCATCCGCAAGACCCCGCCCTGTCGCGCGGCGCCGCCGCCACCAGCGGCAAATTCGCCAGCCTGCGCGGCCTGCCCGCGGTGCCGGCGCTGGCCGAACGCATCGGGCTCGACCGCGACCTCGGCCTGGTCGAACTGACCGGCGCGCGCTACCACGCCGACCAGATCACCACCGCCCGCGCCCTGCCATCGCTGCAACGCGCGAAGCTGAACGGGCTGGATGTCACCGCCGGGGTGTCGATCCACCATCTGACGCTGAACGAATTCGACCTGGGCGACTATCGCACGTTCTTCAAGCTCAACCCGCCGCTGCGCAGCGAAGAGGACCGCAAGGCGGTGCTGGCTGCGGTGGCCGATGGGCTGATCGATGTGATCTGCTCAATGCACACCCCCGCCGATGAGGAAAGCAAACGCCTGCCCTTTGAAGAAGCGGCAGCGGGCGCGGTGGCGCTGGAAACGCTGCTGCCGGCGGCGATGCGGCTTTACCATGCCGGCGCGCTGACGCTGCCGCAGCTGTGGCGCGCGATGGCGCTGAACCCGGCGCAGCGGCTGGGCCTGCCACAGGGTCGGCTGGCCGCCGGGGCACCCGCAGACCTGGTGCTGTTCGACCCCGATGCGCCGTTCCTGCTCGACCGCGCCAGGCTGCAGTCGAAATCGAAGAACACGCCGTTCGACGGGCAGCGCATGGAGGGGCGGGTGCTGGCCACCTTCGTCGGCGGCAAACAGGTGTTCGGGGAGATCATATGATGCCAACACTGCAAAGCGCCGCACTGGTTCTGGGCGTTGCCGCGGCGCTGGGCTATCTGCTGGGTTCGATCCCGTTCGGGGTGCTGATCACCCGGGCGCTGGGGCTGGGCGATCTGCGGGCGATCGGCTCGGGCAATATCGGCGCCACCAACGTGCTACGCACCGGCAACAAGCCGGCGGCCCTGGCGACGTTGCTGCTCGACGGCGCCAAGGGCGCCGTGGCGGTGCTGCTGGCGCGGCTGGTGTTTGCCGAAGATGCCGCGCAGCTGGCCGGCATGGCGGCATTTCTGGGCCATATCCATCCGGTCTGGCTGCGCTTTCGCGGCGGCAAGGGCGTTGCCACCCTGTTCGGGCTGGTGCTGGCACTGGGCTGGCCGGTCGGTCTTGGGGTCTGCGGCGTCTGGCTTGCGGTGGCGCTGATCTGCCGATTCTCGTCGCTTGCCGCACTTGCCGCGGTGGCGGCAGCGGTGCCGCTGGCCTGGGTGCTGGGCAGGCCTGAAATGATGATGCTCTGCGCCGTGCTGGCGGCGCTGGTGTTTTGGCGCCACCGCTCCAACATCGCCCGGCTGGCGGCAGGGACCGAGCCGCGCATCGGCGCCAAGAGCTAAGCCCGGTTGCGTCGCCACGCTGCGGCCGGGATGCGACGGCGGCCGACAGCCACAACCTGCCCAACTGCAGTGCGGCGCCGTGACCCGACCTGGATTTGGCGACCGAACGCGCCCACAGCAGCTGCCGACCGCGGCAGCCGATCGCTCGGCCGCGCTGCGCCTCACGCCACGCGCGCCCGGCGTCTTCCTTGTCGAAATATCCCGCAGGGGTCCGGGGGCGCGCAGCCCCCGGCGTCACCCGGCGTTGCGCCGGCCACGCTCAGCCCCGCGCCAGCCGCAAGCGCGCCCAAAGCCGCAGCACCAGCCGCCTGCCGGCGCCACCGCGGCGCAGCGCACGGTCGCACAGCAAGCCCCAGATCGCGCCGGCCAGCACCTGCCAGATGGTATGCGCCCCCGACGAGATGCGCGAGGCGCCGGTGAAGGCGGCGGCCAGAATGACCACCGCCTGCGCCGCCGGCTGGCGCAGCAGGCAGCTTTGCACCAGCGCGCTGGCGCCGAAGGCGGCGGTGGCGGTATGCCCCGAGGGCATGCCCTGCAGGCTGCCGCCTGGCCTGCGGTTGATCGCCACGTCCCCCAGCGCGCGCTTGGTGCCATGGATACCGACGAACATCACCACATAGCGCCCCGTATATTCCAGCGCCTCGCCGTTCAGCACCGAACAGCCCAAGGCCAGAATCGGCAGCGCGATCTGCAGGTTGTCGCCGTAGCGTTCGGCCCTGGGCGCGGTGACGCCTGCCACGGCTGCAAGCGCCGCAACCACGATCAGGGCGCGGGTGCGCAGGGTCAGCGCGCGGGCAGCGGCAAGCATCTTGTGGCTCCGGTAGCGGACGACAGAACCGCTCTCTAGCCGCTGGCGGCGGGTCCGTAAACCACCGTTCCGGCGCCATTGGTCGCGGCCGGGCCGCAAATCGCCGACGGTGCAGCGCAGTGGGCTATGCGAACATGCCTTCACGCAGGTTGATGCCATGCTCGATCCAGGCTTTCATCGCGCAAAGCATCTGCATCCAGCCGCCGCAATTGCCGAATGCCGCGTTCAGGCTTTCCGGCGCCTGCCGCCAGCCACTTTCGGCGATCGTCACTAGCGTGCGGCCGTCGTCCAGCGGCTCGAATGTCATGGTCACACTGGTCTCGTAGCCCGCGCCGCCGCCCTTGCCATCGTTCGCCTCCCAGCGCAGCACGATGCGCGCGTTCGGCACAACCTCGACCACATGCACCGGAAAGGCCCCAGGAAAATCGTGGAAATCCCAGCTGACAGTGGCGCCGGTCTGCAGCCTGCCGACCGCGCCGCCGGTGGTGAAATAGCGCGAAAGCTGGCCCGGGTCGGCCACCGCTTCGAACACTTCGGCAACCGGGCGCGCGATTCTGGCGGCAACCTTGAAGGAAAGATCCATGGCGTGCTCCTTGTCCGAGTCGAAAATACGTTATAATCTTATAACATGAATGCCGACACCCAAGAAGACCGGATTTTCAGGGCGCTTGCCGCCACGCCAAGGCGGGCAATCCTGGATGCGCTGCGCGATGATCCGAAAACCACCGGGGCGCTTTGCGCGTTGCTGCCCGGGCTGGATCGCTGCACGGTGATGCAGCACCTTGCGGTGCTGGAAAAGGCCGGGCTGGTGATCGTGCAGCGCAAGGGGCGCGAGCGCTGGAACCACCTGAACCCGCTGCCGATCAAGCAGATCCATGATCGCTGGATCGGCGACTATGCCCGGCAGGCGGTGGCGCTTCTGGCCAAGCTGCAGGCCGACCTGGGGGCCTGATCGGCGCGCCCGGGCTTGCGCGGCAACGCCTTGGTCATTAGCTGTCGGCCCAACGAGGGGGGCTTGCGCGTGATCGGACTGTGGCAGGGCTGGGGCGAGGTGGCGGCAGCGTTCGCGGCGTTTTTCGCTTCGCACGCGCTGCCCGGGCAGCCGCGGCTGAAGGCCCGCGTGGTGGCCGTGCTGGGGTGGGGGGGCTATGGCGTCGGCTTCTCGATCCTTTCCATTGCGCTGCTTTACTGGCTGATCGTCGCCACCGGGCGCGCGCCCTATGTCGAGCTTGGGGCAGCCGCGGCCTGGCAGCGCTGGCTGGTCAATATCGTCATGCTGCCGGTGATCGTGATTGGCTGCTACGGCGTCGGCGCCGCAAACCCCTTCGCCTTCGAGGGCCGTTCGGCGGGATTTGACCCGCAGCGCCCCGGAATTGCCGGGTTGACGCGGCAGCCGCTGCTGTGGGCGCTGCTGCTGTGGTCGCTGGCGCATCTGCTGGCCAATGGCGATCTGGCGCATGCGCTGATGTTCGGCGCCTTTGCCGTGCTGGCGCTGGCCGGATTCGCGCTGGTCGAGCGGCGGCGGCAGCGCGAAATGGGCAGCGCCGAATGGGCGCGGCTAAGCGCGCGCACTGCGCTGGTGCCATTTGCCGCGCTTCTGGCCGGGCGCTGGCGGCCGACCGCCTTGCCATCGGCGCGGCGCGGCGCGCTGGCGCTGTTCATCTGGGGGGTGCTGCTGTGGCTGCATCCGCTGGTGATCGGGCTTTCAGCGCTGCCCTGAGCCCTCATTGGCGAGAATTGCCGCCAGCCCCTCGCGATAGCCGGGATAGCGCAGCTGCACCCCCAGTTCGGTCTTGATGCGCGCGTTGCGCACGCGTTTGCTTTCGGCGTAAAAGCTGCGCGCCATCGGCGGCAAGTCGGCCTCGGCAAAGCTGATAGCGGGCGGTGGCGGCAGGCCCAGCAGCGCCGCGGCGTGCGCAAGCACGTCTTCGGGCGGCGCCGGGTCGTCGTCACAAACGTTGTAGACGGCGCCCGGGTTTGGCCGCGCGATCGAGGCAGCCAGCGTGGCGGCAATATCATCGACATGGATGCGCGAAAACACTTGCCCGGGCTTGATGATCCGCCGCGCCGTGCCATTGCGGATTTTCTCGAACGGGCCGCGGCCGGGGCCGTAGATGCCCGCCAGCCGGAAAATTTGCAGCATCAGCCCGCTGCGCGCCGCCAGCGCCTGCCACGCCGCCTCGGCCGCAACGCGCGCCCGTCCGCGTTCGGTGGTGGGGGTCAGCGGCGTTGTCTCATCGACCCAGCCGCCGGCGTGGTCGCCGTAAACCGCGGTGGTGGACAGATAGCCGAGCCAGCGCAGATGCGGCGCGGCGCTTGCCAGCGCCGCAGCCTCGGTCGCCAGAACCGGGTCGCCGTCCGGCCCCGGCGCCACGGAAACCAGCACATGCGTCGCCTGTTGCAGCAGCGGCGCAAGCGGCGTGCCGGGCCAGAGCTGCGCGACAACGCCCTGTGCGGCCAGCCTGGCGAGGCCCGCGGCACTGCGCGAAGTGCCGGTCACCTGCCAGCCCTGCGCCATCAGCAACCGCCCCAGCGCCGCCGCCGAATAACCGTGGCCGATCGACAGCAGGCGGGTCACGGCGTGGCACTGCCGTCGGTTGTATCGCCGCCGGCGGCACGGTCGATATGGCCCAGATCGCGTTGCGGTTCGATCACGTCGCGCAGCCGGCGCTTCAACGCGGCCGCCTCGGGAAAACCGCCGTCGGCCTTGCGGTCCCACAGCGGCTTGCCGTCAACCGCGACGGTAAAGATACCACCTTCGCCGGGAACCAGCACCACCCCGCCCAACGTGACGGAAAAGCTTTGCAGCAGTTCCTGCGCCAGCCAGCCGGCGCGCAACAGCCAGTTGCAGCCGGTGCAATAGGTGATGGTGACGACAGGTTTCATCGCAGCCCCCTTCGCAACACAGATAGCGCGACGCGCCCGTCATCACAACGTCACTTGCAAGCCCGCGCGCCGGGTGGCAGGTTTCGGCATGGAGACACCTCATTCCCTCAAATCCTGGCCCGAGGCCGCGCCGCGCCTGATCGCCGTCGCCGCGGGCCGTGTGCCCGCCGACCTTGTCATCCGTGGCGGCCAGTGGGTCAACGTGCACAGCCGCGAGGTGCTGCCCGGCCATGACATCGCCATTGCCGCGGGCCGCTTTGCCGCCATCGGCCCCGATCTGTCGCACGCCATCGGCCCCGATACCGAGGTGATCGCGGCGCAGGGGCGCTACATGATCCCCGGCCTGTGCGACGCGCATATGCATATCGAATCCGGCATGCTGACCCCCGCCGAATTTGCCGCCGCGGTGATTCCGCACGGCACCACCACGATGTTCACCGACCCGCACGAGATTGCCAATGTGCTGGGACTGGCGGGCGTGCGGATGATGCATGACGAGGCGCAGCTGCAGCCGGTCAACATCTTCACGCAGATGCCGTCCTGCGCACCCTCGGCGCCGGGGCTGGAGACGACAGGCGTTGAGATCACCCCCGAGGATGTGGCTGAGGCGATGCGCTGGCCGGGTATCATCGGGCTGGGCGAGATGATGAACTTTCCCGGCGTGGTGGCGGGCGATGCCAATATGCTGGCGGAAATCGCCGCCACCCAGAACGCGGGCAAGACCGTGGGCGGCCACTATGCCAACCCCGATCTGGGCCGCGCTTTCGCCGCCTATGTGGCGGGCGGGCCAGCGGATGATCACGAAGGCACCTGCGAGGCCGATGCGGTTGCCCGCGTTCGGCAGGGAATGCGCGCCATGATGCGGCTTGGTTCTGCGTGGTATGACGTGGCGGCGCAGATCACCGCGGTCACCGAAAAGGGGCTCGATCCGCGCAATTTCATCCTGTGCACCGACGACTGCCATTCCGGCACACTGGTGAACGAAGGGCACATGAACCGCGTTTACCGCCACGCCGTGGCCTGCGGCGCCGACCCGCTGGTGGCGCTGCAAATGTGCACGATCAACACCGCCACGCATTTCGGGCTGGAACGCGAACTGGGCAGCATCGCGCCGGGGCGGCGTGCCGATATGATCCTGACCTCGGATCTGCGGGCGCTGCCGGTGGAAGTGGTGATCGCGCGCGGGCGCGTTGTGGCGAAGGGGGGCAAGTTGCTGGTCGATTGCCCGCATTACCCATGGCCCGAGGCGGCACGCAAGACCGTGCACCTTGGCAGGCGCCTTGCCGCGCAGGATTTCGCGATTGCCGCCCCGGTGGGTGCCAATACCGTGACCGCCCGGGTGATCGGCGTGGTGGAAAATCAGGCCCCCACCCGCGCCCTGAGCGCCAAGATGGGCGTGGCCGAGGGCATCGTGCCCGCAGACCCGGCCCGCGACATTGCACAGATTGCGCTGGTGGAACGGCACCGCGGCACCGGCGCCGTGGTCAATGGCTTCGTTTCGGGCTTTGGCTACCAGGGCCGCATGGCGATGGCCTCGACCGTCGCGCATGACAGCCACCATATGATCGTGGTGGGCACCGACCGCGCGATCATGGCCGCCGCCGCGAACCGGCTGGCCGACTTGGGTGGTGGCGTCACCGTCTGGAAGGACGACGCCGAGCTTGCGCATGTGCCCCTGCCGATCGCCGGCCTGATGTCCGATGCCCCGGCTGCCGAAGTTGCCGCCGCCGCATCGCGCATGATGGCCGCAATGGCCGCATGCGGCTGCGCGTTGAACAATGCCTATATGCAGCACAGCCTGCTGGCGCTGGTGGTGATCCCTGAACTGCGGATCTCGGACCTTGGGCTGGTGGATGTGACAACCTTCCAACTGACGGATCTTTTCGCATGAACGCGAACGAACATTTGCCGACCCTTTCGCCGCAGGCCGCCGACGCCGAATTGTTCAGCGAAGCCGCCGATGCGGTGGCGCGGCTGGAACAGCTTTACACGCAGGCGACCGGGTTCCTGCTGCAGAAATTCACTGAAACGCTGGCGGCACGGCGGCCGCTGGCGCGGTTTCGCGCCTTCTACCCCGAGGTGCGCATTACCACCACCACGCATGCACAGGCCGACAGCCGGCTGGCCTTCGGCCATGTCACACACCCCGGCACCTATTGCGCCACGATCACCCGGCCCGACCTGTTCCGCGCCTACCTGACGCAGCAGCTTGGCCTGCTGATCCGCAACCACGGTGTCGCGGTGCAGGTTGGCCTTTCGGCGACGCCGATGCCGCTGCATTTCGCGCTGGCGGCGGTGCCGTCGCTTTCGGTGCCGCAGGAAGGTGTGCTCGACTTTTCGCTGCGCGATGTGTTCGACGTGCCCGCGCTTGCCAACATGGATGACGACATCGTCAACGGCACCGCCGGGCCCAACCCCGACGGATCCGGCCATCTTGCGCCCTTCACCGCGCAACGGGTGGATTATTCGCTGGCCCGGCTGGCGCATTACACCGCAACCGCGCCCGAGCATTTCCAGAACCATGTGCTGTTCACCAACTATCAGTTCTATGTCGAAGAATTCGAGACGCTGGCGCGCCGCGCGCTTGCCGACCCGGGTTCGGGCTACACCGGCTTTGTCGGCCCCGGCAACGCCGAGATAACCTCTGGCGACGCCGCCCTGCCGGTTCCTGCCAAGCTGCCGCAGATGCCAAGCTATCATCTGAAGCGCCCCGACGGGCAGGGCATCACGCTGGTCAACATCGGCGTCGGGCCGTCGAACGCCAAGACCGCCACCGACCATATCGCGGTGCTGCGCCCG
>Ga0326597_10004065_pt1 | contig 20720 bp, 20 predicted proteins | sample RVTome_12_FD_203789 | JGI IMG/M metagenome (GOLD analysis project Ga0326597, IMG submission 203789) | Soil microbial communities from uranium-contaminated site in the Upper Colorado River Basin, Wyoming, United States - RVT100D185 | ecosystem: Environmental > Terrestrial > Soil > Contaminated >...
GAACCACCTCGGGGTCGTCCGACGGCACGTCGAGCATGTACACGGTTTCGTCGAAGCTCGTGTAGGCGTTGACGTGCGGGCCGAGGCGGGCCCCTATTGATTCGAAATACGACACGAGCTCGCCCGGTGGAAAGTGCTCGCTCCCGTTGAAGGCCATGTGCTCGAGGAAATGCGCCAGACCTTGTTGATCCTCCGCCTCGTCGAGCGAGCCCGCCTTCACCGCGAGCCGCAGGGATAGGCGCTCGGCGGGTCGTTCGTTCTCCCGGATGAAGTAACGTAGCCCGTTCGGCAACGCGCCCGACCGAACAGCGGCATCGAATGGGATGGCCGCATCGAGCGCGAATTCGGAGGCCGACTGGCTGGCTGCGCCTGATGCTTGGCCTTGTACGAAGGTCGGCGGCCACACCCACGCGCAGGCCGCGAGTACCCAGACGCCGGCGTATCGACGGAGAAGAGGACGTGTCATGACCCCAGTTTATATGGCCTCGGCCGACCGGTGTCGTTGACAGGGCCTTGGGAAATCGGGTACAAAGACGAGTTGATGTTGGTAGCCGATTTCAGCGCCGCCGGATGCGCCTGTTGTTGTTGCCCGGGAGAATTCTGCCTCCGTGGGCGGGCGCTTCGTGTGTAGCCAACTCAACTCGTAGAACCGTTACGCACCCTAGAGATTGCTCGCGAAGCCCGGAGGCGGCCCACCGCTTCCGGGCTTTTTTCTTTTGTACGGCTTGAACCGGCACACGGCGCGACCAGAACGAATCGACTGACATGGATTCACCAGAACTCACACTCGCAGTGATCACGTTTGGGGCGGCCATTGTCAACGGCGCCCTGGGGTACGGCTTCTCCTCGATCACGGTGCCGCTGGCGTTGTTGTTCATGGCGAATCGTGTCCTGAATCCAGCGCTCGTCGTGATTGAGGTGGCCCTCAATTCATATGTGCTGTGGATCAACCGAGCGGCCCTGCCTCGAGTGTGGCGGCGGGTGCTGCCGGTCGTGGTCGGTCTGGTGCCGGGGGTCGCGGTGGGCACGGCGATCGTGTCTCAGGTCAACCCGGCGTGGCTGAAGTTTGTCACCTTCTTGGTGCTGCTGCCGCTGATTTTCATGCAGTCCGCCGGCTATCGGCGTCCGATTCGGGCGGAGCGGTCGGTGGGCCTCGTCTTCGGTAGCGGCCTCGGCGTCTTGTATTCGGCCACGACGATCTCAGGTCCTCCACTTGCGGTGGCCTTGTCGAATCAGGGCTTGGCCAAGAAGGACTTTCGCGCCGCCCTCGGTTTCGTGCGGCTGGCCGAATCGAGTGTGACGGCCGCCGCGTATCTGTGGGCGGGTCTGTACAGCACGACGAGCTTGTCGCTGATTCCGTGGATCTTGCCGAGCCTCGCACTCGGCGTTCCACTCGGCGCGATGCTGATCCAGCGGGTCGAGCCGAACACCTTCCGACGTGCGTGCATGAGCTTCGACGCGTGGATCGTGGCCTTCGGGCTGTCCCGGCTGACGATGGAACTGGGGCTGGTCGCTGGTGACCGGGCGTACCTGATTCTGGCCATGGTGGTCGGGCTGGATGCCTGGCTGCTGTACCGATTCTTCATGCTCCACCATCGGACGGTCGAGGCTGCTGAAGCGTTCACTCATCGAGCCGCGTCATAAGTCATAAAGAGAACATGCCAACACCAACGACGATCGATTCACCGACGGCGCTCGTGCCACCGGCGATTGCCGCCGCCGACCACTTGCGAGACCTGGAAGCCGAGAGCGTTCACATCATGCGCGAGGTGGTCGCGGAGTTCGAACGGCCGGTCATGTTGTACTCGATCGGCAAAGACTCGTCCGTCCTGCTGCGCCTGGCACAGAAGGCGTTCTATCCGGGACCGATTCCGTTTCCGCTTCTTCACGTGGACACGACGTACAAGTTCCGCGAGATGGTCGAATTCCGGGATCAGTACACGGCTGAGATCGGCGCACGCTTGATCGTCCACACCAACACGGAGGCCATCTCCGAAGGAACGCAGCCGTTCCTCGTCGGTACGCAGAGCTGTTGCGGCGCCCTGAAGACGCGGGCGTTGCTCGATGCGTTGACGGCTGGGGCGTTTGACGCCGCGTTCGGCGGGGCGAGGCGCGACGAGGAACGCTCGCGTGCGAAGGAGCGGATCTTTTCGCTTCGTGACGCGAGCGGCCAGTGGGATCCGAAGAATCAGCGTCCCGAACTGTGGCGGCTCCTCAATGGCCGGATCCGCCAAGGAGAGAGCATCCGAGTGTTTCCGCTCTCAAACTGGACCGAAATCGACGTGTGGAGCTATATCGATCTCGAAAAGATTCCGGTCGTCCCACTGTATTTCGCGAAGGAGCGTGAGGTGGTCGTCCGTGGCGACGCCCTGATCGCCGTCGAGCAGTCATTCGTCCCGTTGCTGCCCGGTGAACGTCCGCAATTGGTCATGTGTCGCATGCGGTCGCTCGGCTGTTCGCCGTGCACAGGGGCCGTTCGATCGATGGCCGATACGGTGCCGAAGATTATTGAAGAGCTGATCGCGACAAAGAATTCAGAGCGCCAGCTTCGTGTCATCGATCACGACCAGGACGGGTCGATGGAGCTGAAGAAGCGAGAGGGCTACTTCTAATGTCTGGCCTGCTTCGCATCTGCACCGCCGGAAGCGTGGACGATGGGAAGAGCACGCTCATCGGGAGGCTCCTGTACGACTCGCGTTCGGTGTTCGAGGATCAAGTGTCGTCGGTCGAGAAGGCCTCGAAGAATCTCGCTACGGGACCGATTGACTTCTCGCTGTTCACCGACGGATTGCGGGCGGAGCGAGAGCAGGGGATTACTATCGACGTCGCATACCGATATTTCGCAACCGCGAACCGGAAGTTCATCCTGGCCGACACGCCCGGGCACGAGCAGTACACGCGCAACATGGCAACCGGGGCGTCCACGGCCGACCTGGCCATTCTCTTGATCGACGCGCGACAGGGCGTCCGCGTGCAGTCTCGACGCCATGCACATATCGCGAGACTCCTCGGGATCAAGGACTACGTACTGGCCGTCAATAAGATGGACCTCGTCGGTTTCGATCCCGAGGTCTTCGAAGGCATCGTCGACGAATTCGACCGAATCCTGCCGGAAGCCAATCTACACGCGATCCCCCTGAGCGCGCTGCATGGGGACAACGTCATCACGAAGAGCGATCGTACGCCGTGGTTCAGTGGCGCCCCGTTACTACCGTTCTTGGAAGCGGTCCATGTCCACCGTGACGACGCGGCGAAACCGTTCAGATTCGCGGTCCAGCTGGTGCTGAGACCGAGCGACGATTTTCGAGGGTATGCCGGTCAGGTCGCGTCTGGATCGATCAAGCCCGGTGATGCGGTGACGATATGGCCCTCGGGTCGCACGTCGCATGTCGTACGGATCGTGACGTGGGACGGCGATGTCCATCGGGCATCGGCCGGCATGTCGGTCACCCTGACCCTCGCCGACGAGATCGACGTCAGCCGGGGCGATGTCCTAGCCGTCGGGCAACCCGAAGTCGGCCATCGGTTTCTGGCCGATGTCGTGTGGATGGACGAGCGGGCCCTGGATCCATCGCGGGTCTATCTGCTCAAGCACACGACCCGCACGGTCGGTGCCGAGGTCGATCACCCGCTCGTCTTGAATCAGATCGGTCAGGTGGCGGTGCGAACCACGCGTCCGTTGATCTTCGACCGCTACGCCGAAAATCGGGTCACCGGAAGCTTCATCTTGATCGACGCGGTCACGAATTTCACCGCCGGCGCCGGCATGATTGTGGGGCCGCTCGATCACGAGATCAAGGCAGCGACGACGCCCAGCGCCGCCGAGCGCCTAGCGAGGCTGGCACGCGAAGCGACGAGCGACGATGCGGCCATTGAGGCCGTTCGGACAGCCCTCGAGGAACTACTGACATGATTGTTGCCGAGGACGTCATCACCGACGCGCTGGCCGCGGCCAGTGCGCCGTGCATCACGTCGAGCTTTCAAGCCGAGGACATGGTCGTTCTCCACATGCTGCGTGAGAGGCAACCGGACGTACCGGTTCTGTTTCTCGACACGTTCCATCACTTTGCCGCCACGCTGGCCTACCGCGATGACATGGCCCAGCGATGGAAGCTGAACCTGGTGACACTCCAGGCTGAGGAGCCTCGTGTGGGGTTGTGGCAGACGAGCACTGACGATTGCTGTGCGCGGCACAAAGTGGGTCCGCTGTTCGCGGCGTTGGAGCGACACGACGTCTGGTTCACGGGTCTTCGGCGCGAGCAGTCGCCCAGCAGGGCGAAGCTCGAGGAGGTCGAAGAATTCCGCCTGCCCGGTGGCACGAGGTTGACGAAGGTCAGTCCGCTCGCACGATGGACGACCAGGGCCGTGTGGAGGTATGCGAAGGAACACGACATTCCATTACTTCCGCTGTACGCTCTCGGCTACTCGAGCATTGGGTGCGAGCCCTGTACGACCCGTCCTGACGATCCCACCAACGTCCGATCGGGTCGGTGGGGGGGGCAGAAGCTCGAGTGCGGGATTCACATTCAACCCACGTAGGACTAGGTTCTGGCGTTGAAGGACGTCGCGCGAGCGCCGGGCCTGGCCTCCGACGCCGATGTGGTCGAGGTAGGGCACGGCGTACTGCGTGGTAGACTGACGATTCAATCCTTCGGAGGCCCGACGTCGAACACTTCGAACTGAGCGGAGTCACGCTGATCGACGAAGTTCTTGGCGACTCCGCATCGTGTCACCTGGTCTGCCTGCACGGCTGGGGTGGAAGTCGCGACAGCCTTCGAGCCATCGGTTCGTTGTTCGTGGCAACGCACCGCGTGCATTTGGTCGACCTGCCGGGGTTCGGCGACGCGCCGGCCCCTCCTGCCGACTGGGACACCGTGAAGTACGCCGATCTGCTTGAGCACTGGCTGCGCGATCGGGTTCGTGGTTCCGTCGTGATCGTGGGGCACTCGTTTGGTGGTCGCGTGGCAGTCAGGCTTGCCGCGCGACAATTGCCGCAGATCACGGGAGTCGTGCTGATGGGCGTCCCCGGTCTTCCCGCGTCACGCTTCTCGAAACGAGCGCTGCGGCAGCGGTCGATCAGGTCACTGCGCGAGCTCCTTCGACTGCTGCGCTCGTTCACGGGGCCAGCACCCCTCGACTGGCATACCCATACGTTCGGTTCGGTGGATTACCTCGCGGCCGGTGACCTGCGGTCTCTTCTCGTGCGTACGGTGAATGAGGATCTGACGGAGTCGGCCCGTGCAGTGCGCTGCCCGACGCTACTGCTGTGGGGGAGTGAAGACGTCGACGCGCCACTGTGGCTCGCGTACCGCTATCAATCGCTCATGACCGGCCACGCCACGCTCGAAGTGCTTCCTCACAAGGATCACCATCTCTACACGGGGACGGGAGCACACTTGTGTGCGTTCAAGATACGCTCCTGGCTGCCTGCGCATGCCGACATTTAGCTCAGGGCTGCTGATATCGGCTGCAGTTGCGGCGCACGGCTATCTTGTGTGGTATCGCCTCCTGGCGTACCTGCGCTACTTTCAGCAGGAAGGCTACGAGCACACGAGATTTCTCCGGTGGACCCACGCGCGATCGCTGAGCGATCCCGCGTTCTGGCTGTCTGTCATCGGCGTCTTGCTGTACCCACGTTGGCCGACGGCCGTGACGATGGGTGTCGTGGCGAGCGTGATACGACTGGCCCGCGTGCAACCCGACCCAAGACGTTCGGGCAAGATCACGCTCAAGATGACCTGGCGCGCAGTACGGGTCCAGGCAATCGCCTTTCTGATCGCGACGACCGTCTGGGTCGGGCTGACCGCGTTATTTGTCGGCGCGGCCGCCGGGCCAATGCTTCTCGCGTCTGCCTTCGTCTATGCTGTGGCTCCATTCGTGCTCATTCTGTCGAATACCTGCCTGATGCCCTACGAACGGCGCGTCCAGCGTCAGTACGAGGCCGAAGCCGTGCGTCGCGTCGCTGATCTCCGACCGTTCATCATCGGCATTACGGGCAGCTACGGGAAGAGTAGCTCGAAGGCAATCCTCGCGCACATCCTGCAGTTTCACGGGCCGACGCTGGCTGCGTCGGGAAGCATCAACACGCTGATGGGCGTCACGCGTCATATTCGAGAAGCGCTCCTACCCGGTCATGTGTTCATGGTCGTTGAGATGGGGGCCTTTCAAGCCGGTTCGATCACGCGACTCTGCCAGCTGACGCCCCCCTCGGCGGCGCTGATTACCGCGGTTGGCGACATGCACCTCGAGCGGTTCGGATCTCTTGACGCGATCGTTCGAGCGAAAGGAGAGCTGGCTGCCGCGCTGCCTCCTGACGGCTTGCTGGTGGTGAATGCGGATAGTGCGGGCGCCCTTCGCATTGCACAGAACACTCGCGGTCGCCGGATCTTGTTGTACGGCGAAACGTCCGCTGAGGATCTCGACACGAGACTCGAACAGGTCGAGTTCTCGACGACCGGCACCGCATTCGTTCTTCGGACGAGAGACAATGTCTACCGGTGCATGACGCCACTCCTGGGACGTCCCATTGTTCTGAATCTGGCTGGGGCGTTCACCCTAGCGTGCGCGGTTGGCGTCGATCCGGTCGTCGCCGTGGCCGCGCTCACGACACTCCGGCCGGTGTCGAATCGACTCGAAGTGGTGACGGAAAGCGGTGTCACTTGGATTCGAGATGCGTACAACTCGAACCAGGCGGGGTTCCGCGCTGCCCTCGAAGTGGTCGCGGCCCTCCCCGTGACGCGGAGATTCCTCGCGACCCCCGGAGTCATCGAGCTGGGAGCGGAGCAGTTCGCGGTCAATCGAGCTCTGGCACGCGAGTCGGCCGCCGTCTGCGACGCCGCTCTCGTCGTCGCAGACACGAACCGAGAAGCCTTCGCGGCTGGGTACAGGGACGCCAACCGTGAGGATCGGTTGGTGTCGGTACCGAGCCGAGCGGCGGCATTTCGGTGGCTTCGTGAAACTGTCAGAGAAGGTGACGCGGTGATTCTGGAGAACGACCTCCCTGACCTCTACGAGCCCTCAGGGGTCTTTTGGAAGACGGGCTCGAGAAGCTGAAGGTGTTGGAGGTGAGAGCGTGAGGATCGGAAAACGGCATCCGTGAAACGCACCGTTGCCGTTCTGTTCGGCGGCCGGTCGCTTGAGCACGATGTCTCCGTCGTGAGCGGACTGCAGATTCTGCACGCGCTCGATCCAGGGGCGTACTCGCCGATGCCCGTGTACATCGATCACGACAGCCGGTGGTGGATTGGCGACGAGTTATGGCGCGAAGCCTGTTTCAAGGGCGGAGGACCGGATCGATCCGGCCTGACGGAGGTCAGTCTCTCTCCAGGATTTGGCAGCTCGGATTTGATGTCGGTCGATGAGGGACCGCGCGTGACAGCGCATCGGTGGCATGTGGACGTGTTCGTGCCGGTGCTCCACGGCACGTTCGGCGAAGACGGATGTATCCAGGGCTTGCTGGACTTCGGCGGCTGCGCCTATGTCGGATGTGGCGTGACGGCGTCGGCCATTGGGATGAACAAGCGGCTGACGAAGGTGCTGGCAGCCCAAGCCGGCGTGCCGGTTCTGCCCGGCGTGTCGTGTGATCGCAGCGTGCTGGATCGTGACCGTGGGTGGATGGAGCGGTTGTCGCGGGAGGTCGAGGATGCCTTTGGGTGGCCGGTGATCGTGAAGCCCTGCAACCTGGGATCGAGTGCCGGCGTCTCGGTGGCGACCTCGTCACAGGAGCTCGTGTTGGGGGTCATGAAGGTCTTCCAGTACGACCTGGAGGCTGTTATCGAGCCATTTATTCGCCATCGGCTCGAGATCAACGTGGCGGTCGCAGGTCTCGACGGCCCGGTGGCGTCCGTTACCGAGATGCCGCTCACTCTAGAGGAGTCCCCGCTCACGTTTCAGGAAAAATACAAGCGTCACGGTCGGAAGAGTGTCGGGTCCGCAACGGGGATGGCAGGCGCACTGCGCGTGCTCGATCCCCAAGACGTGCCCGCCGACATGCGTACCAACGCGCAAGAGTACGCGACTCGAGTGTTTTCGACATTGGGATGTGAAGGAATCTCGCGCATCGACTTCCTGATCGACGCCGACAAGAACGACCTCTACTTCAACGAGATCAATACGCTGCCGGGGTCGATGGCGTTCTATCTCTGGTCGGCCGCGCCACGCTATTGGACCATCACGGAACTGCTCTCCCGTCTGATCCTCCGCGCCGAGCGGGTGCAGGCGATACGACGCGGTTTGCAGCGACGACCGACCGCAGACCTCAGCCTTCTGGGCTGACGAGCGCAGTTTTCATAACGGTGTAGCGGCTCGCCCGCACTCGCAGGGTGGCGGCTCCGGTCACGGTCGCCAGCCCGGAAAGACAACGCCGCGGCACCGTCGGTGGGTGTCATGGCGCGCCCGGCCAGGATTGGCCGTCCGCGGAGGTGGCCGCCGCGTTGACTTTCACGCGATCGCGAGCGGGCTGGGACCTATCGCCCGTCGCCGCGACCCTGCGAGCGCGGGCAACCACCTTACGCCGGGACGCAGCCACTACACTGTTATGAAAACTGCACCAGCACAGCGCTTGGCATCCGAGTATGAAGTCAGCTCGCGGAGGTCAGCGAGTGATCGCGGCCACGTCGAGGTACAGGTGCCGGCTACTGGTTCGGACGCTGCCTCGTAGCGGCTCCAACGCGACGACTTCGACCCGGATCATCGTGGCGCCGTCAGGCCTGACGTGCTCGCGAATCTTGACTGCTCGCACCAGGCGAGAGGGGTTCGTCGCCTCGAGCGTCAGCGGTGTGAGCTGCCCCTGAATCGGTCCGAACGTCACGGCGAACACCCCTGCCACATCGGATTCGGCGATGGAAAGCTGATCGATTTCGTCTTCGAGCACGACCACGACCGAAGCCCGGGGACCGAGTGGAACAACCCGAACGGCACTGATCACTGAGTCGCCGTCGACGGCCTGCGCAGAAAGGTCGTGTGGCAAGAGCGCAGCCAGAACGAGCCAGGCCACCGCTGCTGTCCAGCGCGCTGTCCTGTCGCTCCCCGTGCACCACGCACGCCGCCAGCGCGTCGATGTCGGATGGGTCATCGAGACTTGCGGATCTCAGCGGCCCCAGTGGACTCGACCACGTCGGATTCCTGTTCGTCCCCGAGTTCAGCGATCGTGCCTATTGCTGCGGTCGCGGCGTCTGCCGCCGCCTCGAAGGTGGCCCGCATCTGCAAGAGTTGAGCACGCAGCGTCTCGGCCTGCTTGCCAAGAGAAGTGACCCGACCGGCGGCATGCGCGATGATCTCGTGCGCTCGGTGCTCAGCGTCCTTGACGATCTCGTCACCTCGCAATTGAGCCGCGTCGACGATGGAACGTCGTTCTCGCTCGGCTTGTTCCCGGAGCTCCTCCGAGGCACGGGCTACATCGGCCGCGGAATCCGCAATCTCGCCAGCGCGATGCTCGGCGTCCTTCACGATCTCGGCCGCGCGGGAGTCTGCGGCCGCGACGAGAGACTGCCGCTCTTCTTCGGCGCGCCTGACGGTCTCGCTCGCGCGGTGTTCCGCAGCCTTGACGATGCCGGCCGCGCGTGAGTGTGCGGCCGTGACGAGAGACTGACGTTCTTGTTCGGCTTTCCCTCGAATCTCGTTGGCGACACGCGCGCCGCCCGCAAGGATCTGCTCGAGCTCGCGAGTCGTCGTTTCAGGAAACGGTCGCGTCTTCGAAACCTTCTCGCGAACGAGGTCAAGCTCTTGCTTGACGCGCTCCAGATCGCGCACCGCGCGCTCGTAGTCACCCGCGAGGTTACCAATGAAGGCGCGGACCTCGTCGCGGTCGAATCCACGCAGGCGGGACCTGAATGTGACATCGGCAACGGTCGAATTGACTAAGGACATTGAAAGCTCCAAGGGAGATGGCAGGGTATCCTGCCGAGCATCAACTGTACGGGTCCCCTATTCCTCCGGCGTGCTCACGACGGAGATGATCTGTGAAACACTCAGGTTCTCGATCGGCAAACGCCGCCGGGCGTCTTCGGCCTCGTCGAGCGACATGTACGGCCCAACGACGACCTGCAGCTGGCCCGCCGAAACGCCACGGGTGAAAGCCGGTAGGCCGAGCCCCAGAAGGCGGTCGGTGACCGACATCGCCGGTAGCTCCGTTTGGAAGCTTGCTATCGAGATCAAAAAGCCATCGGTGTCCTCCAGAGGACCGATCACCTCTAGGGAGGGAGCGGCCGGCTCTGGTGACGTCTCGACACGAGAAACCTGGGTGTCGGATCTGCCATTGGCGTCCAAGTTGCTCACCATCCACACGGCTACAGCAAGACTCAGGCAGAGTACCGAGAGTGCGAGATACATACCGGTGCCGGCGATCCGCAGGCCCAGAGGCACCGGGAGCCGCAGGTCGCGCGCAGCATCGAGCACATGGCGAGCCCCAATTCTCCGTTTTCGGTGTGCAAGGCCGGACTGGAGCGCCCTATCGCACACGAGATTCACCACGGCCGGGATGCCTTCCGACAGCTGCGCCACTCTGCGAATCGCAGATCTGGCAAAACGAACCTGCCAGAACGGCTCTCCGGCGTTGCCGAATTGTGTGCTGTCTGTCGCGCCCGGTTCGGACGAATCGGCGAGACGCAACGTGACCCCGCTGCGGGAAACCCAGAGGCGCCGATCAACATAACGTCCGATTTCATCGTCTCGAAGCGGTCGAAGCTCGAGGCGTTTCATCTCGCACTGCGCGAGGCGTGCCGCCTCCGGCCGTTCGAGCAGCGATTCCAATTCCGGCCGACCGACCAAGAGGATTTGGAGATGATTGGTATCGCTGGTCGCAAAGCTCAGCAGCTGGCTCATGTCGTCGAGCAACTCGGACGACAGCTCGTGGGCTTCGTCGACCACGATCAACGCAGAGGCATCATCTGCGGCGAGATGCCGGAGAAGGTCCTGGCACCGAGTCAAGAGACCACGGCGGCTCGTATCGGACGGCGACGTTGAACCGTCGAGTGAAGCGCCCAGCTCACGCGCCAATTGCCAGAGGAACTCTTCGCTGCTGGATGGCGGACTGGCATACTCGGATAGAAACACGTCGCTGGCCAACACCTCAGAAAGTGAACGGCACAACAGGGTCTTTCCGGTGCCGATGTCGCCGGTGACGACGATGAGGGTCGTGTCGGAAGGGATCGCTCGGATCGTCTCGTCGAAAATCGAAAGATACGACTGACTTTCGAAGACCATACGAGTGTCCGGCTCGAGCTCGAACGGGCATGCTCCGAGCCCGTAGAACTCTTCATAACCGCCGGTAGCAATCTGAGACGTGAGGATAGGCAAGACGATACTCCGTGACCGCTCAGGGTAGTCCCTTCGCTCGGACTCGACAAGTCTCAAAACGGGGTGACAACGGCGGCCGAAGGTGCCAGGGGAATGTTGACGCATCGACGAGGCTGAATTTTGTCAACCTCGAGCGGCTCTCGCTAATAGCGGCTTTTTTGCTGGCGGATAAGATCGAAACTAGCCGTTTCAGCGATGGCCATCACGGCCAGTACCCCGGCTTGGACTGGGTCTGAAATCACGAGGTCGGCCACATCGGGGACGCTTCCCGCCTGATTCAGCGAGAGCACGATGAGACCTTTTTGCCGCACCTCTTCGACCGCTTTGGCGATATCCCCACCCATCAGCGACCCGGCAAGCACCAGGAGCCTCACGCGAGGAAGCCGCGCGACCGCTCGGACGGCGCTCGACAGGGCTTCCTCGCCGACCAGAGGAATCGTATCGACCGAGATTCGCTCGCCGCGGATGTTGTGTCGGTCCGCCTCTGAGATCGCGCCCAGTGCCACCTGTCCGACCTGCGCGCCCCCGCCCATAATCACAATGCGCTTGCCGTAGATCTTTCCGAACGACGGCGTGAGCTCGATCTTCGATACGCCAGCGACCGCTGACAGCTCATTCGTGATCTCGTCAATGCTCCCTTCGACCGAAAACTCCAGGTACAGCTCGGCGTCGCGATCGCCGTGATCGATGATGTCCACGTAGCTGATGTTCGCACCGCGGGCAGCCAGCACTTTTGACAGACCGGACAAGATGCCAGGTTGGTTGGTGACTGTCGCGAGGACGGCGTATGCGGCCATGGGTCGACTGTATCACGAGCCTCCGGACGCATCGCACGCGGCCCACCGGAATCGACATCCACTTGGGGGCCGCCAGGCGTTGATGCCAGACGGAAGGCTGACAGCCGGGCCAAAAGTATGACCAGCCCAGCGCATGGTCGGGCCATCTGACGCCATTGGTGCTCGCAGCGACTGATGAGACACGTGTCAGTGTTGCTTGTCGACCATTGGTACGAATCGCACGGGAATCGTCGCCTCGCTGGTGACGCCGTCGGCGGATTTCCTGAGGATTCTGATCTCCTGCGAGGCTGTGCCGACGGGCAGCACCATGACTCCCCTGACGGCCAGCTGCTGAACGAGGGCAACCGGCACCGATGGAGGCGCGGCGGTCACGATGATGCGATCGAACGGAGCCTGTTCGGGCCAGCCGGCGTAGCCATTTCCCGCCCGGACCAGAACGTTGTCGTATCCAGCGGACGCCAGTGTCTCACGCGCTTGTGAGGCGAGCTCCGGCACGATCTCGATCGAGTAGACTCGCCGTGCGATTTCTGCCAGCACCGCCGCTTGATAGCCAGACCCCGTACCGATCTCGAGCACTGAATGACTCGAATCGAGATCGAGTGCTTCTGTCATGTAGGCAACGATGTAGGGCTGGGAAATGGTCTGACCAAATCCGATCGGCAGCGGCGTGTCGTCGTAGGCCTGGCGCTGGTACTCGGCCGGTACGAAGCGATGGCGTGGCACCCGCTCCATGGCTGCCAGGACGGCCGGGGCAGAGATCCCACGAGCGCGTATCTGGGTCTCGACCATGCGAAGGCGGGCCCGTTCCTCTGCCGCCAACTGATTGCTCCCCATAGCGCTAGATCCAGTCTCAGGACCGTCGGTCACGAGCGACACACCCAAAGCGGCGGTCAGCGCGATGCAGATCAAAGCGTTTCGCACCGGCAGCGCTCCAGAGAACCGAGCCCGTCCTGATACACAGGCGTCCGGCCACGCCGCCGGGCAGTGCCGGCCGTCTGACTCGCGCTCGTGCCGTCATAGTCCTCAGGACGGGAGTTCATGAGGGAGATGATAGCGGGAGGCCCCCCCGATTGCCAGATCTCGTGTCCGATCGCACGTCAATCGGCTCGCGGATCCTCAGCACCGATGATGGGCGTGCTGGCTCAGACGCTTCCGACTAACCGGTTAATCCCCCGTGGACCGACGAAGTGGCGTCGGACCGGTACCGAACCCTTGCCGTCCGGAATGCTTCAAACACTACGCTGTCCCGCTCGCCTGGGTGGGCCTCCGGGACGGATGGAAGTGGCACCGCGCTTGGAATGATCAGCCACGCAATCACATACGCCAGCACCCCACCAACGATGCAGCCCGGCCAAAAGGACAAGATCACCGCCAGGAGGCGAACGGGCGTCGGGTCCACCTTGTAGTATTCGGCGATGCCGCCACAGACGCCGCCGATCCGTTTGTCGGTCACCGATCGCGTCAGACGCGGGCCCTCGGTAGGAGCTTCGGCCGGACCTTCTGGAATGATGATCCAGGCGGCAAGGTAGGCAAGCACTCCACCGAAGACCGCGCCCGGCACGATGGAGAGCACGAGCCAGAGCGCTCGGACGAGGGAAACGTCCATCCCGACGTATTGAGCCAGCCCAGCGCAGACACCGCCGACGGCTCCTTGACCGCGAGGTCGTGTGAGTCTTCGTACCACGGCTCACCTCCTTCTGGAAGATCTCGTGTCCCGAGGGCGATACCGATTTGCGAACGTTTCGGGGCGCGATGCCAGGCTGGACAGCACCGCTCGCGAGCGCATCGGGAGTACGCAGCGAGGAGTGACGTCATCGGGCTGAATGCGGGGCCCGGAGCGTGTGCGGCTATCGCGTCGCTCGGGACATCGTCTCATGATTTCACGGACGGAGGGGGTCTCCTGAAAGTTCCCTGCGGTCAGCGCCGTCAGAAACTGCGTATCCCCTCGGGAGCCTTTCGCCGACGCGTCGATCCTGGATCTGGTCGGCGCCTTGGGCGGCCCGCTGCCGGTCTATTATCCCGATTGAAAATCGATATTTTCGGTCAGTCGTTTGCCGTGCGTGCGGAACTCGTTCTCCAGCAACCGGATGCGCCGAGCGGCTTCCTCGCGATCGTGGTTGTTGAGATTGACATTCAAGAGATCGATGTACCAGGGCAGCTTGACGTCAGACATGACATAGGCCTCGACGATCTCCCTCGCAATCGGCAGCGTCGTCTGCTTGGAGGTATCGTAGACATCCCGATCGTCGGCCTTTTGGAGCTTCTCGTACTCTTCAGTCAAGATCTTTCGGACCAGACTCTCGTTGAAGCGCTCGCCGGTGTTGAGGGCATCGTCGCCCTTCGCTGCCGTGATGGTCGCGTTCTTGTGAAGCCATTCCCAGAGGATGCTGAGTCTGATTTCCCCCGTGGCCATGTCTTCCATCAGGTAGAGGACGTCATCGTTTCCAAAAGAATCGGCCGGCTTGAGCGCGGCTGCTTGCAGACCTTGCTCGAAGGCGTTTCCATATTGGAGCGCGACGCTCGCGAGATCCCGAGCGCCTCGAATCGAACGAGGAGCCGGCTCGAGGTGGAACAGGGCGTCGGCGTCTTCCGGCGTGTACGTCAGCCGGGGGCACGGCAGGTCCAGTTGGTTGGCGGCACCGACCCGTTCCCAGACGGGGCGGACGATGTGAACCATCTTCCAGTGAGCGACCCATTTGCCACTGGCGCCTTCCCGCTGCTCTCGTTCCGCTCCCGCGACCGCCTTCAGCATGGCATTCTTGACGCCATCCGGCGACCCGACCGGGATGTTTGGCTCCATTCCGCCCTGCCACAACGCTGACCGGCCGTTTTGGTCTGGCGTGTTAACCGCCCGACGTACCCGGTCTTCGTAGGCTCGCATGTAGCCATACGTCATGGTGATGGCGTCGATGTTTGGGTTGACGAAGTCCGGGTCCCAGGCCATCGCATCCGAGACGCTGTTGATGTAGTCCCATCGCCCCGTATTGAAGCCAACGAAGTGTCTGCCAAGCGCCGCGCGAATCTCCATTAGCTGGAAACACGCCTCGACCTGCTCGACGAGAACATAGACCTTGATGGTTCCCAATGGCAGTCCAAGGTGCGTCTCCAGGGTGTCAAAAATCGTGTTCCACAGCGCCGCTTCTTCTGCTGTCTGAATCTTCGGCAGATAAAGAACGAGAGAGGAACCCATCGCACCGAGCCGGCTGAAGTTGTTGACGATGTAGAGCACCACGTCGACGATCGCTGCAGAAAAACCCATGCCGTCGCGGCGCCGGACGTGTCTGTCGTCAAGGTGGAAACCCCGAGGACGGAACATCTTCGTGGTGAACCGGAGTTGCTCTTTCCAGTCGTCGATAATCGCGCGTCCGAAGAACCGCCCGGCCCAGGTGTTCATCTCTCCAGCCACACGCTCGGCGACCTTCTGAAAGACAGGGGCTCCGTCGATGGCGAGTTTCAGGTTTCGTTGGTTGTCCAGCGACATGGTGGACACCTGACCGAGCGCGTCTTCACCGTCGAACATCCACCCGTCGGCGCCGGAGAGCAGCGCGTACGCGGCGTTGCGAAGGCTCTGCTCCAGAGGTTCGTGCGGCCTGGCAGCCGGCCCGGTGCCCTGAATCCACTGCCGTTGCAGGTCTGGAGGAATCTCGCTCCCGACAAAGCGGCCGTCGCGGGCGTCTTGAACCGTGATGCCGGTTCCAGGGATCTGGGCGTGTGGCTCGAGAAATGTCATCCGCTGGCGGTTTTTCGCCCGCGACGCCCGTCGCTGCAGTCGGGCGTCCATGATTGCCCTGCGGCGATCGTCGAACTCAGACAGGGCGTCGAGCGCTTTCAGCGCGTCAGGCGAAAAGACATCGGGATACGAGGCAAAGGCCTCGCGGCTGAGCTCGAGGCGGGCAGTGAGATTTGACATGTGATGGTCCGATCGTCGTGAGTCGCCAACAAATCAAGGGACAGCGTTGGTTCAAGCGGAGGTGATTATAGCTCGCAGGCATCGGTCGGGGAACTGCCGGGCGGCTGGCTGCGCGGCGTGATATTGTCTGCCGCGTTGGGCACACGCGGGTGTCTATGTCGTTGCTTCCTCGTTCCAGAGAACACCATATGGTCGAACTCCGGCAGCTCACCAAGTCCTTGATCGTACAGCCGGGTACGCCGGTGAGCCTGAAGAATTACGACCCGGCGTGGACCGGGCACATCCGGGAAAAAGAGGTGGCGAGGCGCCTCTTGAGGCAAGGCATTCAGGATCTGACCGAGCACCAGCGTCGCTTGTATGCGCACAATTCGGTCGCCCTGCTGATCATCTTCCAAGCGATGGATGCAGCGGGAAAAGACAGCACAATTCGCCACGTGATGTCCGGGGTCAATCCACAGGGGTGCCAGGTCTACAGCTTCAAACAGCCATCGGCCGAGGAACGTGACCATGGCTATTTGTGGAGGTCAATGAAAGCCCTCCCTGAAAAAGGGCGGATTGGCATACACAACCGCTCGTACTACGAAGAGGTACTCGTGGTGCGTGTGCATCCGGAGTTGCTGATGGCGCAGCGACTACCAGAGACGATCAGAGAGAGCAAAGGCATCTGGAGGCAGCGCTTCGATCAGATCAACGGGTTCGAGAAGTACCTGGTCGCCAACGGCGTCGTGGTGCTCAAGTTCTATCTCAACGTGTCGAGGCGGGAGCAGAAGAAGCGCTTTCTCGAGAGAATCGACCGCCCGGACAAGAACTGGAAGTTTTCGCAGCAGGATGTGCGGGAGCGAGCGTTCTGGAAAGACTACATGCGCGCGTACCAGGATATGTTCACTCACACGAGCACGAAATGGGCCCCCTGGTACATCGTCCCAGCCGACCACAAGTGGTTCACGCGGGTAGCGGTGGCAGGCGTCATCAACCAGACACTGGAGGACTTGGATCTCCAGTATCCAAAGTTCAGCGCGGTGAAGCGCAAGGACTTACTAGCTGCCAGACGCCTCCTCGTCAGCGAGCGAGGCTAGCTCAAGACGCCCGAACGGCTTGGCTCTCGGTCGGGTATGACAGCCTGCGGCCGTCACCCTTTCTTGATGGCGGCCTTTGCGACCGATCGAACGTCTTTCGAGGCAGTCTTCGCGTCCTCCACGGCGTCGGTCACTTCCTGCCGAACATTCTTCAGCGCCTGTTCGCTGCGCTCCCGGATATCCGCCAGCGCAGTTTTGCCTTCTGCGAGTGCCCGGGACGCGTGTTGTGCCTGGTCCTTGACGTGCGTGCGCGCGCGCCCGACGACCTCGCGCCCTGCCTCACGGCCTCGTTCGATAGCCTGCGCAGCCCGATCACGCCGTTCCTGCACGGTTGTCTTGAGCCGGCTTCGTGTCTCCTCCCCTCGTGCGGGTGCGAGGAGTAGTGCAACGGCTGATCCAGCAGCGGCGCCGAACAGGAAAGAACAGAGGATCACGCCGGAGTGTCCGTCCCGTTGAGTCGTGTCAGTGTCCATGATTCTCCCCTTTGCTGAGTAACGCTACGGCGGTTGTACCATTAACACGCAAGCGACGCGAATTCTTTTCGTGTCTCGTCAGGTTGCACACAGAGAACCCACAAGGAACATGAGGACGCCCCAGGCCTAGTTGCGCCCGACATCACATTGTACCGCTCAGACGTGCTCTGACTTGAAGAAGAAGCGGCCGATAGGTGTGCGCCGGAAGAAGGTTGACAGGTGAGACTCTCCACCGTTCTGATCCCGGCAGTCTTGAATGGGCTGGGATCAAGGTCGTTGCGGTGAATCGAGTAGGTGCTTACGGTCGGGACTCGTTGCCCCGCGGTGTCGGTGAGTTACGCGTGGCCGGCGACGTCCAAGGGTCGACCCTCGCCGTGATCGTCGACTGAGAACCCGCTCAGGCCCTGTCGGCGCGCTGTTCCTCAATCATTTCACTCCACATCTCCAGCGTGCCGTCGAGCCAGGTCGTACGCCCCCTGAGGAATGGTCGCAACTCTGATTCGTAGCGATGCCGTAGTTCGTCGACGCTGAACCTGGAATCTCGCGCGAGGCGTTTGACGTCCTCACGGTCGCGGTCGATGTTCCGTTCGAGCTTCGACAGCGCGAGATCGTACGGGTCGAACACGAGGAGCCGCAGGTGCTCGAAAGCGCCCGTGAAGATCTCTCTGAGGCGGTCGCGATAGTGCTGCGGTACCGTCGCAATTCGGCTTCCGGCGTCGATGTAGACGTGATGAGCGACCGCGAGGTCGGTTTCCTTACCGGCCTTTTCCAGCAATGGGGTGAGATATTCGGGCGGGATGACGGCAAACACGTCTAGATCGACCGTCGTCCGCTTCAGCTCGTAACACATGGCCACGACAAAGCCGCCGACGCAGTGCAGCTCAACGCGCTCGACGAAGAAGGGGTCTTTCGCCAGCAGGGTATCGAGCTCGCTGAGGAACCCACGCCACGGTTCCGGGATCGCGTCACGCGACATCGGGCCGGGCCGTCATTTTTATGCCACCGCTCTTCGTATCGTCACTGGATAGTCTGGAAAGTAGCGCTCGATCAACGGGAGATCAAACCGGCGCAGAATCGATTCCTTCGGTTCACGCTGGAGCATGAATTCGAACGAAGCGGTGAGAAGACGTTCGGCGTCGACGCCCGGTGCGTAGCGAGCGATGTCAGCAGGGGTGGCTGTCACGTCGTGGACCGTCTGGCCGTCGCCGTCGACGACGGTCACTCGAAAGCTCGTATCGCTGACCCGGAGGACGGTAATGGTGTGGGGGAGGGGCATGGTTCGGGTGCGGACGATATGAGCAGTAGGGTGATTATATCGGTCGGGCGGGGGATGGCGCCGGTCGCGAACAGGCTTCGCGCTCCTCGCGTTCAGACGACAGTTGCCTGCAAATCCAGCGGACACCTTGTCGGCGGCGATGACGAGAGTGGGCGGTACGTTCGATTATTGCGGAGGTTCCTCCGGTCGCGGCTTCTCCGGCTGCGGAGGCTCAATCGGAAACACACGCTCTCCCGTGATAGGGGTCCGGAAGGCGAAGGCGATGTACGCAAAGGTTTCTTCGAACCGACCGTTAACGCGTGCCGGCCGGAACGACCATTGGCGTGCGGCGCCGAGTGCCACCTCATCGAAGCCGTCGGCCGCTTGGACGACTTCGGTGTTTGTCACGCCGCCGTCCACGCCAATCGTCACTTCTGTCAGCACGGTCCCGCTGAGGAGTGCCTGCGGCGGGAAACCTGGTGTGGCCGAGCTCAGAGGAGCAGCGACCCCCTCGGTTGGTGCTGCCGCATCGGTGGGCGGTGAACCGAGAGTCCCCGTGTAGAGCGAGGGGGGACGAAAAATAGCGGCGACGAAGACCTTCGACGCGACGGTCTCGGTCACCAGCTCGGTAACCGTGGAAGGCGGCGTTCCGGATGTCACCTCCTCCGTGCGTTCTGCCGGAAGAAAGGTCCAACCACGCACGGCGTCCAATACCATGTCCGTGAAGGGCGGGGTCGTTCTCAGTACATCAATCTGGCTGACCGCGCCGGTCTCGGTGACCGTGACTTCCAGAAAGACCTCACCAGCTGAGACCGCCATGACGGGTGTGGCAGGGGGCGAGCCAGTCTGCAGTCTTGGCGGTGTCCACGACTCCTGCGCGCTGAGGGTGACTGTGAGGAACGTGACGGCGAGCGTCGCAAACGTGATGCGCATGCTGCAACCTGACTGGCTGGTCGACCCCACCACGATATCAGTTGCTATCCCGTGCCGGGCAAATTTCGAAGGCCGGCATCCGACGGCCGGTGGGGAGTGCGGAGGAGCGACCGGGCGATGGACGTGTGTGCCAGCGTGCCCGGTCGCATGCCCTCTCTTAGGTGACCATTTCGAATACAAGCGGCGTGCCATCCGTTGAAGGGCCGTAAGCGATTGATAAACGCGGTGTCGGTGCGGAGGCTTCTCGGTCGTGGTGAAACAAGTTCTGGTGCCGGCGAGACGTGGACGAGGGAGGTGTGCGAGGCCGGAACCGCGGGAGGGGTGGTCGTTACGTGCGGAACATCAGCACCACGAGCACGAGCGCGCCGACCGAGAAAAACACGAGTGGGGTGTGCTCGGTCGAGTATGACGTCGCAGTCTCGGTTACGACGCGAGCCACGCGGTGGGTGTACGCACCGGCAAGCGAAAGCTCCAGCAGCGGCTGGCCCGTGAAGAGGTCAGACATGCGATCGCGCACCTGCTGATCGATCGTGGCCACGACGCCTACGACAGTAAACGCGCTGGCCGTACTAACTACGGTTTCAATCAGTCGATTCATCGTCAACCTGAGCGCAGGACGAGTCGTCCGCACATGGCGGACCTAGGCGCTGCGCGATCCCTTCCCGTGAGATTTCTCCCACCACGTTTTCACCGTCTGTTTCGTCTCGTCACTTGGTCTAATTGTCACGGTGCCCCTCCTGTTGTTGGCTTGGGCTGTTGTGCATTCTTGCAAGCGGTGTTCCGGCCGCCCCGGATCTCCCACGTTGTCTAAGTTCTTGAATATAGGAGGGAAATTGAACGAGTGCGGCGCGGTCGGGGTGCCCGAGTGTTCCTATCTAGGACGCGGGGTTCGGAAAAGAGACACGTGACCGCGCTGGAACCACCTGTCGCATGCCCCCAGCGGAATGCCTCACTACCCGTGTACCGGTGTTTCGTCCACGT
>Ga0326597_10004066_pt1 | contig 20718 bp, 15 predicted proteins | sample RVTome_12_FD_203789 | JGI IMG/M metagenome (GOLD analysis project Ga0326597, IMG submission 203789) | Soil microbial communities from uranium-contaminated site in the Upper Colorado River Basin, Wyoming, United States - RVT100D185 | ecosystem: Environmental > Terrestrial > Soil > Contaminated >...
TTCCTACGGCTTCGTTACCTCCGCCGACACTTCGGCTGCTTCCGGCTGGAACGACCAGTTGCCGGGTGGGTATCGCACCCACGGGATCATCCGAACCTTTCCACGACGCACGCCCCAAGTGGGCCCATTTTGCGCGCCGATTACCAAACCGCGCGTGATGCGATGGCAGCCAGCCCCTTGGGGACGGAAACTTTGTTTCCGAGCCTGGCGGTCCGCAGATCAATCGTTCGGATACCGTTTGGTAACTCGCCTGTCAAGGAGGTAGCAGAGCAAACGCCTGAGGGGAGGATTGTCAGGTGCTACGGCTGCCAGAGCTTGCGTTGTTGTTGCCAGTCGAGCTCGGTTGTGAGGCGACGGAGCATCTTCTCGTGCAAGCCAGGGCGTCCAGCCCCAACGAATGGAAGGAAGAGTAGTTCCTCTTGAATGTCGGGCGCGAGATGGTTCAAGTTCATGATCTGCGTCATGCGCGGCTGGGTGACGTGCGCGAGGCGGGCAAGTTCGGTGATGTCCTTGACCGTCCCTTCGCGGATCAGCCGATCGAAGTTGATGGCGAGCGCCATAAGCCGCGATACCCGAGGGATTCGACCGCCCTTGGCTTCTGGAACGCTGGGGGAAGCGTCGGTCAGCACCTGACGCCCACGTTCCCGCGTAGCGAACTGAATCTTCCGCCTCACCTTGATCATGCTGCGTGCTCCACATCACTCTTGGTCGCGGCGTTGTCATCCGCCAGCGACTTGATTCCCGTGGGATGCAACGTCACTTCGATACTGCTGTCGGCTGCGTCGTACTCGACTCGACTGACAAGCAAATGGACCAGGCGAACCTGCTCCCGCGGGCTGAGCGCCTGCCACACGTTATCGAAGTCGGCGAAGGCCGCCGCGACGTCGGCTTCGTCGACCAGTTCCTGTTGAAGCTCACCCAGCCTAGCGTCGATTTCCGCGACGCGTTGTTCCGCGTCACGCACGCACTCGTTGAGTTCCGCGATACGCGGCGCGGTGGCCGACGCACCGTTTCGCGCGGCGGCGGCCTTCCGGATGTCGGCATGCGTTCGGGCCAAGGCCCGTTCAATCTCGCGGCGTTCGCCGGCGAGGCGTTCGATCGACGACTCAACCTGATAGCGGGCTTGGCTGAGCGTCTCGCGCAACAGGGCGGCGTCTTGGCCGATGCACCGGATTTCGTCGACCACTGCCCGCTCGATCTCGGCGGCTGGCAACGACCGGCTCGGGCAAGCGGCCCGGCCACGCTTCACCGCGTTCGTGCAGGCGTAGTAGCGGTATCGCCGGTTCGCCTTGGTTGTGAACGTGTGCGACATCGCTCGCCGGCACGATCTGCAAAACAACAGTCCCCGAAGCAGTGCTCCGTGGCGGTTTCGGGCTTCGGCTGCGCCGCTGCGACTGTTTCGGGTGAGCTGCTGCTGGACCCGATCGAAGACGTCTTCCGAGACGATCGCCTCGTGCTCGCCGGCGAACAACTCGCCCTTGTGCGCCACCTTGCCTGCGTAAAGCACGTTGGTCAGCAACTTGTGGATGCGGCACTTGTCGAACCCGAGGCCTCCGCGTCTGCGGCCCTCCCGCGTCGTCCACGCCTTGTTGCACCAACCACGCCGTTCGAGTTCGGCGACCACCGGCAGCAGCGTTCCCAACTCGAGGTACAGGTCGAAGATCTGCCGGACGCGCGAGGCCTCGGCCGCGTTCACGACGAGCTTCGGGCTGCCGTTGGACCGGTCCACGTCGTAGCCGAGGATCGGCGTGCCGCCTGTCCACTTGCCGCGTTGGCGCGAAGCCCCGATCTTGTCGCGGATGCGCTCGCCGATGATCTCCCGCTCGAACTGGGCGAAGGACAAGAGAATGTTGAGCGTCAACCGGCCCATCGAGCTACTGGTATCAAACGCCTGCGTGACGCTGACGAATGCGACTTCGTGTTCCTCGAACACGGTCATCATCCGCATGAAGTCGGCGAGCGACCGGCTGAATCGGTCGATCTTGTAGACCACCACCGTGTCTACTCTGCCGGCTTCGATATCGGCGAGGAGACGTTTCAACACAGGGCGATCCGTATTGCCGCCCGTGAAGCCGCCGTCGTCGTACCGTTCCGGCAGGCACACCCAACCTTCAGCCTTCTGGCTCGCGATGTAGGCCTCAGCCGCTTCGCGCTGGGCGTCGAGTGAGTTGAACTCCTGTTGGAGTCCCTCGTCGCTGCTCTTCCGCGTGTAGATGGCGCAGCGGATGGTCGCAACCGTGGTCGCTTCGGCCGGTTTGCTCTTGCGGCGGCGGGCAGGTTTACGCGTTGCGATCGCGCTCGTCACGCCTTGCCCTCCAGTGAACATGGGGCCGGAGCGCCGGTGCCGCGATTGCCCGCGGTGGTCTCTCCGGCCCCTGTTCCCAAACCCGGCGTGCCCCTTTCGTTGAGCACCGGGCTTTCCCGTTCGCATGATGCGTAGTCGGGGTATTCCAATCCCGCGAGGTTGTGACGGCCCACCTTGATGTCGGACACGATGAACACCGGGCATTGATCCACCCAGCGGAATCGTGGTCGCGCCCCGATGCGTCGCCAGAAACGGCGACGAATCTGGAGGCGGGGTGTCGCGGGGTACTTCTTCCGCAGCCAGCGCCGCAGGCGATCCCACACATAGTGGTCTATGCGATGGAATACGTCTTTGGCGTAATGGCAATGACGATAGTAGTATCCCCACCCTCGCAGAACCGGATTGAGGGCGTCGATCACGTCCTGAAAGGACAGGTGCAGATGCCCTCGGCTGGTCATCTGCTTGACGCGGTACCGGAGGTCGTTGACCGCTTCCTTGGGAATCTCGACGCGGGGCCAGTAGCCCCAGCGATCATCCCATCGAAGCCGGATGCGATGACTGAGGAACTCGAAGCCCTCGGTCAGCGCCGTAACGCGCGTCTTCTCCGCGGAGAGCGTCAGTTTGAGACGTTCCTGGAGAAAGCACGCCAACGCCTCCTTCTCGTCATGGGCTTGTTGTTCACTGCCCGTGACGAGTACCACGAAGTCATCCGCATACCGCACCGGCAAGTACACCGGTCGGCCCGCCTTGCGTTCACGATGGCGGTAGATGCGAATGGAATCTCCGGGGCGGGCGTATACCTTGCCGTCGCGCCGACGGCGCGGGGCGAGGTACCTTTCATACCGCTGCTCAATGGCCGACAATGCGACGTTGGCCAGCAGTGGCGAAAGGATGCCGCCCTGCGGCGTGCCGGTCGGGGTGCGCAAAAACACATCCTCGCTCAGCACGCCCGCCTTCAGGAATGCCCGGATCAGTCGGACCACCTTCACGTCCGACACGCGGCCGCGCAGCCGCTGCATGACGCTGTGGTGGTCGATGTTGTCGAAGCATCCCTTGATGTCCCCTTCGATCACCCATTGATAGGGCGCTTCGAGCCGACGCGGCTCGCCCGCCTTCTTCGGTGGTCGGATCGCGTTGCGGATGTGCTCCACGGCGTCCCGACACGACCGCTTCGGACGGAAGCCGTACGAGACCGGATAGAACTCGGCCTCGAAGATCGGCTCCAGCAGATGCAGGATCGCGGCTTGTACGACGCGATCCGCGACGGTCGGCACACCCAGCGGCCGGAACTGGCCCGGCTTGCCACGCTTGGGAATCAGCACCCGGCGAACTGGTAACGGGCTGTATCTTCCAGTGCGAAGGTTTTCCCGTAGTTCGTCCAGGAACCGATCGACCCCCATACGCTGCTGAATGCGTTTGACCGTCAGACCATCCACCCCTGCCGAGCGCGCCCCGCGATTGCTCGCGACGCGACGCCAGGCCAACCGGAGATTGTGTGGATCAATCAACCAGTTCCACATGTCTCTCCAGGCTTGCTGAGGGTGGTTCCGACTCCACACGTAGAGCTTGCGCTGAATGTCGAGAAGCCAGACCTCATCGGCCTGATAGTCGGTGTCCACCGCCTGTTTCTCCTTCATGCAAGCGCTCACGAACCTGCGCCCCTTCGCCATGTGGCCGGCTTTCCCGGCCTCGGACTACTACGGGCGCTCCGCCCCCGCGTGTCGCCCTCACCCGACTCCAAAGGGCTTGCCGGTTTGCTCTCAGCCGGCGACGACACGCGGGTTCCTGTGTTCCGATGGATAACCCGTGAACCCGGTAGGCGGCTCGCTTTACCCCTGGGCGCTCTGGCGACGGGCGTTGATGAGCGCTTCGCCGCGGCATCGTCTATGCGACGCCTCCCGTCCGGTTCAGTCAGCCGGACCGGATCGCGCGCCGAACCCCTTCCTGTCCGAATACGGGGTTGGTACCACTGATTCGCAGAGGCTTCCGACACGAGCTTTGTCTCCTCGCCATGAGGTTCTGTGGTAGCCTGACTCGCGCAGGACAGATCGCGTTCAGACAGTTCAGACCGCTCGGCTTTTGAACGCCGCCGATGTTGGATCGCACCGGCGACGCAGCGGTCCCCTTACACGCGTGCTCATCTCACACGGTGGCACCTCCTTTCGAGTGCCGGTCATCCATCAGTTCGCCACGCGGTTCATCACACTTTCGTGCGTTGTGCCCGCGTGGTTTGCACAGCGCACGTACGAAGGAGCGATATCCGTTCCTTGACCCACCGATACGTGCCGAGCTGCACCGGTACATGGCCACCGTCCTGGACGGCGTGGCGTCGCCTGCGATTCTCATCAACAGCGTCGCGGACCACGTTCATGTGCTCTGCCGGTTGTCGAAGAACCATGCGGTATGCGATGTCGTGCGGGAGATCAAGACGAGCACCTCGAAGTGGCTCAAGACCAAACGCGGCACGCTGGCCAAGTTCCGATGGCAGAATGGGTACGGCGCTTTCTCGGTGAGTCCGTCGCAGATGGCGTCGGTGCGCCGGTACATCGAAAGCCAGGAGGCCCACCATCGCACGGTCTCGTTTCACGACGAGTTCCGCCGTTTCCTGGCCAGGTATGGTGTCGAATTCGATGAACGGTACGTTTGGGATTGATTTGATATCGAATGGCAAAAGTGGCGGGCGCGATGTCCGGATCTTCTGGGTACCGCCGGAGGCCGCCCCGGGACCCGGGCGGAATATCGCACCCTTTCAGGGCTGGATCGGTTCGGGCGGGCAATCGACCCAGGGCGATGCCCTGGGCTGGATTATTTGGCCCGGTTGGGGCCCGGATGCGCTCTGCCGGATCATCGGGCGCTGTTCGAGTCGGCTGGCGTTGGCCCTGAAGGGGCCCTCTACAACAGCCCAGGGCAACGCCCTGGGATTCAGGCCGCCACGCCAGACCCAAGCCCTGAAAGGGCGGGATAGGGTGAATGCGATACCTCGATCGCCGGGCCAATTGGGGCGAGCGGCACGTTCGGGACGGGTCGCCGCACAGGTCACTGATCCGTTACAATAGGTCGCGGCGGTGCCGAATGATAAACCGGTTGACTGAAGCGCAAGTCGAGCGACGAGCCCGGGCCCTCCGTCCGGGGCGCAGGGGCCGAACGATCTGTGGATCAAGCTCGAGAACAGGATCGTCGGAACCAAGGGCCGCGGGCCGCACCGATTTGACACTTGAGCCCGGAGCAAGGACCGATGGCGACCTTCCGTGATCCAGAGGACACAGCGCGTGCCTCGCGGGTTCGGGAATTGATGGATGACTACCTCCGAAACCGGACTCCGCAGGAGCGGGACCGCCTGATGCAGATTCACCTTGCCGAGGCGAGGGGGCCGGCCATGAACGCCTGGCTCCTGAGTGAGTCCATGGATTGGGCGTTAACAAGGAAGAGTCGGCGTAACGCGGCCGGAATATGAGCGGGGAAGTGCCGCGGCGCGGCTTGGCATCCTCTCCGTCGAAGTACCGACCACAGGTCGAGGATGCCGCACTGCACCGGTTGGAAAACCGGTGCCACAAGGAGGCACCGTCGCCACAGTCCCGGTGACATCCGCTAATCGCCGACCACGTGGATCGACAATGTCGAGCGGCGCTTGCGGGCGGTGGGGTCGCCTACGACGATGAAGATGTCACCCTTCTCAAGCCCGTGCCGCTCGGCGAGGCGCCGTTGCAGCTCGTCGACCGGGCCGGTTCCTGCGGCGAACTCGGGGGAGACCGCCATTGGCTCCACCCCGTAGGAAAGGGCCAGCCGCCGGCACATCACGTCGCTCGCCGACAGGCCCACCAGAATCTGCGGCAGTTGATACTTCGAGATCCACCGCGCCGTCCGCCCCGACTGGCACCACACCGCGATCAGCCGCGCACCCACGTCGTGCGCCACCAGCGCCGCGCTCCGGGCCACCGCCGCCGTCGTCTTGTCGACCGCATGACCCACGCGCATCCGCTCGTCCAGAAAGCCGGGCCTCGATTCATCGGCCCCATCAACCCGCGACGCCTCCGCCTCGCCCGTGATCAGCCCCAGCATCCGCACCGCCTCGACCGGGTAGGACCCGACCGCCGTCTCCGCCGACAGCATGACCGCGTCGGCCCCGTCCAGCACGGAGTTGGCCACGTCCGTCACCTCGGCCCGCGTCGGCGTGCGGTGGTCCACCATACTCTGGAGCATCTGCGTGGCGATGATCGCCGGCTTGCCCATGCGGCGGCATTGATGCACGATCCGCTTCTGGAGCATCGGGATGCGCCACACGTCCATCTCCACCCCCAGGTCGCCCCGGGCCACCAGCACCGCGTCGGCACTCGCGATGATCGCATCCAGTGCCCCGATCGCCTGGGGCGTCTCCATCTTGGCGATGATCGGGATGTCGGCCCGAGCCTCGCGGAGCCGCGAACGAAGCTGCTCCAGGTCCTCCGGCTTCCGGACAAACGAGAGGGCGACGTAGTCCAGCCCGTTCTCGATCGCCCAACCGAGGTCGTCATGGTCCTTTTCACTCAACGCCGGCAGCGAAAGATTGGAGTCGGGCACGTTAATTCCCTTGCCGCTCCCCAGCGTTCCGCCCGCCTCACACGCACAGGCCAGTTCCCCGGCACGCTTCTCCAAAACCCGCAGGTGAATCTGCCCGTCGTCGATCAGCACCCGGTGCCCGACCTCGACCTCCGCCACCAGCCCCGGGTAATTCGTCGAAAAACGCTCCGCCGTGCCCACGACCGGCTCCGGGACGATTACACACGTCGAGCCCGGGGTCAGCGCCGCGTGGTTCGGGTTCACCACCCCGGTCCGCACCTTCGGGCCGCACAGATCCGCCATCGTCGCCACGAACGCCCCGCGTCGCCCCGCCACCTCGCGCACCGTCCGCAGAGCCTCGTTGTGCTGCTGATGATCTCCGTGAGAGAGGTTGAACCGGACCACGTCGACGCCGTGTTCGATGATCCGCTCTACGACGGCGCGCGACCGACAGGACGGACCGACGGTCACGACGATCTTCGTCCTGGTTGGCTCCCGGCGCGGCATGGGACGGTGATTGTACGCCGGGCCGCCGCGAGCGCAAAGAACGGGCCGCCCGAAGCGCTCGAGCGGCCCGCGAAAGAGCACACAAGCCCCTGACCTGACCTGAGGTCGGCTAGTCCAGCGCAGGACCTCCACCACCTCCGCAACAGGAGTTGCACGGCGGGCACACGCCGCAATCGACGCTGCGTTGGTCCGTATCGTCATTGCCGGAGCAATCTCCCGTACCGGTATATTCCTGACCGTAGAGCTGAGAAGTGAAGAGGTTGAAGTCGTTTGCGTCGACGTCGCAGTCACCGTCGATGTCCGCGCGTAGCGTGCCGCGCAGCGGGTGCCCGACCGTCGTGATCACCGTGGCGCCCGGCGGCGTGAAGTCGCACACATCGTCGACGTCGGGTACGCCGTCGCCGTCGGTGTCGGCGTCGCCCTCGGAGTCCTCACACGCATCTCCGACGCCGTCTTCATCACAGTCGTTCTGATCGGAGTTGGCGACGGAATCGCAATTGTCGCACTCGTCGCCGTGCTCGTCGCCATCGCTGTTCGCCTGGTCGGCGTTCTGCGCTGCCGGACAATTGTCGCAGGCATCGCCGACGCCGTCGCCCCCTCCGTCGTCGGTGTCGCTCTGGTCATTGTTGACGCAGGTGAAACCGGGGTCGTTACAGTGATGCGTGGGATCGCTCGGATCGCAGTTGTCACAGAGGTCCGGCACGTCGTCCAGATCATCATCGTCCATCGCGCCGCAGGAGGTTTCGTTGGGCAACCAGGTCCCGGAGTCGAGAATGACGCACTCGTACAGGAGATGGTCCTCGCAAAAGTCCGCGACCGAGCTGCCGTGACCGTCGTCATTGCAACAAGGCTTCGAGTCAGAGCAGACGCCGCCCGCGCAGGTTGTCCCGGATCCGGCAGACACACCTGCGGCCGTCGCACAGCATGCCGGCGGCAGATCGTCACATCCTCCTTGCTCATTGGTGCAGCACGCCTCCGGCGAATCACATTCGTCGGGCAATCCGTTGGCGTTGCAGTCGTTCCCGCTGAGTTCGCACTCATCGAGATAGCTGTTGCCGTTGCAGTCACTGCCCTCCAGTTCGCAATCGTCGTGAACGCTGTTCGAATTGCAGTCATGGCCCGAGATCGAACTACAACAGACCTTGCTGCGTGTCACGCATTGGCCGTTCTGGATGCACGTGACGTATACATTACAGGGCGCCCCGTAGAACGGACCCGGCTGGCAGATGCCGTTGCAGCACCAGAACCCGCTCCCGATCGGATAGGATTGCTCGCAGCCGTTGCTCCCGCAGCAGGTGCCGATCTGCTGCGCCGCGCGAGCCGGTGTCACCGCGACCAAGAACGGAGCTGCGGCCGCAATGAAGATAAGTCCCATCCCACGATCGTGCCGCCCGGACCGTCGTTTCGAATTCCATGGATTCATCATAAACCATATCTCCCTCCCCACGGACGTGGGGTCCACGAACTTCACCTGTTCATTCCAGTGTGTCGTCGCTTGTCTGTCCGTCCCATTGCCGAGTTCGCGCCCCACCCCTCGCCCACACGCACGAATCGACCCGTTGAGCCTGTCAAACCGCCTTCACTCCACCTGCCGAATCGCCCCGAGCGCAGCGACCCCGATCCATGCGGTGCGCGCAGCGAGATGGCGGACCCCGGCGGTCCGCGTATGCCGCGGACCGCACGATCGCCGAAGAGCACACGCCACGAAATCCAGAACATTCGTCAGTCCGACCGACGACGCCAAGTTCAACTGACCACACCGGGCCGGGCCGTTCTCCGAACGCGCACACCCCCGCCGGCCTCCCGCGCCGTGAGGCACGAGCGGCCAGCATCATCACACCGGACGTTCCAGCCGTATGCTTATTCACCGACTGGACCACTTTTTTCGGGGCGACCGAGGTTTTTGGAACGCCGCACGCGCCGCCCGACGCCAAACACCATCCGCCCCGCACGCGGGGATGGTCTTGCGCCCCCATCCTGCGTAAGCTCAGGGCGTGAGTCGCGATGGTTGGAACATGCCTGGGAACGCTGGGCGACCGCCATGAAGGCCCGGACCGTCGACACGCTTGTGCGTCGCGCCGCCGAGGGCGACGGCGAAGCCCTCCGGGACCTGCATCGCGCGGTCATGCCCGCGGTGACCGCCTTCTTCCGACGGGCCAACCGCGTGCCGGCCTCGGCCGTCGAGGAACTCGCCAACCAGACCGTGGCCGAGGCCTTCCAGGTCCTCACAAAAGGCCGCTACGACGAGCGCCAAGCCTCATTTACGACGTTCCTCCACGGCGTCGCCTACAACATCCGGCTCCGCTACGCCAGGAGCCGCGCGGCCGCACGTGAGGTCGCCTTCTCAGAGCTCTCCGGCGATCGATCCGCGGCGCTTCCCGACCCGGCCGCAGTTCCGACCGGGGAAGAAGACGCCCTGGACGAGATTCTCGTCATGCGCGACTGCCTGTTCGCCAATGGCGGCCCGGCCGACCTTACCCCGGATGAGCGATACGTCGTGATCGGCCGGGCCAACGGGGAGACGTACCAGGCCCTCGCCGATCGACTCGGACGGTCGCTGGACACCGTTCATCGGCTCAACCTCCACGCCCTGGACAAGCTCCGAGAGGGGATGAAGAGCAGGGGTTTCCATGCCCGGCGGCCGAAAAATACATGAGGCGGATCGGATATCATGCAGGACCCGCGGCGCGCGGGGCTGAGTGAGCGCATCGTGGACGAAACGGACGAGAAGAAAATGCTGGAACTGGTCAGGGCCGCGGCCGAGCTTGAGGAGTTCGAGGCCGACGCGCAGGCGCGAATCGCGGAAGAATCACGCCGGCCCGCCCGCCCTGCCCGGCGGCGGTGGCTCAAGATCGCCGCACCGATGCTCGCTGTGGCGGCGGTCGCAGCGCTCCTCTTCCCGTTCCCCACCTCCCACGTCGTATTTCAGGAGGCCGCTCTGAGGCGTCCGGCGGTGCGGGCCCTGGACTCCGACCTCGAGATCGCCATCTCGTTGAACCGCCCGGCCTACCTGCGGGTGATGATCATCGACGAGCGCAACGAACGATGGCTCCGCCCGATCAACGAACCGTCGACCTACGTGGTCCGAGTCCGCGAACAGGAGGTGTTGCGGATCCCCGCCGTGCCGGATTCCGTCGAGCCGCGGCCGGGCCGGCCGAAGTTCGCCGTGCTCATCGCGTCGGCCGACCCCCCGCCGTCGGCCGACGACCTGCTCGAGCGCATCCCGGATCCCATCGCGCCGCTCGCCGGGGGTGACGACGAAGTCCGCGAAGCGCTCGAGAAGATCGCTGCGGATTTGACCCGGGCCTACGGATGCGCAGTGCACATCGAACCGGTTCCCGATTAGACGTCAGCCGCGCGAGAGGTTCGGGCCGGAGGCAGAGTCAGTCCGGCGCGCCGAGCAGAACGAACCCGGCCCAGAAGTAGGGATCGCGGAAGCTGCGCCTGCCGCTTTCCTCCACCACCAGTACCGGCGCGGCAACGAGCCCGCCGCGCGATGCCAGCCGGGTCGTCGCCGGCGGCACGTAGCCGCGAAGCCACCGCTTGGCTTCCTGAAGGGCTTCGTCCTTCGCCATCACCGTGCCGGCGCCGTGACCGCCACGAGCCCCGTCGTATTGCCCCAGCACGTTCTCGTAGAACCGTTGCATCAACAGCCGCGTTGCCTCGTCGTCCACCTTCCAGAGGCTCGCCACCACCGCCGGCGCACCCGCGTACATGAAGCCCCAGGGAAGTGCCAGGTCGCTGTCACCGCGCTCGATCCCCAGCCGCGTGTCGCACGCCGACAGCACCGCCAGCTCGCATCGCTCCAGCTTGCCGCGCCACGAGCGAATCAGATGATCGAGGGTCAGAAATCCGATGTCGTCGGGCGCCGGCGCCGCAGGCCGGGCCAGGGCCAGGCTTGCGTCCAGCGGCCGGCCCAACGACCCCGCCAACCCGTGCGTCGCCAGGTGCAAGAACCGCATCCCGGCCACACGGGCCTCGACCTCCGGAAGCGATGCCTCCGCACCGGCCAGGACCGACACCTGCCCCCCGGCCCGCTCGACGATCCGCCGGATCGCACGCGCCTCCTCCCGGGTCCCCGGCAGCGGCCTCAACTTACCACCGTAGAGCCGGATCTGGTCCAGTGCACTGACCTCGGCGGCCTCCTCATCGGCGCTTCGCGAGCCCGCCGCGGACGACTCCGCGCCCGCCGGCGTTCCGCGTAGCGCGCCGCGCCCCGGGCCCCCTTCGTCGAACCTGGGATCCGCCACGATCAGCGCCGACCATCCGCCCGCCGGGGCGTTGTCCGGCTGGGCCCGGCGCACCCTTCGCCGGTTGACGAACACCGTGCCCGAGTCGGCGTACACGATCGGCGGACCCGCATCCAACAGCCGCGACCGAGGCCCCGTCGCCGGATCACCGACCGCCAGCGCCGACAACGGCAGATACCGCAACGGGCCGTCCGGCACCACGATCAGCCGGCGCGAGGACAGCAGGAGCGCGCGCACGTCCGCCGGAAAGAGCCGTTCCCATAGTTCGCCGCCGATGTCCCCTCCCGGTGACGCCCCGTGAGTCTGGATCGCCGACCGCGTGCGACCCGCAAGGTCCTCCAACTCCGCAGCCCGCTCGCTCCCCTCGGCGACGATCCGGGCCGTCACCGATTCAGTGACACCAGATGGCACTACGAGTATGCACACCGCCGTCCGAGTCCAGTTGAAGGTGAGAATGACCTCACCCGGTTCGAGCGCCTCGCGGATCGCCGCGGCGCCCAGCGGCTGAGCTTCGGGCCACACATCCAGCAGCTTCGCCAACACCGCCGCCTCCGCCGCCTCCACCGCTCGCCGTGCCGCCCCCACCGCAGCCGGGCCGTCCGCGGCGGCGTGCGCGGCGACGGCGGTGCCAAAGCCACGCGACGCCAGCCGCGCTTCCTGCTCGCCCAACGCGGCCCGGGCGCTCGCTTCGCGCTCCAGTAGTTTCCCGAGCACCGCCGAGGCCGCTTCACCATGGCGGGCTCCGGCCTCCGCGATCAGGTCGCGGTCGGAGCGGGACAGGAGGTCGAGCACCGCCCGAGATCGGCCGCGTTCGAGTACCTCGAACGCATCCTCCGGCTTGCCCAGCCGCACAAGCGTGTCGGCCAGCGCCGCCGTGACCTCCGGCAGGCGCGCTGCGCCCGCGAACGCGGCCCGCCCCTTCTCGTCCGACGCGATCCGCGGCCGGACGCTCAACACCACCGACATCGCCTCCCGAAGCGAGGCTTCTGCCTCCTCGAGCGCCCCACGGCGACGCTGTAGTTCCCCAAGCTGAAACAGGCTCGCCGCGGCCCGCGGATGCCGTGCCCCCTCCAGCTCGCGCCGCATCGCCAGACCTCGTTGCAGCAGGCCGTCCGCCTCCTCGTAGCGCCCCATCTCCGTCAGCATCGCCCCGAGGTTGGTCAGTCCCTCCGCGATATGCGGATGCGAGTCGCCATACGCAGCGGTCCAGATCGACAATGCCTCGCGGTACGCCGCCTCCGCCTCGTCATAGCCCTTCCGCAGTTTCAGCAGCCGGCCCAGGTTGTTCAGGCTCTCCGCCACCAGCGGATGCTTCCCGCCGAGCTTCGCCCGACGCACAGCCAACGCCTCACGATACAACCCCTCGGACTCCCCGTGCGATCCGCGGTCCTTCAGCAACATGGCGAGGTTGTTCAACACCGATGCGGTGTAGCTGTGATTCGGGCCCAGGCTGCTGTGCAGGTTCTCCAGGGCCTCGCGGTACAGCGGGGCCGCCGCCGCATAGTCCCCGCGGGCCTGAAGCATCGACGCGAGGTTGTTCAGCGAGATGCCGATCTCGACCGAGCCCGGGTCGAGGACCTCGCGGCGAATTTCCAGGCATTCGCGATAGAGCAACTCCGCCCGCCGGTAATCCCCCTGGTAGCGCCGCAGGGTCCCCAGGTTGTTCAGTGCATGCGCGACCTCCGCATTCCGCGGGCCGAGGGCCGCCTTCCAGGTTGTCATCGCCTGCACGTACAGCGGCTCCGCCGCCTCGTACCGGCCTCGCGCCACGTACGACGCGGCCAGGTTGTTCGAGGATTGCGCGACGTCCATGTGCGCGTCGCCCCGAGCTCGACGCCGCACTTCGAGCGCCTCACCGTATGCGGCCTCCGCCTCGTCGTACTTGCCCTGGAAATACAGCGAGACGCCGAGGTCGTTGAGGCTCTCGCCGACCTCCGGGTGATCGCCGCCGAACAGCAGCCGCCGTGCCGCCAGCAGGTCCCGGTGAAGCGCCTCGGCGGCTGTGTAAGCACCGGTCGTCGTCAACAACTGCGCGACCTGGGCCCGCGCCCGCAGCGCCTCCTGTCCGTCGGACCCCAGCAGTTTCGATAGTGCGGCCTCGCGCGCCTTGGCCGCACGCAGCGCCTCGCGCACGTTGCCTTGGTCGTGGAGCTCGACGACCCTTTCGCCGGCCGCGGTCAGATCGTCGAACTCGTCCTGCCCCTGCCGGGTAAGGCCGCAGACCTGTTCGAGAAGCTGCACGCGCAGCCGCGCGTCGGTCGTCTCCCACCATCCGGCGCCCTGCTCCTTCGCCCGCAGCGACGCAACTTCTTCGGCAGCCGGGTTAGCTTCCGCGTAGGCCCCCCTGGCAACCAGGTCGGTGATCCGCTGCTCGAGTTCCTCGATCCGCTGCATGCTGGCCGGGGTCAGCGGACCAGGGGTAACGGCCTCCGGATCGCCGCGGGCCGGAAACCCGCCCGCCGCCAACACCGCGAGAACTGAGAGAAGGCTAACCGATCCATGTCGTGAGCTGTCCATGACAGACCCCGCGCGGAAGACCAAGTGAACCACTGCCGCCCGGCAACGCAGTGCGGACACTATCGTACCAAGCATGGAACCGCGGCCCATCACCTATTCAGGTGATCCGGCGCGCCAATCCTCCGCCGGCGCGCAGACGTCCCGTCCTGATTCAAGCAAACTGCACAAAGGAATAGTCAGACTTTGCCCGGCCCGCAGCCGCGTCGATGCCGTCGCGACCAGCCCGAGAAGACTAGACCGCCGCCGTTACGCGGGTGAACGCCCGCTCCACGAACCCCGTGTCGATCTGCCCGCTTTGAAAATCCGAGTGGGCCAGCACCCGCCGCAGGAAGGGAATCGTCGTCTTGATCGGCTCGATCGTGAACTCCGTCAGGCAGCGCTGCATGCTCCGGATCGCTTCCTCGCGCGTCGGCTGATGCACGATCAGTTTCGCGACCAGGGAGTCGTAGAACCGCGACACCCGCGCGCCTTCGTGCGCGTCGGTGTCCACGCGGACCCCAAATCCCCCCGGCGCGCGGAACCGCTCGATCGTCCCCGCGCAGGGCCGGAAGTTCGCTTCGGGATCCTCCGCGTTGATCCGGCACTCGATCGCGTGCCCCCGCGGCGCGACCGTGCGCTGGCTGAACCCCAGCGGCTCGCCCGCCGCCACCAGGACCTGTGCCTTGATCAGGTCCGTCCCCGTCGTCATCTCGGTGACCGGATGCTCGACCTGAATCCGCGTGTTCACCTCGATGAAATAGAACTTGCCCTTCGAGTCCACGAGAAACTCGACGGTTCCCGCACTGAAGTACTTAGCCGCCTTCGCCAGCCGCACCGCCGAGTTGCACAGGTCCTTCCGCGTCCGCGCATCGATCGCCGGCGACGGCGACTCCTCGATCAGCTTCTGGTATCGCCGCTGCACCGTGCAGTCCCGTTCACCGAGATGAACGATTGCGCCCGCCTGATCCCCGATGATCTGAACCTCGACGTGCCGCGGGTGCTCGAGGTACTTCTCGATGTACACGTCCGAACGCCGGAACGACCCATGCGCCTCCTGCCGCGCCTGCCGAATGCTGGGGACCAGGTCCGCCCGGTCATGCACGATCCGCATGCCCTTCCCGCCGCCCCCCGCCGAGGCCTTGATCATCAGTGGGAAGCCGATGCTGTCCGCCAGGCGAACCGTCTCGCCGTCGTCCTCGAGCACGCCGTCGCTGCCCGGAATGATCGGGACCTTCGCCTTCTTCGCCACCTCCCGTGCCGACGCCTTGTCGCCCAGCAGGCGCATCGCCTCCGCCGTCGGGCCGATGAACTCGATGTTGCACGCCCGGCACTTCTCCGCGAACGCCGCGTTCTCCGCGAGGAACCCGTAGCCGGGATGCACCGCGTCCGCCCCCGCAAGCTCCGCAGCGGCGATGATCCGGTCGCTCTTGAGGTAGCTCTCGCCCGGCGCCGCCCCTCCGATGCAGATCGCCCGGTCCGCCAGGTTCAGGAACGACGCGTTGCGGTCCTCCTCCGAGAACACGCAGACCGTCTCGATGCCGAGCTCGTGGCACGCGCGGGCCACCCGCAGGGCGATCTCACCGCGATTGGCAATCAAAACCCGACGGAACATGTCAGATAGGCAACGCGCAAAACGTCGAAACGCCGAAATGTCAAAAGGTCGAAATGGACCCTCGCGGGTGCAATCGATTCGCTATTCGCCATTCGCCATTCGCCAGTGGGGCTCACGTTGCTCTCACCAGAAACAGCGGCTGGCCGTACTCCACGGCCTCGCCGTTTTTCACCAGGATGCGCTCGATCATGCCCGCGATCTCCGCCTTGATCTCGCTGAACACCTTCATCGCCTCGAGGATGCACACCACCGTCCCCGGCGCAACCTGTACGCCCACCTGAACGAACGGTGAAGACTCCGGATCCGGAGCCGAATAGAACGTCCCCACCATCGGCGACTTGATCGCCACCAGATCGACGTCCTCCTCGACCTCCTCCGCCGCCGGACTCGGCGCGGGGTTCGCGGCCGTAGCCGCCGCCGGGGTGACCGGACGCACCGACACCGACGGATCCGCGCCCGGGTTCGTGTTCGGCCGCCGCAGCTTCACCTCCAGCTCGCCGTCCCGAAGCGTCATCTCCACCAGGTCGTTGGAGACCATCATCTCCACGAGCTGCCGAATCTTCTCAATATCCAGCAATCACGTCACTCCGTACGCCTCCCCCCTTACCACGGGGGGATGAACGGGGGTTCCCTACGTCCCTACGTCCCTACGTCCCTACGTCCCTACGTCCCTTCGTCCCTCGATCCCTACCCCCTCATACCACCGAATCCGCTAGGCGTTTACTCAACCGGCTCAGAATCCTACATCCCCGGTCCATCACGAGCACGTCGTCCTCGATCCGAACCCCGCCCACGCCCGGCAGGTAGATCCCCGGCTCCACCGTTACCAGCATCCCGGGCCGCAGCTTCTCCTGTGACCGCCAGCTTAACGACGGGGCCTCATGCACGTCCAATCCCAGCCCATGACCCAGACCGTGGCTGAACTCGTTCCCGTATCCCGCCTTCTCGATGTGCCTGCGGGCCACGGCGTCGATATCACACATCCGCCGTCCGGGCCGGATTGCCGCAATCGCCGCCATCTGCGCATCCAGCACGATCGCGTAGATTTCCTTGAACCTCGCGGGGACCTTGCCCAGAAAGAGCATCCGGGTCAGGTCGCTGCAATAGCCCCCGACCCGGGCCCCCCAGTCGAACAGCATCGCACTGCCGCTTTTCGCCTTTCGCTTGCCCGGATGGGCGTGCGGCAGGGCCGCGTTAGCCCCCTCCGCGCAGATCGTCGGAAACGCCGGGCCCGACGCCCCGCGCCGCTTCATCTCGTACTCGAGCCGGGCCGCCATCTCCAGCTCCGTCTGCCCGGCCCGGATCGTCTTGCGCATCGCGTTGAACGCGTCCTCGGCGACCCGCAGCGCCTTGTTCATGGCCCGGACTTCATCGGCCGACTTGAGCGTCCGCAGCCGCGCACAGATCGGCGGGGCCTCCACCAGCCGCACGCCCTTGGCCAGCTTGCGAAGCTCCGCCTGGTTCGCCAGCGTCAGATGGTCCGACTGAACCGCCAGCTTCGTTACCTTCAGGTCCTTGCAGGCCGTCGCGATCTCCGCGTTGAGCGATCCGCGGCGCATGTACGTCGCCGTCCAGGGACACTCCTTCTTGATCTGCTCCTCGAACCGCCGATCGCTGATCAGGTGCACGCCGCGGGCCGTCACCATCGCCGCCGACTCGTCACCCGAAAAGCCCGTGAGATAGAAAAAATCCGGTGGATTGACCAGCAGGAACGCCCCGGCCCGGAGCTTCTTCAGCTCCCGCCGACACGCCTTCAGCCGCTCCTTATAGATCACCGGCGCCCCGCGCCCGTCCCGCCTCGCCATCCGCGCCTCCAAACGGCAAGCCAACCCCCGCGCCCCCGATTCTCGGCCCGTGGCTCGACACCGTCAACCTGATCGACGATTCCACCTAGCCCAAGGCGAGGCATCATCAGAGCCCCAAGCGCCAGCGCCGGGTCCGCCCGGAACGCGTTGCACGCCACTAACGCTCGTTAAGCCCGGGTGGCCCAGGTCGCCAGACCTGGGGGAGCGATTCTGACGCACGTGATGCGAGGAAAGGGCATTCCGGTTCCGCCGCTGCGACGGTCGAATAGCAGGTGCGAGAATCCCTTCTCCCGCCCCCGCCCGTAGGAATCCTGTCCCGCCCCGCGTGATCGACATTTGCTACGCCGCGGCCCGCGTGGTACCATGCCCGCAGCGCCTCGGGGGTACAACTATGGCCGCCAACCACAGCGCAACGCGTCTCGCCGTCGTCGTCACCTGCGTGGCATTCGCTCCGAGCCCGCTTTGCGCGGATTGCTACATCGTTCGTGTCATCGCACATCCGACGCGCTCCCTGACCCCGGTTGACGCCGTTTCCTTGGAGGTCTTCGTGCGAACCGGAACGTCGACGCCGTACCTTTACAAACCGAGCGAAGCACGAGTCGAAGGCAACCGGATCACGATCGACGTATTCGTCGAGTCCGGACCGCTTTTCTTTCCGAGCTTCATCGTCGAATCTGTTCCGCTCGGTAAACTGGATGAAGGAACGTATGAGTACGTCGTCACCCAGCACGGCAACGGGGGCTTCTGCTCAGAAACCAGCACGTTCAGCGGTACGATCTGCGTTGACGATCCGCAATGTACCGGCGGACCCTGCACGTGCCCGCGGTTCTGCCCGAGCTACCTGATCACACATCTGACCACGCCTGCCTACAAGGGCCGGGTTGCCAACGCGATCAACAACCAAGGGCAAGTCGTCGGGGGTGGCTACGGCACGGCCTACACGGCGTTCCTGTGGCAAGGCGGTGAAATGCTCGACTTGGGAACACTTCGACCAGAGGACCATGAAAGCGCCGCATACGACATAAACAACCTCAGACAGGTCGTCGGCTACTCGTATAGCGGGCTTTCCTCCGCATTCCTCTGGTCAGATGGCGAGATGACCGCCCTCGACGGCTTTCCCGGCACCGAGGAAGTCACCACTGTCCCTCATGCCCTTAACGATAGTGGCCAGATCGTCGGCCGTGCCAGCATCGACGAACACACGGCGCACGCGGTCCTTTGGCAGGACGACGAGATCGTGGATCTGACGAACGAGTACGGCGTCCGCTCGGCGACCGACATCAACAACGTGGGCCAGATCCTCGGTCCTGGCTCCATCCTCCAGCCTGACGGTACGCTCACGGAAGTCTTGCGTCCCGACGGCCTACCCGTGAGCCCACGCGCCCTCAACGACGCGGGCCAGGTAACCGCGCGAGCCAGCGAGCCAGCCCCATCCACAGTCTATTCCGCCTTCCTGTGGAGCGACGGCGAGTTTACCGACATCGGAGCGATTGGCGGGTTCTCCCGCAGCGAAGGCGTGGCCATCAACAACCCAGGACAGATCGTCGGCGTCGCACTGCCCGAGACCCGGCCCGCCCTTGCCTTCCTCTACGATAGGCAACACGGATTCCGCTTCCTTCGTGGTTTGGTCCGGACGGACGCCGACTGGTGGGGTTTGTCCCCGAATGACATCAACGAGGCCGGACAGATCGTCGGGCAGGGCGAGATCGGTTTCGACAGCGGAATAGGCCGCGACGACGCGTTTCTCATGACCCCCATCGCCGAGGAGGGCTGCCTCTGCCTCCGCAACTTCGCCGGCTTCCAGAACTGCTTCGCACCCGCCGCCGACATCCCCGACGGCTGCCACCGCTTCGACTACCGCCCCGACGGCCGCCCCGACGGCCGCGTCGACCTCGGCGACCACCAGGACTTCGCCGACACCTTCACCGCCCACCTCGGGCCGTGACCGCACCCCGGGCCGCTTCAGCGTCCCTCCGCGGCCCAAGGCCGCGCCCCAGGCCTGTCCCTTCTGGGCCGGTCAAGCGGCGACCACTCTCATTCGCCGTAAGGGACAGTCACCTATTTCTTGCGCTCGCCATCCGACGAAAACGACGAGCGCTGAGCCCTTGCTCCGACGAAGTGGCCGCCGGAGCTTTCGAGGATTGTTCAAGGAGCGGGTCAATTCCACGCGGGTGTTTCGGAGCCGCGATCGTAACGGAGCACCCCGCCTCGCGGGTCCCGGCGCCCATTCGCGCACCGCGGCTCAGAGGACCAGCGTCGTCTCCTTGGGCGGGACCACGATGGCGTGCCCGAGTGCCACGTCTTCGCCCGCATGATTCACGCAGGCGACCATCAGGCAGACGCGCCGAGGATTGATAACCTCGGTCACGATCGCTCGGGCCGTGATCGTGTCGCCGAGATAAACGGGGCGATCGAAGCGGATGTGCAACTCGCGGAAGATCGTACCCAGGCCCGGGATCTCCGTCCCCAGCACAGTCGAAATCACCCCCGCGGACAGGATGCCGTGGGCGATGCGGTGCTTGAAACGAGTGCCCCGGGCATACTCCTCGTCAAGGTGGAGCGGGTTGAAGTCGCCGCAGACACGGGCGAACCCGTCGACGTCGCTCTCCAGGATCGTCTTGGAGAAGCAACCGCTGTCGCCCACTGACAGCGTCTTCCGCGTCCGAAACAGGCCGGGAGCCGACATCGCCGAGAACTCCGTCGCGATCGAGATCACGCGACCGCACTTGGTTTGTACGATATCCTCCCTCCCCGGGCCCCCGTTTCCGATGTGCGCCGGCAGATTCCGTCAAGTACCTTAATAAAAACCTGCCGGACCCCGCCCGCGGGCCGGTGCCGCCGACCTGTTGAATCCGCCGGCCGGTCCTCGTTATCATGCCCCACCGGCCCCGGGCCGTCGGTCGGCCGGGACATACCGGTTCCAGAGTCCCGGCAAGCGGCCCGGTGATGGAGATGAACATGCATCGTGCCCGGCGAATCGAGTTGCTCTTGACCCTCGCGTCTTTCGCCGTGCTGATCCACGCAACCGGCTGCGGCGCCGTGCCGGACCTGCCGGATCCGTTCGAGGTCAACACCTCGGCAACCAACCGCATCACCGCCGCGAAGGGAACCGGGCCGGCCGTGTTCGCGGGCGGAACCTGGTCCCTGACCCGCAAACCCGACCCGGCCGACACCGAGCCACCGCCGACGCCTCCACCAGGCCCCTAC
>Ga0326597_10004067_pt1 | contig 20717 bp, 15 predicted proteins | sample RVTome_12_FD_203789 | JGI IMG/M metagenome (GOLD analysis project Ga0326597, IMG submission 203789) | Soil microbial communities from uranium-contaminated site in the Upper Colorado River Basin, Wyoming, United States - RVT100D185 | ecosystem: Environmental > Terrestrial > Soil > Contaminated >...
GCGCGCGCCGGGGGCGGATGGTCGCTGTAGCGCGCGACGCCAACCAGCCGGCTGCCGGCGCCCGCGGCAAACGCGAGCTCGGCAAGGCTCGGCGCAAGCGCGACGATGCGCTGCGCCGGGCGCGCCAACGTTACCGTCTTGCCGCGATCATCGATGACGGAAACGGATTGCGCAGCAGCGACAGACACAACCGCGGCGCAGCCGCAGATCAACGCCGACCAATTCCGCAAACCAGACAAAACGAAAGGCAGGGCGCGGCGGACGCCGCTCGCACTAGTCACCAGTCACGAGTCACGAGTCATCGGCCGCGCGTCGCGCGCGGCCTCAGACAACGCTGCGCTCCATGTACTGCAGCAGCTTCGCGCTGGTCTGCCGCAACCGCGCGGAAAGCATGGAGACCAGCTTCACCAGGATCTTCGAGCCCAGGCTCGGATGGTCGAGGATGATCTTCGCCATGTCGTCCCGGTGCAGGACGGCGAAAACGGCGGGGTCGGTGGCGATGCAGGTCGCGAATCGCGGCTCGCCGTCGATCATGGACATCTCGCCGAGCGTCATGCCGGCCCCGACGACGGTCAGGTGCTGCTGCTCGCCGCGCATGTTGCGCTTGAAGATGTCCACGTTGCCCTCGATGAGGAGCAGCATGAAGTCGCCGCCGTCGTTCTCGCGGATGATGGTCTCGCCCGGCTGCGCGCGGAAGACCTCCATGTAGCTGGCCAGCACCGAGATGTCCTGCCGCGAGAACTCGGCGAAGAACTGCGACCGGCCGACCAGCCCGAAAATCTCGTTGGTGATCGCCGTGCCCTTGCCGACGCGCTCGAGGTGCTCCAGGTGGCCGTGAGCCCCCTCCGATTCAATCGCCTGAGCCATGTTGCCGTCCCGCCCCCCGTCCGAACCGGCTTCAATTCACACCACTATATAGCACCCTGCACGCCACCGCTATTTGTCCGGAAGCGTGAATGGTGAATGGTGAATCGAAGAACGGCGAGAAACGCCCCCCCAACCTCTCCAGCGCGGGCTGGCTCGATCCATTCACCATTCACCACTCACGATTCACCGATCTTATTCAGCCTGCTGGGCCTTCAGCCGCCGCTGGCGCACCCCCTCGGCGAGGATGCCGAGCAGATTCCGGCTGTCCTCCCAGCCGATGCAGGCATCGGTGATGCTCATGCCGTAGACCAGTTCCTTGCCCGGCACGAGATCCTGGCGACCCGGCTTGAGATGGCTCTCCGCCATCACGCCGAAGATGCGCGCGTCGCCCGCGGCGACCTGCGCGCCCACGTCGCGCGCGACGTCGAGCTGCTTCTCGGCCTTCTTGCTCGAGTTGCCATGGCTGAAGTCGATCATGATCCGCGCCGGGATGCCCGCTTCGGCAAGCGTCTTCGCGGCCGCATCCACGCTCGCCGCGTCGTAATTCGGGCGGTTCCCGCCGCGCAGGATCACGTGGCAGTCCTCGTTTCCCGCCGTGTGCACGATCGCGCTGTGGCCGCCCTTGGTCACCGACAGGAAATGGTGCGGCGCCTGCGCGGCGCGGATCGCGTCCACCGCGATCTTCACGTTGCCGTCGGTGCCGTTCTTGAAGCCCACCGGGCAGGACAGCCCGGAGGCCAGCTCGCGGTGAATCTGCGATTCGGTGGTGCGCGCGCCGATCGCGCCCCATGCCACCAGGTCGGCGATGTACTGCGGCGTGATCATGTCGAGAAATTCGCAGCCGACCGGCATGCCCATCTCGTCGAGCTCGAGCAGCAGCCGCCGCGCGACGCGCAGCCCGTCGTTGATGCGGAAGCTGCCGTCCAGGTTGGGATCGTTGATCAGCCCTTTCCAGCCCACCGTGGTGCGCGGCTTCTCGAAATAGACGCGCATGACCACCAGCAGGTCCTCGGCCAGCCGCTCGCGCTCGCGCATGAGCTTCCCGGCGTATTCCCGGGCCGCCTTCACGTCGTGGATCGAGCACGGCCCCATGATCACCAGCAACCGGTCGTCCGCGCCGTGGAGGATGCGGTGAATCGCCTGCCGCGTCTCGTAGGTCGTCTGCGCGGCATTGTCGGAGTTCGGAATCTCGCGCAGCACGTGCGACGGCGGCACGAGCTCCTTGATCTCCTTGATGCGGATGTCGTCGGTGCGGTGCGGCATTTTCGCCTTCTGCCTGAGAAATCAAATAATTATAGCGCAGCTTTCGCACCAGCCAAAGACGTGACTGGTGACTGGTGACTAGTGATTGGTGAATCGAAAAGCAGTCACCCACGATTCGTATTCACGAATCACGAATCACTATTCACGAATCACGGATTCAGGAAGCGGTGCCGCCGACCGTCAGGCCGTCGATGCGCAACGTGGGCTGCCCGACGCCGACCGGGACGCTCTGGCCCTCCTTGCCGCAGGTGCCCACGCCGGGATCGAGCGCCATGTCGTTGCCGATCATCGCCACGCGCGTCAGCGCGTCGGGACCGTTGCCGATCAGCGTCGCGCCTTTCACCGGGTAGGTCAGCCTGCCGTTCTCGATCCGGTAGGCCTCGGACGCGGAGAACACGAACTTGCCGCTGGTGATATCCACCTGACCGCCCCCGAAGTTGACGGCATAGATGCCGTTCTCGACCGACGCGATGATCTCCTCGCGCTGCCGGTCGCCGTTCAGCATGTAGGTGTTGGTCATGCGCGGCATCGGCAGGTGCGCGTACGACTCGCGCCGCCCGTTGCCGGTCGGCGGCACCTTCATCAGGCGCGCGTTGAGGCTGTCCTGCATGTAGCTGCGCAGGACGCCGTTCTCGATCAGCACGTTGCACTGCGTCGGCTGCCCCTCGTCGTCCACGTTGAGCGAGCCCCGCCGGCGCGCAATCGTGCCGTCGTCCACGACGGTGACGCCGGGCGCGGCAACGCGCTCGCCGATGCGACCGCTGAACGCGGAGGTGCCCTTGCGGTTGAAATCGCCCTCCAGCCCGTGCCCGATGGCCTCGTGCAGCAGCACGCCAGGCCAGCCGGGGCCAAGCACCACCGTCATCGTGCCCGCCGGCGCCGGCCGCGCGTCGAGGTTGATCAGCGCCTGGTCCACCGCTTTCCTCGCGTAGTCCGCCAGCACGTCCTCGGCAAAATAAGCGTAATCGAAGCGCCCGCCACCGCCCGCGCTGCCCTGCTCCCGCCGCCCGTTGGCTTCGACGAGGACCTGCAGCGACAGCCGCACCAGGGGGCGCACGTCCGCCGCGAGCACGCCGTCCGACCGCGCAACCAGCACCACCTCGAATTCCCCCGCGAGCCACGCCATGACCTGGGTCACGCGCGGGTCCAGCGCGCGCGCCATGCGCTCGATGCGCTCCAGCATCGCGACCTTTTGCGGGTCCTGCAGCGCGGCGAGCGGGTCATGCGGCAAGTACAGGTTGTGGCCGGCGGCGCGCCGCTCGATCCGGGCGCGCCCGGCGTCCCCCTGGCGGGCGATCGCGCGCGTCGCGCGGGCCGCGGCCTGCAGCGCCGGCAGGCTGATGTCGTCGGAATAGGCAAACGCGCTTTTCTCGCCGCTGACTGCGCGCACCCCGACGCCCTGGTCGATGTTGAAGCTGCCCGACTTGACGATGCCCTCTTCCAGGCTCCAGGACTCGCTGCGCGTGTACTGGAAATAGAGATCGGCGTAATCCACGCGGTGCGCGAGGATCTGCCCGAACACCGTGTCGAGCCGGCCGGCGTCCAGCGAATAGGGTGCCAGCAGAATCTCGTTCGCCGTCGCGAACGACGTTTGGCGCTCGATCATTCGGGCTTCCTGCCTGTCTTCGGGCTTCATCATGAAACGGCCTTCAGTAATGGCTGACGATATCGAGGGATATTTCCCTTCATGCCTTGCAGCGTCGGGGGGCCGTTTCATCAGCACTGAGAAACAACCTCCACCCGTATAGATGCGGACTTCCCGCGCGGGTTCAAGACGACCCGGCATTCATCGCAGAATACCGCAAATATCGAACAATTCCATTCGTTAAGAAATCGACGCGCGCGGTGTGCGTCGATTTCCTACAGCGTCCGGTGGCTCAATGCCGGAAGACTCTGCCTCAGGTTGGCGAGGTGCCGCAAATTGACGCCGGCCACCACCACGCCCGACCCGCGCGGCAGGCGATCGAGCACCACGCCCCACGGGTCCACGATCATGCTGTCGCCGTGAGTCTCGCGCCCGCTCAGGTGGTAGCCGCCCTGGGCCGGAGCCACCACGTAGGCGAGGTTCTCGATGGCGCGCGCCCGGATCAGCGTCTCCCAGTGCGCCTTGCCGGTGGTTTCGGTGAAGGCGGACGGCACCAGGATGATGTCCACCGGCCGCATCGCGCGATAGAGCTCGGGGAAGCGCAGGTCGTAGCAGATGGAGACGCCGAGCCGCCCGAAGGGCGAATCCACGGTCACCACCTCCCTGCCGGGCTCGATGGTTTGCGATTCGGCATAGCGCTCCGCGCCCATCTCGAAGCCGAACAGGTGGATCTTGTCGTAGCGCGCCGCGAGCATGCCCTTGTCGTCGTAGATCAGGCAGCTGTTGCGCACCTTGTCGGGCACCGACGCCTCGAGCGGCACCGAGCCTCCGACGAGCCAGATGCCGTGCCTGCGCGCCGCCGCGGACAGAAACGCCTGGATCGGCCCGTCTCCCGGCTGTTCGCGCGCCCGGATCTTGTCGGTTTCCTTGAGCCCGATGATGGCGAAATTCTCCGGCAGCGCCACCAGCTTCGCCCCCTGCGCCACGGCCATGTCGACGAGCCGGCCCGCCTCCTGGAGATTGCCCTTGACGTTGGGACCGGACGCGAGCTGCACCGCCGCGACGCGCGTCACGCCGCCCTGCCCGTCCGGGCGGGAGACGTGCGGCCTGGCCTTGCCGAACGATGAGCGCGCGGCGCTCATGACGGACGACCGCCAGGGGGAGAGACGCCAGTCGATAGGCGATAGCCGGAAAAACGCGGGTATCGCGTTGTCCGTCTCCCGTCTCCCGTCTCTCGTCTATCGCTTTTCATCGCCTCGATGCGATCCATTTTGCACGACCTCGATGCGCAGCCGCATTCCGTGCGTCAGGTCGTTGCGCAGCGAGATGCGCGCGGGCTCGACTGCCAGCGCGGCCAGCCAGGCGCGAAGCTCCTCGGCGGCGAGCAGCGATTCCTGCGATCGCCCGTGCCGGATAACCAGCAACGCGCCCGCCCGCGCGAGATAAGCGTCCACCGATTGGCGAACCGCCGGTTGTTCCAGCACCGCGCGCCCGCTGCGCGGCCGGTCCCACAGCTCGGCCGGCACCACGAACGTCTCCGCCGCCGCGGAGATCGCCGCGAGCAACATGCCACACGCGAGACATCCTGGCATCATTGCGGCGCCCCCTCGGCAGTCGGTGCCGGCCGGCGGAGGCGGACAAAATTCGGTTCCGCCCAGGTGCCGGTGACGCTGTACTCGTACGCAGCCGCGTCGTCGAGCGGATCCTTCAGTATCTTCTGCGCGAGGAACGCCGCCACGCCGGCAACCGGACCGCCGACGAGCGCCCCCGCGATGGAAAGCGTATCGCTCACGTGCGGCGTGATCCGCACCTTCAGCTTCTGGGTTTCGCGGGCAAGATCCACCTCGCCGCTCATCGTGATGCGCGCAGGCGGACCCTGGATGCGGAGATTCTCCGTATTGGCTACGCCCTGGCGGATCTTGACCGCGCCGACGATCTCGTCGAACGTGAACCCTTCGCTGAACACGTCGCGGAAATCCAGCGTGATGCGGCGGGGCAGCGCCTGCAGGCTCAGGATGCCGAGCAGCTTGCCGATGCCCGGCTCGAGCTTGATGAACTGCCCCTTGGCGGCCTGCAGCACGAGGTTGCCGGAAAGCGTCGGATAATCGAACTCGTACGGCGCGCCGGTCCAGCCGAGCGCGCCTTCCAGCGTCGACGTGCCGCGCCGCACGCCTTCGGGGTAGCCGAGACGCGTCAGGAGCTTGCCGACGTCGGAGGCCTCGAGCCGCACGTTGACCTGCGTGCGCGGCTGCGCGAGCCCCAGCTGCCAGGCGCCGTCGAGCGTGAACACGCTTTCGGGATTGGTGATGCGCAGGCGCTCGATGCGCCAGTCCTGCCCGTCGGGCCGGGCGGCGAGCTCGAGCCTGCCGAGCTCGCGTTTCTTGTTGACGAACTGCTCGGCCAGGATATCGAGGGCGGGCAGCTGCTCGGGTGCCCGTCGCGCAGGCGCCTCGGTGGCCTTCGCGGCAACGGAATGCTCGGCGGGAATCGCCAGCTTTTTCATGCGCGCGACGACGCGGCCGCGGTCCTGGGGCTGCCAGAGGAAGGCGCCTTCGAGATCCCTGCCGGTCACGTTGCCGCGCCATTCGCCACTCGACTGCGTCACGGCATGCAACGCCGCCTGCCCGAATCGCCTCCCGAAGAGGTCCGTCGACTCGATCGTGAGGTCGACACCGCCCCACTCCACGCGCGTCTCGCCTCCCGCCGCGCCGAGGAACCCGAGCCAGCGATCCGCGTCCAGGCGACCGATCGCGCCGCTCACCCAGACGCCGGCTCGCTCCGGCTCGGCCGCCGCGCCCCCGAATCGCACCGCGCCGCGCGTGATCGTGGCGCGCGCGCCCTCCGTCCGGCGCACGACGTTCATGCTCACGATATCGCCGATGGAAAGGCTCAAGCGGTCCTGTCCCGGCCCCGTCAGCCGGCGCTCGAATCGCAACGGCAGGGTATCCGATGCCGGCTTGACGACCGGCGCGGGAAAATTGAACGCCACGCCCTGAAGGCTCGATTCGACCACGAAATCCGCGTCACGCTTGCGTGCGTTGAGCGCCGCGCGCCATTCCGTGGAGCCACGCACGTGCTGCAGCCACTGGGGCCCGCCGTTTCGACGCGCGCTGTCTGCATCGACGCGTCCCTGCAGCGTGACCCGCACCGCCGCGTCGCGCGAAGTCGAGGCGCCGATCGTGACCGGCCCCCCGAGCAGCGTGCCGCTCACGTTCTGGGCAGTCACCGTGGACTCCGTGAATTCGATCCGGCCGCTCGCCTGCGCGATCGGCGGCAGCCCCGGGGAAACAGTCACGGTATTGCCCGAAAACTGGTAGGCGCCGCGAACGCGAGTCCGGTCGAGCGCGCGCAACGGAAGGGAAAGTTTCAGGGTGAGCTTGCCCGGCCCCTGCACCTGCCAGCCCTCCGTGAAGCGGTCGATCATGCCGAGCACGGGGCTTTTCTCGATGAATTCGAAGAAGTCGCGGGTCGGGCCCTCCGCCTCGCCGGTGATATCGATCACCTCCTGGTCCACCAGCAGGTCCGCTATCTCGGCGCGGACTTTCGCGAGGCGCGTCCCCATGATGACGCCCTGGCGCGCGTACACGTCCATGCGTTTTCCCCGGAACACGAAATCCCCGGCGATGTCTTCGATCCTCGGCCAGCCGTCGGCGTAGTGCACCACCCCGCCGGCAACCTTCGCCGTGACCTGGAACACGCCGCCACGGCCGTCCGGGAACGGGAACTCGTCCAGGTTTCCCTTGAGCCGCAGCGTCACTTCGCTGCCCTGCCCCGCGAGAAACGCCTTGTCCAGCCAGTCGCGCGCGCCCTTGCCGACGAGCAGCGGCATGTAGCGGCCGACGTAACGGGCGTCCGCGCGCGTGAGATTGCCGGTGAGATCGATGCTGCCGCGCGTCGCGCCCGCGGTGCGGTAGTTTCCGAATACGTTGCCCGCCAGGTGCCCGTTGGAAAACGAGATGTTGTCGAGCCGCAGCGCCGTCTCGCCGCCGCTGCGCGTCCAGCTCACCTGCGCGGCGAGCGCCTCGAACTCGTGCCGGTCCCGGAACACCAGCGGCATTTCCACGGCGGCCTTCTGCGCGCTGAGCGCGAGCGTTCCGCCGCGCTCGCTCGCCTCCACGTTGCCGGTCACGCCCGCGAAGCCCGGGATCCTGCCAGCGCTCCGGAGCGCCAGGTTGCGGAACCGGCCGCGCACGCTGTATAGATGCGGCGCGCGCCAGTCGCCGCTCCAGCGCACGGCCAGGTCATGGAGGCTGCCGCTCGGTGAAACCGCCGCGAGGCGCTTGCGCGCGTCGTCGCCGATCGGCAGGCGATCGGCAAGCGCGACCAATGGCGCCAGTTCCAGCGCGTTGGCGCTCATCTCGCCGTGCGCCGGACGGCGCCCGTCGGCCGCGGTCACCCGCAGCAGGAAATCCGCGGGCGGCAGAACGAGCCCGCCCGACGTGGCGAGCCCGAGACGCGACGTCGTGATCTCGAACCCCCTCGCCGACTGCTTCCAGCCGATCCTGCCCTCGAGCGCCGTCAGATCCAGCTCGGGAAGCCCGGATGCCAGCCGCGTGCGCACGTTCGCGAGCTTCACGTCCGAGACGACGTCGATCAGCTCGCGCTCGCCGAACGTGAGCCACGTCCGCAACGCGCCGGCCCCCCGGGGAAACTCGACCGGGAACGGAATCCAGTCGCGCCAGGCGGCGATGTCGGCATAGTCGAGCGCCAGGTACAGGCGCCCTTTCCAGCCCGCCAGGGACTGGAACGTCTCGCCCCGAACGTCACCGCGCAGGTCGATCGGCGCGGCCAGCTCGGCGGGCGGCACCGCCTTCAGCCCGAAGCGGTGGCGCCCGCCCCGGCTGTACATCTGCAGGAATACGCGCTTCAGCGCGAGCGGCTTCGCTTCGCGGAGCGCATCGCTCCAGACCAGCGTGGCATCGTGTATCTCGATATCGCGCTGGCGCAGCAGCCAGTCGGCGAAGCCGCCCCCCGCCACTTCGCCGCTCATTTCCACGCCGGCGATCGAGATCATGCCTCGCGCGTCGCGCCGCACGTTGAGCGTGGGCCGGTAGATGTCGAGAGAATAAAAGCGCAAATCGAACGTGGCGAGCGAGAGCCAGGACAGCGTCTGGTCGACGCGCGACAGCGCCAGCGCGGGGCGGCCGCTCGCGTCGAGGACCGTGACCTGCTCGAGCCGCAGCTGCGGACGCAACCCGTCCCAGTTCGCGTGGATCCGCGCGATCGTGACTTTCTGCCCCGCCCGCTCGCTCACGATGCGAGCGATGTCGTCGCGGTAGCTCTCGATGTTCGGCAGAATCCAGTAGCGCAACGCGACCACCAACGCCGCGAAGGCGAGCCCCGCGGCCAGCACGCTCCAGGTCAGCACACGGTACGCCCACAGCGAACTGATGCCCAGCCATCGAAACGGCCGCGAAAGCGCCACTTTTTGCCTGAACGTTGAAAAAATGCGATATTGAGTCAAGGGCTTACGCATTCTACCCGCAATCCACCATGGAATCCCATAACGCGCGCGCGGCGCCGGCCGCCGACGCGCTGATCGCGAGCGCGGCGCGGCTGAGCCGGTTCGCCGCCCGTCTCATCGAATCCGGGGCCTACCCCGAGTTGGACGCCGACATCGCCCGTCCGTTCGGCGAAGACGAAATGCGCCGGATGCTGGCGGCGACGAGCGTCGAGGACGAGGCGCAGCTCGCGAGCGCGCTGCGCCGGCTGCGCGCGCGCGTCATGCTGCGGCTGGCGGCGCGCGATCTCGGCGGGCTCGCCTCGCTCGATGAAGTCATGGCCACCGCGACCCGTCTCGCCGAGGTCGCGCTGTCTCACGCGCTCGGCCACCTCCACGCCTGGCTCGGCGCGCGGCACGGCCGGCCGGTCGGAAGCGCGAGCGGGCGCGAGCAGCAGCTGCACGCCGTCGGCATGGGCAAGCTCGGCGGCGCCGAGCTGAACGTCTCGTCGGACATCGATCTCGTATTCCTCTATCCGGAAGAGGGCGAAACCCGCGGGCCGCGCGTGATCAGCAACCACGAGTATTTCGCGCTGCTCGGCCGCCGGCTGATCGCGGCGCTCTCCGAGCTCACCCCGGACGGCCAGGTGTTCCGCGTGGACATGCGGTTGCGGCCGTACGGCGACAGCGGGCCGCTCGTGGCCAGCTTCGACGCACTCGAGAACTACCTGATCACGCAGGGCCGGGAATGGGAGCGCTATGCCTGGATCAAGGCGCGCGTCCTGACCGGCGACCGGGGCGACGAGATCCTGCAGCTCGTGCGCCCCTTCGTCTACCGCCGCCACCTGGACTACAACGCGATCTCGGCGCTGCGGGACCTGCACAGACAGATCCGGCGCGAGGTCGAGCGGCGCGAACTGTTCGACAACATCAAGCTCGGTCCGGGCGGCATCCGGGAAATCGAGTTCGTCACGCAGGTATTCCAGCTGATCCGGGGCGGGCGCGACGCCGAGCTGGCGCGGCAGCCGACCCTCGCCGTCCTGCCGTGCCTCGCGAGCCGCCGGCTCCTGCCCGAGGCCGCCGTGAAGGAACTCGAGTCCGCGTACCGCTTCCTGCGCAATCTCGAGCACCGCCTGCAATATCTCGACGATCAGCAGACGCACGCGCTGCCCCGAGACGACCCTGACCGCGCGCGAATCGCGGAAGCGATGGGGTTCGCCGACGCCGACGGCTTTTCCGCCGCGCTCGAAGCCCACCGCGGGCGCGTCACGCGCCACTTCGAGGCCATATTCTCGCCGGCGCCGGGCGGCGAGCACGCCCTGGCGCACCTCTGGCAGGACAACCCGGACCCGGAGCGCGTGCGCCGCGAGCTGGCGGCGTTCGGCTACCGGCACGCCGACGCGATCGACAGCCGGCTGAAGTCCCTGCGCGCGGGAAGCCGCTACCGCGCCATGCCCGCGGAAAGCCAGGTCCGATTCGACCGGCTCGTCCCGCTCGCGATCGAGGCAGCCGCGGCCGTCAAGGATCCCGACGCGACGCTCGAGCGCATGCTCGAGCTGCTCGAGAGCGTCGCGCGCCGCGGCTCCTACCTGGCGCTGCTCGTGGAGTATCCCCGGGCGCTGTCGCATATCGCCGCGATGATGAGCGCGAGCCCCTGGGTCGCCCAGTACCTGACCGCCCGCCCGGCGCTGCTCGACGAGCTGCTCGACGCCCGCACCCTGTACGAGCCGCCGCAGTGGCCCGCGGCAGCCCGGCAGCTCAGGGCCCAGCTCGAGGATGCGGGCGGCGACAGCGAGAAGCAGATGGACGTGCTCCGGCATTTCAAGCACGCCCATACGATCCGGCTGATCGCCCAGGACCTGGCGGGCACGCTGGAGCTGGAAACCCTGAGCGACCACCTGAGCGATCTCGCCTGCGTCGTGCTGGAGGCCGTACTGCGCGTCGCCTGGCCGTTGCGGCGCGCGCATCGCGAAGCGCCGTGCTTCGCCGTGATCGGCTACGGCAAGCTGGGCGGCAAGGAACTCGGCTACGCCTCGGACCTCGACCTCGTCTTCCTGTACGACGATCCGGCCCCGGAAGCACCGGAAAGTTACGCGCGCTTCGCGCAGCGCATCAACAACTGGCTCACCAGCATCACGTCGGCCGGCGTGCTGTACGAGACCGACCTTCGGCTGCGCCCCGACGGCGCCGGGGGGCTGCTGGTGAGCCCGCTCGAAAGCTTCTGCGAGTACCAGGCGCGCCATGCGCACGTGTGGGAGCACCAGGCGCTGAGCCGCGCGCGCTTCGTCGCCGGTGACCCCGCCATCGGCGCCGCCTTCGAGCGGCTGCGGGTGGCGGTGCTGCGCCAACCGCGGGACCTGGCGGCGTTGCGGGCCGACATCGCGGCGATGCGCCGGAAGATGCTCGACGCCCATCCCAACCCGACCCCGCTGTTCGACCTCAAGCACGATCGCGGCGGCCTCATCGACGTCGAGTTCGCGGTGCAATACCTGGTGCTGGGCCACGCGCACGCCCACGCCGGGCTGACCGGCAACATCGGCAATCTCGCGCTCCTCAGGCTGGCGGCGCAGCTGGGACTCATCGACGAGCGCCGGGCGCGGGCGGCGCAGGATGCCTACCGGCGCTTCCGGCGGCTGCAGCACAGCCTGCGACTGCAGGGAGAGCAATATGCCCGGATCGCCCCCGCCGACATCGCCGAATCGCGGCGCGCCGTCACCGAGCTCTGGAACGAAGTGATCGGCGAGGCGTGAATCGGGATGCGGGCAGCGCCCCCCCCCCCGCGCCGGCGCCGCGGGCGTTACGGCTCAATCATCGTACCGGTCGCTCGCCGGCGCGCCGTTCCGCGCGGCGCGCCCGATCAGCCGCCACGCCGTCATCTCGCCCTTGCCTTTGACGTTGAGCACCTGGGGCCCCTCGAAGACGAACGCGTGGCGCACGCGGCGATAGGTCATCGCGTCCACCAGGATGATGCCGGGCCCGGCTTCGGTGGTGACGCGGCTCGCGATGTTGACCGTGTCGCCCCACAGGTCGTAGATGAATTTCTTCATGCCGATCACGCCGGCGACCACGGGCCCGGTGCCGATGCCGACGTGAATCTGCAGCCGCGTTTTCTTGACGCCGGACAGCGTGGCCATGTATTCGCGCATGTCCAGCGCGAGATCGCACATGGCCACGCTGTAATCCCGCTCGGGCGCCGCCGGCTGCCCCGGCCGGTAATGGACGTCGAGCCCGCCGGCCACCATGTAGGCGTCCCCGATCGTCTTGATCTTCTCGAGCCCGTGCTTCTCGGCGAGGTGGTCGAAATGCGTGAAAACCTCGTTCAGCATCGTCACCATGAACTTCGGGGGCATCTCCTCCGACAGCTGCGTGAAGTTGATGATGTCGGAGAACATCACCGTGACGTCCGCGAAGCCGTCCGCGATGGTCGCCTGCTGCGCCTTGAGGCGCTCCGCGATCGGCCCGGGCAGGATGTTGAGCAGCAGCCGCTCGGATTTCTCCTGCTCCTGGCTGAGCAGCCGGTATTGCACGTCGAGGCTCGCCTGAAGCTTGTCGCGCTGCCGGACGAAATAGCTGATCAGCAGGTACACGATCGTGGACATCGCGGCGAAATTGAGCGCGAAGAACACCGCGATGGTCTGCATGTTCACGCCCTGCTGCGTGCCCTCGCCCAGGTAGAAATCGAAGAAGCCCGACACCGCGGTCATCACGATGTACGCGAAGAACCACGGCATTGATTCCCTCGGCCCCTGGAAGATCATCACGCCCACGGGCGCGAGCAGCGCCCACAGCATCACGCCGGAGGAGCTGACGTAGCTGCCGATGCTCCACTGCATGATGAAAGGCACGAACAGGAAGAGGCTGGTCTGCGCGAAGCGGAAGAACGCGAAATTGCGCTTCCACAAGTAATGCGCGAGGGAGGCCGCCGACACCGCCAGGTAGGTGAGCGGAACCGTGGCCGAAAAGTTGATGCCCATGAGCTGGTAGATCGCGAGCCACAGCATCGCCCCGAAGCCCATCAGGCCGCAGGCGAAGATGGCGAGCGTCTTGTGCAGCTTGTCCTGCTCGCTGTCCTCGTGGGTGATGACGCGCTGGCTCAGTCGCGTCAGCCAGGAGCCCATCCCGTTCGCCATGCCTTCCCCTTGAAGCGGCCCGGCCGAACGCGGCCGGGCCTTGTGTCGATAGTGCCCGAAAGGGGCGATTCTACTGGCGTACCGAAGATGCCACCAGCAAGGATTCCGCCGGCCGCGGCCCGGCGGAATCCATTAGAATAGCGCCTTTTGACGGAGCGATTGCATGGCGTCGATGGCCGACCGCGACGGGCAGATCTGGTACGATGGCAAGCTCGTGCCCTGGCGCAGCGCGACCACCCACGTGCTGACGCATACCCTGCACTACGGGATGGGCGTGTTCGAGGGCGTGCGCGCGTACAAGACGGCCGGCGGCACCGCGGTGTTCCGACTGCGCGAGCATACCGACCGCCTGTTCCGGTCGGCGCACATCAACGCCATGACGATCCCGTACGACAAGGCGACGCTGATCGAGGCGCAGAAGGAAGTCGTGCGCGCCAACCGGCTCGACGCCTGCTACATCCGGCCGATCGCGTTCTACGGTTCCGAGGCGATGGGCATCTCCGCGAAGGGCGTCACCGTCCACGTGGCCATCGCCGCCTGGCCATGGGGCGCCTATCTCGGCGCGGACGCGCTCGAGCGCGGCATCCGCGTGCGAACCTCCTCCTTCGTCCGCCACCATGTCAACGTCACGATGTGCCGCGCCAAGTCGGTCGGCACCTACATGAACTCGATCCTCGCGCACCAGGAAGCGGCGCAGGACGGCTACGACGAGGCGCTGCTGCTCGATGTCGACGGCTTCGTCGCGGAGGGCTCCGGCGAGAACCTCTTCCTCGTCCGCGACGGCCGAATCTACGAGCCCGAGATTTCCTCCGCGCTCGAGGGCATCACGCGCGACTCGGTGATCCGCATCGCGCAGGACTTCGACATGCCGGTCACCGCCAAGCGCATCACGCGCGACGAGGTGTACTGCGCGGACGAGGCGTTTTTCACCGGCACCGCCGCCGAGGTGACGCCGATACGCGAGCTCGACAACCGCACCATCGGCAGCGGCCGGCGGGGGCCGGTCACCGAAAAGCTGCAGAAGGCGTTCTTCGACTGCGTGACCGGCAAGTCCGATCGCTACCGCGAGTGGCTCACGCCGGTGGCCGCTTGAAGATCGATAGACGAAAGACGAGAGGCGGGAAGCGAAATCGGGGCACCGTCTATCGTCTCTCGCCCGGCATCTCTCCTGGACATTCCCATGACCGAGAAAACCGAGAATAAGGCGCGCCACATCGAAGTCACGAGCGCGGACCTGCCGCTGCACTGCCCGATGCCGTCCATGATGCTGTGGAACGCCCACCCGCGGGTGTTCCTGCCGATCGAGAAAACCGGCGAGGCGCTCTGCCCCTACTGCGGCACGAAATACACGCTCAAGGGCGGTGTCACGGCGTCGGGGCACTAGAAACGTCCCCTCCGCCGAGGGATGAGGGCGGAGGGCGGAGGGCTGAACAGGAATGGACGTGATGATTTTTCCTCATTTCTCATCCCTCATCCCTCATCCCTTTTAAGGACCCACGACCGTGCAGATACTTGTCGTGGGTCCTTCGTGGATCGGCGACACGGTGCTCGCGCAGCCGCTGTTCAAGCTGCTGCACGAGCGCCATGCGGGCCTCGCCCTCGATGTGCTCGCGCCGCCGTGGACGCTCCCCCTGCTCGAGCGCATGCCCGAGGTGCGGCGCGCGATCGCGAGCCCGTTCCAGCACGGCGACCTGAAACTGGGACTGCGCCGCGCGCTCGGGCGGGAGCTCTCCCGCGAGCGCTACGAGCAGGCAATCGTGCTGCCCAATACCTTCAAGTCCGCCCTGGTCCCGCTGTTCGCGGGCATTCCCCGGCGCACCGGCTATATCGGCGAACTGCGCCAGTGGGTGCTCAACGACGCGCGCCGGCTGGACGCTGCAGGCCTGCCGCAGCTCGTGCAGCGGTACGCGGCGCTCGGCCTGCCGCGCGGGGAAGCGCCGACGCTGCCCCTGTCCTCGCTCGGGCTCCGGGTAAACGAGAGCGCGCGCCGCGCGACCCTGGAACGCCTGGGACTCGATCGCGGCATGCCGGTCGCGGTGCTGTGCCCCGGCGCGGAATACGGGCCGGCCAAGCGCTGGCCCGCGAATCATTTCGCCGCGCTCGCCCGGGGACTCGCCGCCCGCGGCTGCGCGGTGTGGCTGGTCGGCTCGCAGAAGGACCGCGACACGGGCGCCGAGATCGCGCGCGCGGCCGATGGCGCGTGCCGCAACCTGTGCGGCGACACCAGCCTCGGCGAGGCGATCGACCTGATCGCCTCGGGCACCGCCGTCGTGAGCAACGACTCGGGATTGATGCACGTCGCGGCCGCGCTCGGACGGCCGCTCGTCGCCCTTTACGGATCGAGCAGCCCCGCCTACACGCCGCCGCACACGGCGCGGGCCACGATCCTCAAGCTCGACCTGCCGTGCAGCCCCTGCTTCGAGCGCGTGTGCCCGCTCGGGCACTTCAACTGCATGGTGCAGCTCACGCCCGACCGGGTCTTGGCCAGCGTCGATTTTGATAGAATCTAGAAATTTATCTGGCTTTTCCCGATAAATTTCTAAGTGGAAATGCTCTGGTTTCGGTTCTGGGTGGCGCGAAGCGGCCTTCTACCGTCCAGATTGAAGGAAAATAAAAGGGATGGACCGAGATATCGCGAGGGGCCCGTCTTTGCCTACGTCTCTGTACAAGTTTGTTCGTGAGGATTTTGTCGGCCTCGCGGTCGACAAAATCCTAGCCGGATGAAAAAAGCGCTTTACGCCAGCCCGCAGGACGCAGAAGCGGCATTCTACGAGGCGATCACGCGGGCCGACCTCGACGCCATGATGGCGGTCTGGGCGGACGACGACGATATCTATTGCGTGCATCCCGGCGGCCCGCGGCTCTCGGGCGTCGAGCGGGTGCGGGAGTCGTGGCGGCAGATCTTCGCCAGCGGGCAGACATTGCGTTTCCAGCTGCGCGAGAGCCAGAACGTCCAGGGCATGATGCTGTCGGTGCACTGCGTCTACGAGCACATTACCGTCGCCGGCGAGACGCGACCGCGGGGACCGGTCATCGCGACGAACGTGTATCTGCGGACCGAGCGCGGCTGGCGCATGGTCGCCCACCACGCGTCGTCGGCCCCCGCCGTTGCGACAGCCGGCCCCGAGCCGAAGCGCGCGGCGCCGCCCAAGACTTTGCATTAAAATCGCGGCTCGCGGCTTGCGGTTCGGCTGAGACCACAATCTGAACAGCGAAAGGAACTTGATGAGCACCACCGATTTTGGAAAGCCCGACGTCATCGTCGTGGGCGCGGGCAACGCCGCGTGCTGCGCGGCGCTCGCCGCGCGCGAAGCCGGCGCGAGCGTGATCATCCTGGAAGCGGCACCGGTCGAGGACTCGGGCGGCAACAGCCGCTACACGGGCGGCCTGATGCGGGTCGTCTACAACGGCGTCGAGGACCTGGCGCAGATCATTCCCGACCTGACCGAGGACGAAAAGAAGACCCACGATTTCGGGGCCTACACCGCCGAGCACTACTACGACGACATGGGCCGCATCACGCAGTACCGCACCGACCCGGACCTCTGCGAAATCCTCATCTCGCGCAGCTTCGAGACGATCGTGTGGATGCGCAAGAAAGGCGTCAAGTTCCAGGCGAGCTACGGGCGCCAGTCCTACAAGGTCGACGACGGCAAGCGCTACAAGTTCTGGGGCGGGCTCGCGGCCGAGTCGTGGGGTGGCGGCGCCGGCATGGTCGAGAACGAGCACAAGGCCTGCGAGCGCGAGGGCATCAAGATCTACTACGAGACCCCGGCGCTCAACCTGATCACCGACGACGCCGGCACCGTGCTCGGCGTGCGCGCGAAGCACAAGGGCAGGAAAGTGGAGATCCGCGCAAAATCGGTGGTCCTCGCCTGCGGCGGCTTCGAGTCCGACGCGGAGATGCGGGCGCGCTACCTGGGGCCGGGCTGGGACCTCGCCAAGGTACGCGGCACCCGCTACAACACCGGCATCGGCATCAAGATGGCGCTGGAAATCGGCGCCATGCCCTACGGCCACTGGTCGGGCTGCCACGCGGTGGGCTGGGACCTCAACGCGCCGCCGTTCGGCGACGTCAACGTCGGCGACCAGTTCCAGAAGCACAGCTACCCGTGGGGCATCATGATCAACGCCAACGGCGAGCGCTTCGTCGACGAAGGCGCGGACTTCCGCAACTACACCTACGCGAAGTACGGCCGCGTGGTGCTGGAGCAGCCCGGCATGCTGGCGTGGCAGGTGTTCGACTCGAAGATCATTCCCATGCTGCGCGACGAGTACCGCATCAAGCAGGTCACCAAGGTCCGGGCCGACACGCTGGAAGACCTGGTGAAGAAGATGGAAGGCGTGAACGCCGAGGCCTGCCTGCGCGAGATCCGGGAATACAACAAGGCGGTGCGCAAGGATATCCCGTTCAACATGGCGGTCAAGGACGGCCGCTGCACGGAGGGCCTGCGGATCAACAAGTCGAACTGGGCGAACACCATCGAGGATCCCCCGTTCGAGGCTTACGGCGTGACCTGCGGCGTCACGTTCAGCTTCGGCGGCCTCAAGATCACCACCGAGGGCGAGGTCCAGGACACGGCGGGCAATCCCATCCCCGGCCTTTACGCGGCGGGCGAGCTGGTGGGCGGCATCTTCTACCACAACTATCCCGGCGGCACCGGACTCACTTCCGGCTCCGTGTTCGGGCGGCTCGCCGGCACCGGCGCCGCCGCCTTCAGCAAGAAGAAGTAGCGCAGCGGTGCGCATGAAAAAGCGGGCTGCCGGCCCGCTTTTTTGTCGCCGGCGCGGGCGATGCGCAACCGGTGACAGGTGATAGGATTCCCGCGCAAGCGCGGGAGAAACTCATCACTCATCACTCATCACTCATCACTGCGCAGTACAGGGCGCCGTGGTGGCTGCCCGGCGGCCACGCGCAGACCATTTACGCCGCGCTGGCGTCGCCCCGGCCCCGCGTCGCGTACCGGCGCGAGCGATGGGAGACGCCGGACAGCGACTTCGTCGATCTTGACTGGACTGACGCCCAGTCAGTCGTCAGCCGCCAGCCGCCAGCCGTCAGTGTCCCGCTGGTCGTTCTGTTTCATGGGCTTGAAGGCTCATCGCGCAGCCATTACGCGCAAGCGCTGATGGCGGCGGCGCGCGACCGCGGCCTGCGCGGCGTGACGGTCCACTTCCGGGGCTGCAGCGGCGAGCCCAACCGCCTGCCGCGCGCCTACCACTCGGGCGACGCGGCGGAAATCGACTGGGTCCTGCGCCGGTTGCGGTCGGGCAATCCCGGCACCCGGCTCTACGCCGCCGGCGTCTCGCTCGGCGGCAACGCGCTGCTCAAATGGCTCGGCGAAAGCGGCGCCTCCGCCAGGCAGGTGGTAGATCGGGCCGCCTCGGTGTCGGCGCCGCTTGATCTGATGGCTGCGGGTGATGCATTGGGCCGGGGATTCAGCCGGGCCTATGCGTGGCACTTCTTGCGTACCCTGAGGCAGAAGAGCCTCGTCAAGCTCGACCGTTTCCCGGGGCTGTTTGATGCCGCGCGGGTCCGCGCGGCATTCACGCTGCGCGAGTTCGACGATATCGTGACCGCGCCGCTGCACGGCTACCGCGACACCGACGACTACTGGACGCGCGCGAGCAGCAAGCCGGGGCTGGCGCGGATCCGTGTGCCGACGCTGGTGTTGAACGCGCGGAACGACCCGTTTCTCCCGGCCACGTCGCTGCCCGGAAGGAACGCCGTCTCGTCCGCGGTCACGCTGGAGCAGCCGGACGAAGGCGGACATGCAGGATTCGTGTCCGGACCATTTCCGGGCAATCTCGACTGGATGCCGCAGCGCCTCCTCGAATTTTTCGGCGCCGGCGCCGAAAAATTATAGTTCTTCTCTAAAAAATTTCCGGGTATATTGAACGTGTCCGGGAGCCTCATGCGCCGGAATCCTATATGCCATGCCAGATCAGATAGCGCCGGAAATTTTTAAGGCGTACGACATCCGCGGCATCGTCGGGAAAACACTCACGCCCGATGCCGTCGAGCGCATCGGGCAGGCGGTCGGCTCGGCATCCCGCGAGCGCGGCCGCGACGCCGTCGTCATCGGCCGCGACGGGCGCCTCTCGGGGCCGGAGCTGTCGGCCGCCCTCGCCCGCGGCTTGCAAAAGAGCGGCGCGGACGTGGTGGACGTCGGCCAGGTCGCGACGCCGATGGTCTATTTCGCCGCGCACCACCTGGACACCCAGTCGGCCGTGATGGTGACCGGCTCGCACAACCCCCCCGACTACAACGGGCTCAAGATGGTGGTCGCCGGCGAGACGCTGTCGGGCGAGGCGATCCAGGAACTGCGGGTCCGCATCGAGAGCGGGCGGCTCGCGACCGGCGCCGGCGGCTATCGCGCCCAATCGATCCGGGAGGATTATCTCCAGCGCATCGTCTCCGACGTGAAGCTCGCGCGCCCCATGAGGCTGGTCGTCGACTGCGGCAACGGCGTGGCGGGCGCAACCGCGCCCGAGCTCTACCGGCGCCTTGGCTGCGACGTCGTCGAGCTTTACTGCGAGGTGGACGGCAACTTCCCCAACCATCATCCCGATCCCTCCCACCCGGAGAACCTGGCCGACGTCCAGCGGGCGCTCGCGGCCGGAAAGGGGGAGATCGGATTCGCTTTCGACGGGGACGGCGACCGCCTCGGGGTGGTCACGAAGCGCGGAAAGATCATCTATCCGGACCGTCAACTCATGCTGTTCGCGGCCGACGTGCTCGCCCGCAACCCGGGCGCCGAGGTGATCTTCGACGTCAAGTCCACGAGGAACCTGTTCTCGTGGATCAGGCGGCACGGCGGAAGGCCGGTCATGTGGAAGACGGGACATTCCTTCATCAAGAAGAAGCTGAAGGAGTCCGGCGCGCCGCTGGCGGGCGAGATGAGCGGCCACATCTTCTTCAAGGAGCGGTGGTACGGCTTCGACGACGGGCTCTACGCCGGCGCGCGGCTGCTGGAAATCCTGTCGCGAGGGCCGGATCCCGGCGCCGTGCTGGAAGGACTGCCCGACGCCACCAGCACGCCGGAGCTGCAACTCAAGCTCGCGGAGGGCGAGAACGTCACGCTGATGGACAAGCTCAAGGCAACCGCCCGATTCGACGGGGCAATCGAGGTCATCACGATCGACGGACTGCGGGTCGAGTACCCCGACGGCTTCGGCCTGGCGCGCCCCTCCAACACGACGCCGGTGGTGGTCCTGCGCTTCGAGGCCAACGACGAAGCCGCCCTCAAGCGCATCCAGGAAGACTTCCGCCGGCAGATCCTCGCCGTCAAGCCGGACGCCGCGCTGCCCTTCTAGAAAAGGCGTGAGCCGTGAATGGTGAGTGGTGAGTGGACGTTCCTATCACTTAGCACTCAGCACTCAGCACTCAGCACTCAGCACTCAGCACTCAGCACTCAATTAGAGCCTCTCCTCG
>Ga0326597_10004068_pt1 | contig 20716 bp, 15 predicted proteins | sample RVTome_12_FD_203789 | JGI IMG/M metagenome (GOLD analysis project Ga0326597, IMG submission 203789) | Soil microbial communities from uranium-contaminated site in the Upper Colorado River Basin, Wyoming, United States - RVT100D185 | ecosystem: Environmental > Terrestrial > Soil > Contaminated >...
GCTCTTTGAATGACAGCAGAACACGTTCGCTGTCCAGATAGACAACCGCAGCAGGCGCAAGTTGAATGCCGGCGAGCAGGCCCGTGAGCACACCGACGCCAACCAGCCGAATGCCGGCATTGAAATCGAATCGTGGTGCCCGGATCGCCGCCCACCACAGCGCGATGAAACCATAGTAATACCCGGTCTGAACATCGCCGTTCAGAAAAATCGAGGCCCAGACCAATGCCGATGCCACGATCCATGCCGCACTCCGACGAAGCGCCAAATCGAGACACAGGCAAAATAGAGGCAACAGACATGTTGAGTAGAGATAAACGATATTATCGCTGAGGGACACCACGTAGCCAGAGCAGGCAAGTGCCAGCCCGGCCACGGACGACCCCGTAAGCGAGAATGCAAAATGACGCCCCAGAGCGAAGGCACCGAGCGCGGCCAGCAGACACGACAACAGAGTGGAGAAGCGATACGCCTCGTGGGCGGAGAACAGAAAGTAGAGCGCGGTAAAGGGGTGGAAGACGCCGGTCGAGGGAACTCCGATGAACGGACGTCCCATGGCCTCATAGGGGTACCACTGTGGCAGTTCGCCGTTCAGCAATCGCTCGGCCATGTACTGCTTGATGGGGAGGAAAAAACGAAACGCGTCCCGTTTCGTCAACGCCAGTTCTGGCCACCACAAGCGATGATAAAAGAGCAGGACCGCGCCGCAGAGCGCTGTGAGCGCCAGCGCCGTCGGCGCCCAGCGCCCCGAGTCAAGACCGCCGAAAATAGGAGGATCGACCTGGGGATCGCGAGTGGTATCGAAACGGTTCACGCGCGCGACAAGAGTGGATCAGTGTGCACGCGGCTGGGAGGGGGGCTGTTGGGACACACGCCGTTTGGCTTGTCGCACGCGTTCTTCGGTGGCGGGATCGCCCAACCCTCGTTCGCGATACCGATCCATCAGTTTGGTGTTCGACGGATCCAACTCGAGCGAGCGGAGCCAGGCTTCGCGTGCTTCCTTGGTCAGATTTTGCTTGTGATAGATCTCGCCGAGATGCTCGAAAATGACCGGATCATCGCCGACCAGTGCAATCGCCCGTTGAATTTCAGCCAGGGCTTCCTCCAATAAACCCTTCTTGAACAATGCCCACCCCAGGCTATCCACGTAGTACCCGTTGGTCGGCTTGAGCGACACGGCTTGCTTCGTCAGTGACAGGGCCTCGTCAATCTTGATGCCCCGGTCGGCATAACTGTACCCCAGATAATTCAACGCATCGGCATGCGACGCATCCAGCTGCAGCGCCTTTTCCATGGCGCGGACCACATCGTCGAACCGGTTCATCTTGTCATAGGCCGTGCCGAGGTTGAAATACAGGTCGGCGCTGCCAGGGTTGTGCAGTATTCCCGTTTCAAACGCCTCGACCGCCTTGTCATAGCGCTCGGTCTGAAGATGGGTGAGTCCCAGCAGAATGTGGCCGTCGGCCTGCTTGGAATTCAGTCCGGCCACAGTCGAAAAATGCGGGATGGCCTCCTGGTACCGTTTCTGGCGATAGAACAAGTATCCCAGATGCATATGCCCGTCGGCATAGTTGGGTTGCAGCCGCAGATTCTGTTCATAGGCCTGGGCGGCTTTCTTAAACTCCTTCATCTCTTCGTACATCAGTCCGAGGTAGTCGCGGATTTTCAACTCGGCCGGGCGCGCCGCCAGGAGCGACGTCAGCCGCTCGACCGCCTTGGGAAAATCCTTCATTTCGCCATAGACCAGCCCCACGCGAAGCTGCGCGTCCAGATCATCCGGATCGTCCTGCAACATGCGCTGCAACTCGGCCAGCGCTTCCTGGTAGGCCTTTCCGCTGATGAACAGTCGGACGAGATTGCGGCGGATTTCCCGGCTGTGCGGATTGGCCTTTTGCAAGTATCGCCGGTACACCTCGACGGCCCTGGCCCGGTCCTGCTGCGATTCGTAGACCGACGCCAGCGCCAAGTATCCGGGCTCGAAGGCGGGGTTGATGGCGATGGCCCGCTCAAAGCTGGCGATCGCCTGGTCCGGCCGCTTGGACTCCGCGTAGACACGGCCGAGATAATAGTGGCCGACCGGCGAGTTCTTGCCCCGCGTAATGCCCTGCTGCAGGGTCTGCTCCGCCTCGTCCAGGCGCTTCGCGTTGATCAGCAGCAACCCCTTCCAGAAATAGAGCTCGCCGTCGTCGGGATTGCGTTCGATCGCCTGCCCATAGAGCGCCAGGGCCTTGTCCAACTGCCCGGCTGCCGCATAAATGCTCGCCATCTGGGCGAAGGTTGCGGCGTCTTGTGGCCCGGCCTCTATGACGCGATCGGCAAACCGGACGGCATTGGCCGACTCCCCGGCAGCAAAATAGAGCAGGGCCAGGCGTGTCTTGAGGTGCAGGGACGAGGGATCGACGCGCAGGGCCGCCAGGTACTCCCGGATGGCCCGCTCCGTGTCCTGCGCGAGTTCCGCCTGATAGCCCAGGATGAAATGGTAGTAGGCCCGGGGGTCGGCGGCGGGCGTCGACATGGCAGGACGGGTGGCCGCATGGCTTGTAACAGACGGGGAAGCAGGCGGGGCCTGTTTTGCCGGCGGGGCGCCCGTGCAACCGCCGGCCAGAACCCATGCGGCGAGGAGACCTGCGACCGTGAACGCCCATTTGACCTGTACCGGCTGGCACGCTGGGATCATTAGGGCGCCGATTCTGATTGCTCGGCTCACGATCGGGATCTCCCTTGTACAGCGGAGGCCAGCGTGTCGCACGAAGGGTGATTGCGCGACCGTCGCATTATACGGAGGAGGGCAAAAAGGAGTCAAACTGCCTCGCGATTTTCGAGACTTTCGAATTTGGCAAACTTGTCGTGGAAGAAGAGTTGGCGGTCTCCGATCGGACCGTTGCGGTGTTTGCGGACGAGGATGTCGGCGATGCCTTTCTTGTCGGAGTTCGGATCGTAGACGTCTTCGCGGTAAATGAACATCACGACGTCCGCGTCCTGCTCGATCGCGCCGCTCTCCCGCAGGTCCGCCAGCATGGGAATCGGCGGCTTGCGGCTCTCCACCGCCCGGCTGAGCTGGGACAGGGCCAGCACGGGAACGTTGAGCTCTTTGGCCAGGGCTTTGAGCGAACGCGAAATGTCCGAAATTTCCTGTTGCCGCGATTCGGCATCGCTGCGCCCCTGGACCAGTTGCAGATAGTCCACGACCAGCAGGTCGAGGCCGTGTTCCGCCTTGAGGCGTCGGGCCTTCCCCCGCATCTGCTGCACCGTCAGCGTGCCCGAATCGTCGATGAAGATGGGCGCCTGCTCCAGACGCCCGGCCGCCTCGGCCAGCCGCCACCAGTCTTCCTTTTGCAGCCTGCCCGTCCGCAGGGAATGGGAATCCACGTGGGCTTCCGAACTCAGCATGCGCAGCACCAGTTGCGCCTTGGACATTTCCAGGCTAAAGACCCCGACCACCTTGCGGTGATGGACCGCCGCGTGCTGCGCCATGCCGAGGGCCAGGCTCGTCTTGCCCATGCTCGGCCGGCCGGCGATCACGATCAGATCGGACGCCTGCAATCCGGCCGTCAAATCGTCGAGATCGTAATAGCCCGTGGGCACGCCCGTGATTTTCTCCTTGCGCTTCGAGAGCGTGTCGACAAGATCCAGGCTCTCCTTGATGACGTGCTTCAATTCCGTGAACGACCGGCCCAGTTTCCCCTGTGCGAGGCTGAACACGGAACGCTCGGCATAGTCCAGCAAATCGTCCACCGATCCCGTCCCGTCGTAGCCGCGCGTGATCACCTCGGTGGACGTCCCGATCAATCCGCGCAGCAGCGCCTTGTCGCGGACGATCTTGCAATGGTAGCGGATGTTGGCGGCCGTCGGCACCACCTGGACCAGTTCCGCCAGATACGCGGCCCCGCCGACCGATTCCAACTCGCCCCTGCCCTTGAGGTGTTCCGTGAGCGTGATCTGGTCGATCACCTCGCCGTGCTCCGAGAGATCCAGCATGCCCACATAGATCTTCCGATGGGCGGTTCGATAGAAATCCTCGTCGGTCAGGACCTCCATGGCCTTGCTCATGGCAGTGTTCTCGAGCAGGATGGCGCCGAGCACCGACTGTTCGGCTTCAAGATTTTGCGGCGGAAGTCTGGGATCTGAGATGTCTGACGGTGCCATGACGTTCCTAGTCGTGAGGCCTAGCTCGCATTATTCATGACGGTTCGTCGCGAAATCGCGCAGTCGCCTTGGGAGACGGGCGCGTGGAGCCCCGAGAGACCGAAGAGGTACATACCAAGCTTCGCTTGAACCGCTCGCTTCGATCGTGTGCGAGCGGAGAGGTACCTTGCCTCCAGTGGGCTTATTAGTACGTTGAGGCCGCGAGGGGCGTGCCCGCCATCCCTCGCTTGGCGTGTGCCGCGCGCTTGGTATCGTCGTATCGATATTGATGCGCGCGGATAAAACCCGCCAGCGATTCTTGCCTGGCTGTTGGCGGCGGAGAGGTGCCTTGCCTCCGGTAGCTTTAGATGTCCGACAAGCTGCATGCTGGCTTGTCGCAGCGGCGAATCCGTGATTGCAGCAGAAGCGTTCATGAGTAATGCGGGCTATAGCAGGGCGGACAGATCCTTGATCTTCACGAGTCGGCGTCCCTTGATCGACGGACCGGCGACCACCACCGCATCGTCGGCGCCGACGGCCGGCAGGCCGATCAGGGCCACCACCGACGCCCGCAAGGCGCGGCCTTCCACGACCACGGCGCGGACCCCCGCCGATCCCGTGCCGGCCAGCGCGCCCTGCACGACGCAATACCCGGCGGCGCGCAACGCCTGCGCGGCGCGGAACAGCCGGTCGCCGGCGCGGCCCGGCGCGGCGAGAAAGAAATCCACGGCGGGCCGGACGTAGCCGTTGCCCCCGGCTTCCATCGCCTGAAAGAGGCGGTCCATGTCGAACGCAAATCCTGTGGACGGCAGATCGCGGCCGAACCGCCCCACGAGATGGTTGTACCGGCCGCCGCCGCCCACTTCGCAGCCCAGCCCCTTGGCAAACACGTCGAAGACGACCCCGTCGTAGTAATCGAACCCGCGAAACTCGCCGAGATCAAGGAGCAGTGGCTCGTGCAGACCGGCGCTCTTGAGCAGGTGATAGACCTGCGCCAGCCGGTCGAGCGTAGCCCGAAGCGCAGGGTCGCGTCCGGCCAGTACGCGGCCGCGCGCCAGCACAGACTCCCCGCCGCAGAGGCCCGGCGTTTCGAGAATCGCGCGTGCTTTCCCGCGCGGAATCCGCTCCTCCGCGCAAATCTCCTCCAGGCGCGGCAGGTCCTTTCGCGCCGCCGCCTGCTCCGCCCGTTTCTGGCCGTCCACGGACAGCCCGGACTTCGCCACGAGCGTCTTGAAAAATCCCACGTGGCCCAGGGAAATGGTGTACGAGGTCAACCCGATCTGCGTCAGGCATTCGACCATCAGCGCGATGATCTCCGCATCGGCACTGACGCCGTCCACCCCGATCAATTCGGCGCCAACCTGGAAAATCTCCCGATCCCGGCCGGCGTGCTCCGGCGCGTGGCGAAAGACAGTCGTCCGGTAGCAGAGACGGTGCAGGCCGGCCGTGCCCGCCATCCCCATGGCCACGATCCGGGCGATCTGCGCCGTCACGTCCGGGCGCAGCAGCAGCACGCGTCCCGTCGTCCGGTCTGCGAATTTGAAGCACTGCTCGATCACGTCCGGCTCAAGGCCGGGCGAGAGCACATCAAGGTACTCGAAGGTCGGCGGAATGATTTCCTGATACCCCCACCGTGCCAGCGTGCCCAGCAGGACGGTTTCCAACTGGCGCACCCGCCGGGCGGCATGAGGCAGAATGGCAGCCATGCCGGCAGGGATCAATGAGCGCTCCTGCTTTTTCATCAGCCCATCCTCATGACGATTGACGAAGGTCTCTTTCTAACAGATAGGGAAGAATCACAGCCATGTCGGACGGCACGAGCAACCGCTCGTTGTTCATCATCCGTGTCACCTCAACCCGCATTATCCATGAACGCTTCTACTGCGACCGCCGATACGCCGCTGCGACAAGCCTGCGTGCTCAGGTTCCGGCCCGCAGGCGGGCGGGCTCGCCGCTCGGTCGGTCGACGAACTGTTTCAAGTACGCCTCCCTCCCTCGCGCCTCCACGCGCCCGTCTCGCCTGGCGTCCCAGCGGTCTCGTCACGAACCATCATGAATAATGCGGGTTAATAAATGGATCGCCCGGCGCACCGGGCGGCGCAACCACAACGCAGGCTCTGGTCAGTGCGAGAGATCGACCAGCTTGACGGAGAGGATGTGCTTCCCGCGCTTGATGGCCTCCAGCACCTTGGCCGGCAGCGGGGCATCCAGGCCGAAAATCAGCAGGGCATTGCCGCCCCGGTCCTCGCGGGCGCATTGCATCCTGGCGATGTTGACGTTGTGATCCCCCAGCGCCTGCCCCACCGCCCCGATCACTCCCGGCTTGTCCTCGTTGAGGATGAGCATCATGTGCCCTTCCGGCACCACCTCGACCTGGAAATCGTCGATCTCGATCACGCGGGGGTCCTTGCGATTGTGGAGGGTGCCGGCCAGGCGGTGCGCCTTCTTGCCGGCTTCAACGCGCACGCGAATCACGCTGGTGAAATCACCGGCGTCGCTGCTCTTGACCTCTTTGACTTCGATGCCGCGCTCCTTGGCAATCACGGGCGCGTTCACGTAATTGACGACGTCCTCCAGAATCGGCGTCAGCAGCCCCTTCAGCACCGCGATCGTCAGGGGGGCCACCGAGAGGCCGGCCACCTCACCATTATATTCGACCGTCACGCGCTCCAGGCCGCCCTCATAGAGCTGCGATTGCAGCATGCCGAGCTTTTCGGCCAGCGTCAGGTACGGCTGCAGCTTGGGCAGCAGATCCGGCGGAACGGACGGAATGTTGACGGCGCCCCGCGCGATGCCCTTGGTGAAATAGTCGACGATCTGCTCGGCGATCCCGATCGCGACATTTTCCTGCGCTTCACTGGTCTGGGCCCCGATGTGCGGCGTACAGATAAAATTGTCCAGCGCCAGCAGCGGATTGTCCGCCTTGACCGGCTCGTCGTCGAACACGTCGAACGCGGCCGCCGCCACCTTTTTCGATTTCAGCGCCTCCACCAGATCCGCCTCATTCACAATGCCGCCGCGCGCGCAATTCACGATCATCACGCCTTGTTTCATGGACGCGATGACTTTTGAATTGATCAGCGATTTGGTCTCCGCCGTCAGCGGCGTATGCACGGAGACGATGTCCGCCCGCTTGAACAACTCCGGCAGGTCCACCAGCTCCACGCCCATCTTCTCCGCCCGATCCGGCGCCAGGTACGGATCGTAGGCGATCACGTTCATCGAGGCGCCCTGCGCCAGCTTCGACAGATAGCCGCCGATCTGGCCGATGCCCACGACGCCGAGCGTCTTGTTGTAGAGCTCGACGCCCATGAACTTGTCCTTCTCCCACTTGGCGCTCTTGACCGACACCGTCGCCTGGGGAATCCGCCGGCTCATGGAAAAAATCATCGCCATCGTGTGTTCGGCGGTCGTCACCGTGTTGCCCCCCGGCGTGTTCATGACGACGATGCCGCGCTTGGTCGCCGCCTGGGTATCGACGTTGTCAAGGCCCGAGCCTGCCCTCCCGATCACTTTCAGCCGGCCGGCTGCGGCGATCACGTCGGCCGTGACCTTCGTGCCGGACCGCACGATGAGTCCGTCGTACTGCTTGATCTCCTTGAGCAGTTCTTCCTTCGACAGCTTGGTTTTCACATCCACCGCGAAGCCGGCCTTCTCAAGGATCGCCACGCCCTGCTTCGAGAGGCTGTCACTGACCAGAATTTTCATCGCTTGCGTGCCGCTCATCATACCCCCGCTTACTTGGCCATCAGGATTTCTTGCGCTTTGCCGACACCGCTGCCGAGCTTGACCGGATGGCCCAGCCCCTTCAGCACCATCTCAGTGGCCGCTAACGCGGCAATGACGTCGAAAGTGTCCGCGTAGCCCATGTGCGAGAGGCGGAAAATTTTTCCCTTCAGATGATCCTGCCCGCCGGCCGCCGTCATGCCGTACTGCACGCGCAGGTTCTTGTAGACCGCCTGGCCGTCGATCCCCTCCGGCGCACAGATCGCCGTGAGCGCGTCGCTCGGCGATTCCTTGGGGAACAGCGTGAGGCCGGCCGCTTGGACTCCCTCCCGCATCGCCCGGGCCAGCCTGCCCTGCCGCGCGAACATCTTGTCCAAACCCTCCGCCTTCATGATCTTGAAGACTTCCTGCAGCCCGATGATCAGGGACACGGTCGGCGTAAACGCCGTCTGGTTCTTGGTCTGGTTCTCGCGTTCCTTCCTGAAGTTGAAATAGAACGCGGCGTTCTTCGCCTTCTCGGCCAGACGCCAGCCCTTCTCGCTGACGCTCACGAAGGCCATGCCCGGCGGGAGCATCAGCGCCTTCTGCGACCCGGTGATGACCACGTCCAACCCCCACGCGTCGGTTTTGATATCGAAGACCCCGAGCGCGGTGATGGCATCCACCACGAGAATCGTATCGTCATAGCCCTTGACGATCTCGCCCAACGCCTTCACGTCATGCGAGACGCCGGTGGACGTTTCGCTCGCCTGCACGTAGACGGCCTTGATGGACGGGTCTTTCTTCAGCGCGTCCGCGACGACCTGCGGATTGACCGCATGGCCCCATTCCACTTTGATCTCCGTCGCCTGCACGCCGAAGGTTTTGCAGAGCTTGCCCCAGCGTTCGCCGAACTTGCCGCCGTTGACGAAGAGCGCCTTGTCCCCGGGCGACAAAAAGTTCGAGACCGAGCCTTCCATTCCGCCGGTTCCCGACGACGCCAGCATCAGCACGTCGTTGCGGGTCTGGAACAGCCACTTTAACCCCTCCCGCACCTCGGCGAAAATAGGGTCGAACTCCGGCGCGCGGTGATGGATCATGGGCCGGGCCATGGCCAGCAGCACTTCCGGCGGCACCGGCGTCGGACCGGGAGCAAGCAGATACCGTTTCAACATGGATGGTCCCCTCGTAAGTTCCAGATCGTGTTCAGACGGCAGGAAGGGCGCTACGCTATCACCTGCCCGCGGGCCCTGTCAAGGCGACCGGACGCTGAAAAACCGCGTTCGCACGGGTCGGCGCGTCGCATTTTCGGCGAGCCGCGCGTTCGCGTCACCGGGATTCGCTTGACAAGCACCGGGATGGCAATTAGTCTGGTTTTCCATGAGGAAATGCGTCCGGAAGATCACGCGCCGGAGAATCATCAGCAGCCCGCTTGCGATCGCGCTGGGCCTGCTGGCCGGCTGTCTGCTCATCCCGCTCGGCGAGTCGCCGGTCCTGGCAGAACGGCTTGACCTCGGCCTCCAACCCTTCGCTGAAGTCGCGTTCGATCTTGAGATGCTGGAACTGTTCCCGGCCGATCCCCCCACGATCGATCAGACGGGGCTCGTCGACGGCGTCACGACACAGGAGAATCCCGAGAGCACGAACGCGGCGCAGGACGGCCCGGTGCCGGATGCGTTGGAGCCGGTAGCGGGCGACGGGGCCGACGGGACGGAGATCGCGTTGAACGCGGATGCTTCTGATGGGGAACCCGCCGAAGAAACGAACCTCGAGGAGGCGGATCTCGTGGCGGATGCCGAGTTGCCGGACCCCGAGACGGCGGCATTTGGGGAGCTGCCGGAACCGCAATCCCCGCAACTCCTGTGGCGGTTCAAGACCCTGTTTGCCAGCCATGACGATGCCGACGGTCCGCCCGACGCCCTCGAGGAACTCGGGGAACATCTCTCGCACATCCCGCTGATCCGGACACCCCGTGTCGAACGCCACATCCGCTATTTTCAGACATCCAAGCGCGACCATTTCGATCAGTGGCTCGCCCGCCTGAGTCATTACCAACCGCTGGTGGAAAGAATCTTCGCCCAATTCCAGCTGCCGACCGACCTGATTTTTCTCTCGCTCGTCGAAAGCGGCTTCAATCCCAAGGCCTATTCGCGGGCGCGCGCCGCGGGACCCTGGCAATTCATGAAAATGACCGGCCGGCACTACGGGCTGCGTGTGGACGAGTACGTGGATGAACGCCGCGATCCGATCAAATCCACCGTCGCCGCCGCACGGTATCTGCGGGACCTGTACGACCTCTTCGGCACCTGGCCGCTGGCCATGGCGGCCTATAATGCCGGCGAGCGCAAAATTCAGCGGGCGCTTCGGAAAGCCAAGGCGGAAACATTCTGGGAGATTGCGCAGACCAGATTCATCCGGCGGGAAACCAGGGAGTATGTGCCCCGCTTCATGGCGGCTGCCATCATCGCCAAGAACCCCGATCTCTATGGTTTTGACGCAGTCCACTCGGATGTCCACCAGTTCGAGGAAATCATCGTCTCGCGTCCGTTCCATCTGCGCGCCATTGCGGCCGCCACCGACGTGTCCTATGCGGAACTACGCCGGTTGAATCCGGAGTTGCGCCGTGACGTGACCCCGCCTGACGATCCGGCCTACCATTTGAAATTGCCGGTCGGCAGCCATGACCGCGTTGAACAGGCGCTGGCCTCCATCACGACGTGGACGCCGCCGCGGGTCACCGCAAAGGTCAACAAGGACCGTGGAGCGCGGCGCGGCTGGTATCGCGTGCGGATGGGAGACAGCCTCAGTATGATCGCCAAGCGGTTCCGATTGACGGTCGAGGAATTGAAACTCCGCAACAACCTTTCCGGCAGCTTCATCAAAGCCGGCGACCTGCTTCACATCGGACGATAATTCGAAAGAGACGGTCGGGCCGGGCGCTCAGCGGGTAGCGGGCGGGGTGGTCGGCGTCTTTCTGGCTTCCAGCGCTTTCATCCGGACCGTGGCTTCACCGGCAAACGGGGAATTCGGAAACACTTTGACCAGATTCTGATAATGCGCCAGCGCGCCTTCGGGACGGGAGAGGGACTCTTCCAGCTTGCCTAGTTCGAACAGGACGTGATCCTTGTTCAACGTGCCCTGCAGTCCCACGACGTTCAGAAACGCCTTGACGGCCGCCTCCCGGTCCCCATTGAGCAGATGTGCATAGGCCAGCCGTTGAGAGACCAGACCCAGCATCAGCTTGTTCGTGCCATGCGTCGCCACATACTTGCTGTAGGCCTCGATCCCGCCCTTCACATCGTTGACCTGCACCAGCGCGTTGCCGAGATGGAACAGGCCGATCTGCGCGCTGTAGCTGCGCGGATATTGCTCGATTAGGCCCTGGTACAGTCCGATCGCCTGCTTGAGGCTCTCTTCGGCTTTGGCGGGGTTGTCCGCGGAACGATCAAGCACCAGTTGCCTGGCCTGCCGATACACATCCGCCGCCGCGGCCTCCTGCCGCGCATCGTACCAGAGCGCCCCGCCAACCGTGGCCAGCGCGCAGACCGAAACCAACACGCCCGTCAGCACGCTACGGCGGTTCTGCTCCAGCCAGATCAGAAAATGCTCCATCCAACTCAGCAGATGAGCTTCGTCGGCTGGAATCGTCTTGATGTCATGGCGAATCCGATAAGCCATGCACGCACCCTTTCAGACCACGCGTTTCATCAGCCAGGCGTGGCCGTGCCTTGCGGATGAAATCGCCGCGCTTATACGCAGGTTCGGCGTTTCTTGTCAATGCGTCCGCTTCTCGTCCGCCCTCATTTCGGCCGCTCGCCAAAGGCTGCGTCGTTCCCGTTGACAGCGCGCAAGGGCTCGGTATAACGTACGCCCGACAGGCTCACGGTCGCGCATCCTGAATCTCCTCCCCCATCACGGTGATGCTTCCGCCTTCTGATAATGCTGACCGCGAGCCCGGCGCTCCGCGCTTCCGCGAGGCACCCGTCCATCGATGGAGGTCCGCCGCCGCCGCCGCCGGGCTCCTCATACTGGCCGTGCTGCTCTTCTATTACAAGCTATGGTGGCCGGGCTTGATCCTCGTCAAGCGCGATGCGACCATGACGTTTCTCCCCGTCAAACAATACATGATCGACCGCCTTCGCGCGGGGGATTTGCCGGAATGGTTTCCCTACGACGCCATGGGGCGTTCCTTCATCGGCGTGGCCATCACCGGCGTCTTCCACCCCTTTACCCTGCTGTACTACTTGTTGCCGGCACCGGACGCCCTTCGCGTATCGGTCCTGCTGTCCTGCCTGCTCGCGGCTGGCGGGGCGTTTTGGCTGGGGCGGCATCTGGGGCTGTCCCCCGCGGGCTCGCTATTGGCCGGATTCGCGTTTGCGTGTTCGGGATACGTCGTATCGATGACCGACAACATCGTGTACGTCTACTCGACCTGCCTCGTCCCTCTGTTCGCCCTTGCGCTCGACCGGGCGGTCTCGGGGAAGCTCGGGTGGAGGGTCGCGGCGGCCGTGCTGTGGGCGACGGTCTTCCTGAACGGAGACATCCAGACCGGTTATTACCTGGGGCTTGTGGCGCTGCTCTGGGCCGTCATGCGCGCGAATTCGGTGAAACAGGCGGCGGTCGCGCTGTCGGTCGTCGGCGGATTGGCCGCGCTGCTCGCCGGCATTCAACTGGGACCGTCGCTTTCGGTGTATCTCGGAAGCAACCTCAGGCATTCAGCGATCTTCCAGGAGTTTGCCCTGCAATGGTCCACCCACCCGTTGCGGCTTCTGACGATGCTGGCCTGGCCCGTCTCGACGGAATCGGAGCCGGGCAATATCATGGGGATCTTCTTCGACGACGTGGCCATGACTGCCTGGGCTGAGAGTCTCTACGTCGGTGTGCCAATTCTCGGGCTGGCCCTTCTCGGTGCAGCCCGGCGCAGGGATTTGCGCGTCCTGGTGGTGCTGGGGCTGCTGGCGCTCCTCCTGGCACTCGGCCGGCACGGGGGACTCTACGAACTCTTCCGCCACACGATCCCGCTCTGGTCGGCGTTTCGCTACCCGGAAAAGTGGATGGCGTTCGTCTCATTTTCCATGGCCATGCTGGCCGGCGCTGGCCTGGATGTCCTGCGCACGGATCAGAGCAATCCCAAACCCTGGCTGCTTGCCGCAGGCGCCTGTCTGGCCGCCGGCCTGTTTCTCGGCACCGAGACCGCCCAGACGCTGCTCGCCGTCCTGTACGAAACGTCGATGAGGGTCGCGCGCGACGTTGCGGATACCAGCGCCCGCGCCTGGCTGGTCAGCGGAGTGGCGGCCGGCGGAGTCGGCTTGCTGATCGAGGCCGCCAGGGCACGCCGGCTCGGGGTAAACCTTCTGCTCGCAAGCATCGTCGTCATCGTGTCCGTGGACCTGACCGCCGCCAATATCCGCGCCTATTTCACCGCGCCCCGCGCGGCGGCGGAATTCATGCCTCCATTCGTGCAGGCCCTCACGGCACGGGAAGGCCCGCTCGCCCCCGGCCGCTTTCGCGTCGCGACCCTGCACTTCGGCGATCGCATCTCCTGGCCCGGTCTGCTGGAAGAACAAATCGGCTATCATGGCGCGGGCTCGATCCATTACCGCCAGGCCCTGAACGGCGGATTGAATACCGAGTTCGGCATCGAAGGCTTCCGGTCCTCCCTGCCGGGCGCGGATCCCGCCGTGGACGTGATCAGCCGTTTGCAAGCTTTTGAGGTCTATGCGCGCATGAACGTCTCGTACGTCGTGGACCTGCGCTCGCGCGTCACGGACCAACGCCTCGTGGACGGATTCGTGCAAGAACTACCCGAGTACGATCTGGTCCTCGCCCGTAATCCTTTCCCGGCCAAACCACGCGTGTACTTGTCCAGAAAACCGGAGCCGGTTTCGACGCCACCGCCTCCGGACATCCTCTTTGCCAGACCTGATTTCCTGAGCGGCGAGGTGGACGTGATCGAATCCTCCGGCGCCGCCCTGCCCGGACCGTCCCCAGGAGGGCAGGCCGTCCTGGAACGCTACGCGCCGGAGCGCGTCGTCGTGCGCACGGAGACACCCACGCAGGCCGTCCTCGTGCTGGTGGATGCCTTCGCCCCAGGCTGGCGCGCCGTCCTCGAGACCGGCGACGAGCTGCCCGTCCTGCGAGCCAATTCGTTGATGCGCGCCGTGGTCGTGCCGGCCGGGCACCAGCGGGTCACGTTTTCATACCGCACACCGTTCTTGAAGGCCGGCGCCATCGCCTCGGCGGCCGGCATCGTACTCTCCCTCGCCGTGCTGGCGATTGCACGGCGCCGGAGGCGGGAGCATCCCGACGGACCAAAGGAGCCTGCGCATGTTTCAACAGCGGCTGGATGACCTTGCACACCGGTCGCTCCTTCGCCGGCTGCGGACGATCGAATCGGCGTCGGACGCCGCCGTCACAATCGACGGGCGGTCGCTCATCCTCATGGCCTCGAACAATTATCTCGGCCTCGCCGCCCATCCGGCTGTGAAACGGGCGGCCATCCAGGCCATCGAACGGTACGGCGTGGGCGCCGGCGCGGCCCGGCTGGTGTCGGGCACGCTGCCGCCGCATGAGGAGCTGGAATCTGAACTCGCCAAGTTCAAGGGGACGGAGGCGGCGCTCGTCTTCGGCTCCGGCTACCTTGCGAATCTCGGCGTGATCCCCGCCCTGATCGGCGCGGACGGCCAAATCTTTGCCGACCGGCTGTGCCACGCCAGCCTGATCGACGGCTGCCGGCTCAGCGGCGCCAGTCTTCGCGTCTACCGCCACAACGACGTGGAACACGTCAAGTCGCTGCTCGCCAAGCGCCGGACCGCACGCGAGACGCTGATTGTGACGGACGGCGTCTTCAGCATGGACGGCGACTTGGCCCCGCTGCCCGACCTGATCGGATTGGCGGACCGGTACGGCGCACAGCTGTTCGTGGACGACGCCCACGGAACCGGCGTCATGGGCGCGCAGGGCCGCGGGACGGTCGAGCATTTCGGACTGGAAGACCGGGTTCCGTTCCACATGGGCACGCTGGGAAAGGCGCTCGGCACCAGCGGCGCCTACGTTGCCGGACCGGCCGCCGTGATCACCTATCTGATCAACACGGCCAGGACGTTCCTTTTCGCCACCGCTCCGCCGCCGGCTACCGCGGCGGCGACGATCGCCGCGCTGCAGATCGTGCGGACGGACCCGGCCCGGCGGGCGCGGCTCTGGGAGAACCGGCACTACCTGTTTGCCGGTTTGACGCGTCTTGGCTTCCGGCTTACCGACAGCGCCAGCCCGATTCTGCCGATCGTCGTCGGGGACGCGCAGAAGACCATCGCGATGGCCGACCGGCTGCTGGACCTGGGCGTGTACGCCCCCGCGATCCGCCCCCCGACCGTGCCGAAGGAGACCAGCCGCATCCGGGCCACCGTCACGTCTGAGCACAGTCGTACACAGTTAGATCAAGCGCTGGCCGCGTTCGAACAGGCAGGGCGGGAACAGGGTGTGATCTGACGCACAGCTCCCGCACCGGCCGCCGGCGGGGGAACCGTCATGGGCTTGCACATCGAACCGGTTTGGTTCACAATTTGGCGCGACGCATCGGTCGTTGACGAAGTCGGGAGGCATGAACTATGGATATCACTCAACTGCTTACCTTCGGCGTGCAGCAGGGCGCGTCCGACTGCCACTTGAGCGCGGGCGAACCGCCCATGCTGCGCATCCACGGAGAGTTAAAGAAACTGGAACACCCGTCCCTGTCCAAGGACGAGGTCCATAATATGGTCTTCGACATGATGAACGACGTGCAACGGAAGGTCTTCCAGGAAACTCGCGAGTGCGACTTTTCGTTCGAGATGGGCGAAGTGGCCCGCTTCCGCGTCAACATCTTCAACCAACGTCGCGGGGAAGCCGCCGTGTTCCGGACCATTCCGACGAAGATCATGGCCCTGGAGCAACTGGGCATGCCGCCGATCCTGCGCGAACTCTGCGATAAGGAAAAGGGGCTGGTCCTCGTGACGGGACCGACCGGGTCCGGCAAGTCCACCACCCTGGCGGCGATGATCGACTATCTCAACGATACGTTTGAGGGCCATATCCTCACCATCGAGGACCCGATCGAGTTCGTCCACAAATCCAAGAAATGTCTGGTCAGTCAGCGCGAGCTGGGGCCCCACACGCTGTCGTTCGCGAACGCCCTGAAAGCGGCGCTGCGCGAAGACCCGGACATCATCCTCGTCGGCGAATTGCGGGATCTCGATACCATCCAGCTGGCCCTCACGGCGGCCGAAACCGGCCACTTGGTGTTCGGCACGTTGCACACGTCCAGCGCGCCCAAGACCGTGGACCGGATCATCGACGTGTTTCCGCCCAGCCAGCAGGCGCAGATCCGCGCCCAGTTCGCGGAGTCCGTCGAAGGGGTCATCACCCAGACCCTGCTCAAGAAAAAGAGCGGCGGCCGCGCGGCGGCCCTGGAGATCCTGGTCGGCACCAACGCGGTGCGGAACCTCATCCGCGAAGCCAAGCTCCACCAAATCCCCGGCATCATGCAGGCCAGCCAGAAAGACGGCATGCAGACGATGGATATGGCCCTGGTCGATCTCGTGAACAAGGGCCTGATCACGAAGGCCGAGGCGCAATCCCGAAGCATGACCGCGAATCTGTTCGGACAACCCGGCGGGGCCCCCGCGCGCGCCGCCGGAGCCGCGTAAGCCGTGAACGGCACGGTCGCACGCGTTCGGTTGATTTAGCTCTGGAGGAAGGCGATGAACATCCGCGATATTCTGAAAGTGATGGTGGAACGGAACGCGTCGGATATTTACCTGACGGAAGGGCTCCCGCCGATGTACCGGATCGAGGGCGTCACCCAGCCGGTCGGCTCGGTCCCCATGACCAACGAGATGCTGGAGGCGCTGGCCAACGACGTCATGCGGGACAAGCAGAAGAAGGAATTCGAGGAAACCAACGAGATGAACCTGGCCCTGTTCTATCCGGACATGGGCCGCTTCCGCGTGAACATCTTCCGCCAGCGCGGCAATGTCGGGTTCGTCATCCGGCAGATCAAGGTCGAGATCGTGCCGATCGACAAGCTGGGCCTCCCGCCCATCGTCAAGGACATCATCATGTCCAAGCGCGGGCTCGTGCTGGTGGTCGGCGCCACCGGGTCCGGAAAATCCACGTCGCTGGCGGCCATGATCGATCACCGGAACGCCAACTCGACCGGCCACATCATCACCGTGGAGGACCCGATCGAGTTCGTGCACAAGCACAAGCGCTCCGTCATCACGCAGCGCGAGATCGGGTTTGACACGATGTCCTATCACGCCGCGCTCAAAAACACCCTGCGGCAGGCGCCCGACGTCATCCTCATCGGCGAAGTCCGCGACCTGGAAACCATGGAGGCCGCCATCGCCTTCGCCGAGACTGGCCACCTGTGCCTGTGCACCCTCCACGCCAACAACGCCAACCAGGCCATCGAGCGCGTCATGAACTTCTTCCCGCAGGAGCGGCACGCGCAGATCTATCTGCAGCTGTCGTTGAACCTGCGCTCGATCGTGTCGCAGCGGCTGATCCCCGGCGTGGACGGCAAGCGCGTGGCCGCCCTGGAGGTCATGATGGATACTCCGCGCATCAAGGACCTGGTCAAGAAGGGCGAAATCGACGTCATCAAGGAGGCCATGGAGCAGGGGGTCCAGGAAGGTTGCCAGACCTTCGACTACGTGCTCTTCAATCTGTACCGCGAGGGGAAAATCTCGCTGGATCAGGCGATCATGAACGCCGACAGCGCGAACAACCTGCGTCTGAAGATCAAGCTGGCCGGCATGAAGACCGATGAGGAGCCCGCCGCCGGGGCCAAGCCCGCAGCGCCGGGCGCCCCGGCGGCTGCCAGGCCCGCGGCACCGGCCGCTGCTCCCAGCGGCTTCAGCCTCAAGGGCGGGCCGTCGGCTCCGACCCCGTTCAAGAAACCCTGAGGCGCGTGCCTGACCGCCGCCCGACCTGCGGCGGTCAGGGCTCATCTTTCAGCCCCGCTAAATACCCGGCCATCTTCTCGAGCGCGCCTGCGCTGAGCTTCTGCCCGTACCATCGCGGCATGGTCTGATCCGGATAGCCCGCCACCACATAGGCGCCGGGGTTGATCACCGATTCAATGACATACTCGCGCACAGTCTTCGCCTCTCCCCGATAGCGCGGGTCCGCCAGTCGTTGAGGCCCTGTCGTTCCAAGGACTAGCTTCGGGCCGACGCGCCCGTTGCCTCCCTGGATTCCGGGAATCGTGTGGCACACTGGGCAGCCGGCCTTGATGAACAGGATATCGGTCGGTTCTTCGCCGGTCACGAGCGGAATCATCGCTGGATCGGGCGGCGGAAGAGCCGGACGTGTATGGGCAGGTTTCGGCGCTGGGGCTGGTTTGAGCACGGCGTACGTGATCCCCAGCAGGATGATGCCGGCGATCAGAAACGTCCAGGCCCGTCCCTCACCATCACGGTCGGACACAACCTACTTCCATTTGATCGTGCAGCCAATTGCGTGCGTGGAAGCCTCGGCGGGCGCGCGATCGCTCAGCAGCGCGTCGATGGCATCACGGAGGTACCGGCGGGTGACGGCCCCGGGGTTCTGCCAATTGTCGTCGATCTTGCCAGTGTAGCGAAGTGTCCGATCCCGGTCGAACACGAAGAGCTGCGGCGTGTGGGTGGCGCCGTAGGCCCGCGCGACCTCCTGGGAGGCATCACGCAGATACAAGAATTCGAAACCCTTGGCCTTGGCCCGCGCCACCATCTGCTCGAAACTGTCTTCCGGGTAATGCACGTCGTCATTGGAATTGATCGCCACCAATTGGACGCCGCGCCCGGCATAGTCGCGCTGGATGGCCGCCATCCGGTCTTCGTACGCCTGCACGTAGGGACAGTGGTTGCATGAGAAGACGACGACCAGCACCGGTTTGCCCGACAGGCCGTCAAGCGAATGGGTGCGTCCGTCAGTGCCGGGCAGCGTGAATGGGGGAGCGGGATCGCCGATAGTCAGCGGCATGGTTGATGGTTAATGGTGGATGGGCGAGAGTGGATGTCGTAGGAGAGCCTCCCCTTCGCTAACCATCAGCCATTCCTGTTTACTTTGAGGCGTCCATCGCGCAGCGAAAACCGATGGTCGAATCCTGGTAATCCACCGACGCCTTTAAACGGGACGTGACACGGAGGTTGCGGGGCGGATCGCTCCAGCTCCCGCCTCGAATCACCTTCTTGTCGCCGTTCCCGGGTCCGGCCGGATTCTCCTTCGGACTCTTGCCGTAATACTCGGCATCGTACCAGTCCGCCACCCACTCGCTCGCATTGCCGGCCATATGATAGAGCCCGTAGGGGCTGGTGCCGCCTGCCTTCAAGCCGTGCCGGATGCTCATGCCCTGGAGTCCGCTCGTGACCGATACGAGCGTCACCGGATAGCTGACCCAGACGCCGCGGTTGTAATTGACGATGTCCACGAACGGCTGCATCTCGCCCCAGGGGAACCGCCGCTTGTCCGTCCCGCGGGCCGCCTTTTCCCATTCCGCCTCGGTCGGCAGCCGTTTCCCGGCCCACTTGCAGTAGTCGGCTGCATCCTGCCACGTCACGCCCACGACCGGCCGGTCACCGGCCGCAGCCGTGGCATCCTCCTCCCACATCGGCGGATCGTGCCTGGTCTCCTCGATGAACTTATCGTAGCGATTCACCGTCGCTTCGAACTGGTCGATCCAGTACGCGCGCAGCCTGACGACGTGATCAGGATTCTCGTTGGGATTCCCCTGGTACCAGCCGAAACCGACATCGTCCGTGCCCATCGTGAACATGCCCTCTGGGATGAGCATCATTGGCGCGGCATCCTTGCCCTTCGGTTCACCCTGGGGAACCGGCGACCCCTGCTTGTCGTCCGTCGCGCCGAGGAGAAGCATGCCGAGAAAAACCAGACCGAGGGTTTGAGTAGAAATTTCTTTCCATCCCATTGGGTCAACCCACTAAAAAACACTTGAGGGTTTTCTCCGCGGCCCCAAATTCGATACTGCGATAATGAGGCCGCGGTACAAGCAAGCTATTTCAAGCCCACTGGAGGCAAAATAACTCTCCTCTGCGAAAACCTCATGACCAGAAACACTTGAGGATTTTCTCCGGCGGCTCAGTCCCGATAAAGCGTAAGTTAGCCGCCGGTACTAGCAAGCTTTGTGGTGTCCCCAACGGGATTCGAACCCGTGTTGCCGGCTTGAAAGGCCGGCGTCCTAGGCCAGGCTAGACGATGGGGACGCTGTGTGATCTGCGAAGATGTGAGCGCGGACCAATCGGAACCAACGCTCGGGGGTCGAATCTAACAGATGGGCTGGGGCTAGTCAAACGGCGCCCGTGCAGACACGAGGCTAGAGCCGCCCCTCGTCAAGATCGATCGCTTCCGCCCACGTGGTGATCTTCGGCAAGCTCTCCACCGGCACGCCGCGCTTGGAAGCGATTTCGCTCAGCCGCCCGCTGAACCGTTCTCTCGCCGCGTCATCCTTCGGCTCCCCGCCCAGTACCTTCATGTTCCACAGGCGAATCTCGGCGGCGCTCAGCGGTTTCCCGTTCGCCCTGACCCAGTCGAGCAATTCGTCGTCGGTCCCGCCGAGGAGCACGCGGCGCTCGAGATCCCCGCCGTTGAGATTGAGATAGTCGAGCAGGTGCTTGTCGAATCCGGCCGTGAGGTAATTGTAGTCCTCGATGAACCCCTCGCGGCGCAGGCGGATCTTGTCGAAGAGTCGGCCCAAGTGTGCCATCCCGCCGAGCTTTTCTCTGGGGCTGCGCGGGTGCTCCGGTGCGGTCATCGCCTCCAGTGTCGCACAACGCAACCCGCGCCTCAACCGGCGTCCGGCCCCTCTTGCACTTGATCGAGACCGCGCAGTATCCTGAAGGTCATTCGA
>Ga0326597_10004069_pt1 | contig 20713 bp, 17 predicted proteins | sample RVTome_12_FD_203789 | JGI IMG/M metagenome (GOLD analysis project Ga0326597, IMG submission 203789) | Soil microbial communities from uranium-contaminated site in the Upper Colorado River Basin, Wyoming, United States - RVT100D185 | ecosystem: Environmental > Terrestrial > Soil > Contaminated >...
CCGTGAGGTTCACGAGCCCGCTCCCATCGGGATTCATGATCCAGACGTCGCCGTTCCCGGAGCGATTGGACAGGAAGACGATCCGGCTCCCCCCATCCGCCCAGACCGGCTCGGAATCCTCCTCCGGATCGTCCGTCAGGCGCTCCGGAGTCGAGCCGTCCGCGTTCATCACGTAGATCTCGGCGTTGCCGTCACGCGTGGAGGAGAATGCGATCCTCGTCCCGTCCGGCGACCAGCTGGGGAATCGGTCGATGGCCGGATGGTCGGTGAGGCGCGTGACGCTCGACCCATCGGCGTTCATCGCGTAGATCTCCGTGTTCCCGTCCCGGGTCGACGCGAAGGCGATCCGCTCGCCGTCCGGCGACCAGGAGACGTCGCCGTCCTCCGCGGGATGGTTGGTGATGTTGATCCCGTCCGATCCGTCCTCGATCATCAGGTAGATCTCGCGATTCCCGTCCCTGTGGCTCTCGAAGGCGATCAGGTCGCGACGACCGAAATCGAACTCGTCGTCCGACCAGGCCTCCTCGACACGCAGGTCGATGGGATCGAGCCCGCACGAGGCGAGGGTCATCGAGAGGATGACCAGGGCGGCCAGGGAGCTGGCACGACGTGTGTTATCCATGTTCATCCTCACGGCGTGGGGAACGTCGCCACCGAGGGCGCCCCGTCGGCATCGACCCCGACGAGCGTTCGCATCGTGCCGGCCCGATCCGCGAAGATCGCCTGGGTGGACCCGTCGGGCTCGAGACCGAAGACGGCCCGGCTGGTGCCCTCCGCATCGGCGAACACGAGGTTGGTGGTACCGTCGGGGAGGTAGCCGAGGACCGCTCTCGGACGGTCCTCGCCATCGTGGATCGTCACCCCCGGGGATCCGTCGGCGAGGACGGTGAGCCGGATGCGGGCGCGCCCGTCCCGGTCGGAAAGCGAGAGGTGTGCCCTGCCGTCGACGTCCGTCGCGAGACGCCCCCGCTCGATCCCGTCCACGTCACGGAGCACGACTTCGCGGGTGGACAGGCTGTCGACCCTCCAGGCGCCATCGCCCGGCGCTTGTGCCCGAAGGGCGAAGGCAACCGCGACCAGACTCACGACGAGCGCGGTCACGGCGAGTCCGCCCGGCCAGCGTCTTCGGCCGAGCCGAGCCTCCAGCCCCGCGATCCGGCGGTCGAGGCGTGCTTCCGTCTCCCGCACCCGGTAATCGGAATCGGATTCCCTCCCCATGGTCGCGCCCGCGAAACGGGACGTATCCGTCATTCCATCGTTCATCGCATCATTCTCCGATCGGGATCCGGGCGCCGGCTCATGCCGACGGCAGGAAGTAGCTGTGGCAGGCGGGACCGAAGAGCTCGGGTCCGAGAAGGGCGGGTTCGCCCTGGTAGTCCGCCAGATGTCGCAGGTGCTCCAGGACGTCCCGGGGATGGCATCGGCGCGGCACGATGGACCCGTCCCCATAGAAGCCGTCGAAGAGATAGTCGAGGGCGCTCTCCTCGAACGGGATGCCCCGCTCTTCGCAGCACGAGCGGAAGATCCGGGTGTACTCCGCGCGATCCGGGTCGGGGATCTCGATCTTGTAGTGGATCCGACGGAGGAACGCCTCATCTGCCAGGGCCCGCGGCTCCAGGTTGGTCGAGAAGATGACGAAGCAATCGAACGGCACGACGATCTTCCGCCCGCTCCGGAGCGTCAGGTAGTCGCGACGGTGCTCGAGGGGCACGACCCAACGGTTCAGAAGGTCCCGGACGGGCACGCGCTGCCTGCCCAGATCGTCCACCACGAGCACGCCGCCCACCGCCTTGAGCTGCGGCGGGGCCTGGTACATGCGCCCCGAGGAATCCCATTGCAGGTCCAGTTGCTCCAGCGTGAGCTCCCCGCCCGTCACCACGACCGGCCGCCGCGCTTCGGCGTACCGGCGATCGTGCGCCGGCAGGGTTCGGAGGATGGCCCGGCGCAGGTCGTCTTCCTCCGACGACGGTGCGTCGATCGGAGAAGCGCCGTCTCCGGGTGCCGGCTCGAAGCCGTGCAGCACGGGATCGTGAACGATCATCACGCTGCCGTCGACGAGCACCGCGTACGGCACGTAGTAGCGCTCTCCGAAGAGCCGGGCGATGCGCTCGGCCAGGAGTGTCTTCCCGTTCCCCGGTCCTCCGTGCAAGAAGAGGGACCGGCCCGAGTTGATGGCGGGTCCGAGCAGCTGGAGGATGGAGTCCGGCAGTACGACCCCGGAGAGCGCGTCCCGGAGCGCGGCCTCCGAGAAGCGCGCGTGCTCCGAGGCTTGCAGCTCGACGCGGCGGACGAACTCCTCGAAAGGCACCGGCGCGGGTCCGACGTACCGGCCCACCTCCAGCTCTTCCGCGGCGCGCTTCCGTCCCGCGGCCGTCAGCCGGAACATCCATTCGCCCCGCCGCGGACCGCGGGTGGCGTGGACCTCCACGAGCCGGCGCTCCTGCAGCTGCTCGATCACGTCGTCGAGCACGGACATTGGGAGCGCGAGCTGCTCGAACAGCTCGAGACCCAGGGCCTCGCCTCGGACGTAGAGCGCCTTCATGACCAGGCCCGCCACGAACGGCTCGGAAAGGCCGGTATCCTCGAGGGACTCCGGCGGCGGGGGGACCGCGGCGCCGATGCGTCCCGCCGGTGCCGCATGTCGGGCGTCCTCCATCTCGGCGGGCGGCCCATGACCGGGGTCGGCATCATGCACGATCTGCTGCATCGGTTCCATTGCTCAGCTCCACCTTAGCCGGTCACCCGGCGCTGTCCCGGTTTCCTCGAGCCGGCCTGCGGGCAGCTCGAGCGCATGCGCGGCGCGCGGCCCTCCGAAACCGAGCCGCCACGGCCGGACTCCCGTGAGGCGCCGCACGACCCGACCGTCCGCGTCGAGAAACGCCACATCGATGGGCGCAGCCATGCCGACCGTATGGATCGACCCGCACCGGAGCAGGAGCATGCCCTCTCCGGCCTCCGGTAGCGGCCTGCCGAGCAGCCCACGGAAGCGGCGCCACCAGGAATCGGCGACGGCCACCCGTCCGGCGAGGCTGACGCCGGAGCTCGTCTGGAACACGTGCACTTCGCGCATCACATCTCCCCCAGCGCCTGGATGACCTGGATCACGGCCGGGCCGAGAATGACCACGAAGAGCGCCGGGAAGACGAAGAGGACCAGCGGGAAGACCAGCTTGATGGTCGTCTTCGCCGCGGCCTCCTCGGCGCGTTGGCGTCGCTTCTGTCGCAGCGTGTCGGCCTGCACGCGCAGCGCGCGTCCGACCGACGTCCCGAAGCGCTCCGTCTGGATGAGGGTGGAGACCAGCGCCTCCACGTCATCGATGCCGGTCCGGCCCGCGAAGTTCCGGAGCGCATCTGCCCGGGGGGTTCCGGCCCGGATCTCGAGGTTCACCATCGACAGCTCTTCTGCGAGCGCCTCACTGATGTTCCGGATCTCGTCGGAAACCCGTACCAATGCCTGGTTGAGACCCATCCCGGCTTCGACGCACGCCACGAGCAGGTCGAGGGCATCCGCGAGCGCCCGATGTATGTCCATGCGCCGGGCGTTCCTTCGGCGGAGGACGTACCAGCTCGGCACGATCCATCCGATCCCCCCGAGCCATAGCGCCAGGATCAGCGTCCCGAGGAGACGAACGTCCAGCGCCACCCCGATCCCCAGCCCGGTGAACACGAATCCTGCCGTGAGGACGACGCGTACTCCGAAGAAGGTCCGGGTGGCGTCCGGGCTCCAATATCCCGCCTGAACGAGCCGCCGAGCCCATCCATCGAGGTCGAGCCCACCCCGCTCCACGTGTTCCCCCAGCTTGCGGACCAGATCGCCCAGCTGCTGCTTCCTGGATTGACGACGCCGGCGGGAGATCGCCCCAAAGGGGCTCGGCTGGGTGCTTCGCAGCGCCTCGATCTCACGTGAGACCGCACGGGCCGGCGCGGCGGAGAGCTCATAGAGCGCGACCAGGAGCAGCATCACGCACACACCCGCGAGCAGCGCGACCAGGTAGGGCATTGCCATCGTCCTCAGTACCTGACGTCGACGATGCGACGAATCCAGAGGAAGCCGACGCCCTGAAGCAGGGCGGCACCCGAAAGGAGGGCCTGTCCCAACGGTTCGTGGAACAGCACCGACATGTAGGAAGGATTGATGGCCGAGATCGCAAGACCCACCAGGATCGGGAGCGCGGCGAGCGTATAACCGCTCATCCGTCCTTGCGCCGTGTAGACGCGGACCTGGCGCTTCAGCGTGAAGCGCTCGCGCATCGTCTCCGCGATCTGCTCCAGGATCTCGGACAAGTTCCCGCCGACCTCCCGCTGCACGAGGATCGCCGTGATGAGGATGCGCATGTCCACGACCTCCACCCGGTCTCCGAGCCCCAGCAGCGCTTCCTCGAAAGGAAGCCCGAACTTCTGCTCGTCGAATGTCACCCCGAATTCCGACGCGAGCGGATCTTGAGCCTCCTCGGCCGCCATGCGGAGCCCCGCCGAGAGCGGATGTCCCGCACGCACCGCGCGCGCGATCAGGTCGATGGCAGCAGGCAGCTGACTCTCCAGCCGGAGGATCCGGCGCTTGCGCCTCCAGCCCATATAGAAATGCGGCCCCGATCCCCCGGCGATCACCCCGAGAAGCGCCAAACCCGGTCCCGAGACGAGCAGGCCGAGGAAGCCCCCCACGGCCGCAGCGCCCAACGTCCGCACGGCGAACCCGCCGACCGTCCAGCCGAGCCCCGATTGCGCAAGTTGGTGATGCAGATCCCAAAGCTGTGGGATCCGGTCTCCGAATGCATGGAGAAGCCCGTCCTCGGTCGCCCCACCCGGTCGGACGACCGAAGCCGTCGGCTGGGCGTTACCGGGCAGGCTGTCACCCATGTCGAGGGAGCCGAGCGCATCGCGGCGCACGCGCCACTCGCGCAGCGCGGACACGGCTTGGAAGGCCACGAGCGCCGCCAGCGCAGCGCTGAGGGCGGCCGCGAGGGCGAGCATCCAGGGTTCGGGACGGGACATGATCGGGTCAGGCCGAGCGGGCGGACGTGCGGCCGGCCAGATCGGAGAAGGCGTCCGCCGACATGGAAAAGCCGTTTGCCGCCAGCCTATCCATGCAGCGTGGACGAATCCCGGTGGGGGCGACCCGTCCGAGCACGCGGCCGTCCGGGTCGACGCCGGTCTGCTCGAAGGTGAAGATGTCCTGCATCGTGATGATCTCGCCCTCCATTCCTACGATCTCGGAGATGCGCACCACTTTCCGACTCCCGTCGGAAAGCCGGCTGACCTGGACCACGATGTCGATGGCGCTGGATATCTGGGCCCGCATCGCGCGGTCCGGCAGGTTCAGGTCGGCCATCGCGACCATGGTCTCGAGGCGGCTCATTGCGTCCCGGGGCGAGTTCGCGTGGAGCGTCGTCATCGAGCCGTCGTGGCCAGTGTTCATGGCCTGAAGCATGTCGACCGCCTCGGCACTCCGGACCTCACCGACGATGATCCGGTCGGGCCGCATGCGGAGTGCGTTCACGACCAAGAGACGCGGCGTGACCGCACCCGTGCCCTCTACGTTTGCCGGCCGGGTCTCCAGCCGTACCACGTGCGGCTGCCGGAGTCGGAGCTCAGCGGAATCTTCCACGGTCACGATCCGCTCGGTGACTGGAATGAACGCCGAGAGAGCGTTGAGCAGAGTCGTCTTTCCCGCACCGGTCCCGCCTGAGATCAAAACGTTCAGCCGTCCCCGCACGATGCCCTCGAGGAGGCGGAGCATCGGCTCGCTCATCGCCCCGTTACGGACCAGGTCCTCGGCCGAAAGCTGGTCGTCATTGAACTTGCGGATCGAGAGGTGCGGCCCATCTACCGCCAGCGGCGGAATGATGGCGTTCACCCGGGACCCATCCGGCAGCCTCGCGTCGACCATGGGCGACGCGTCGTCGATGCGCCGACCGACGGACGACACGATCCGGTCGATGACCTGCAGGAGGTGCCGGTCGTCGTGGAAGCGGACATCGGTCTGCTCCAATCGCCCGTTCCGCTCCACGTAGACCGTTCCGGAGGTGTTCACCAGGATGTCGGCGATGGTCGGGTCGTCCATGAGCGGCTGGAGCGGGCCAAGGCCGAAGATCTCGTCGAGCACCTGACGAATGAGATCGTCCCGTTCCTCCACATTCAACGGAATCGACTCCTCGGCCAGAAGCTCCCGCACCAGAGCCCGGATGGTCTCCATGACCGCGTCTCGGTCGAGCCGGTCGAGGTTGGAAAGGTTCAGCCGCTCGAGAAGCCGGCGGTGGATGTGACCCTTGATGTTGAGCAAGTCCGCTCGGACGCTCTCGCCCGCCGGAGCCCGTATCCCGCCGGCGACGCTCGCGCGGCCCTCGCTGGCGTTCCGATTGCCGATACCCCAACCCCGATCTTCACGGAGTCCGGGCTCCCTGGTCTCAGTCTGGGTCATGCTTGTCCGGTCATCCATGGTTCGCGGCCTCCATCGGGCTGGATTTCAGCGGGACCGGCGCTCGGGCGGACCTGAACCGAAACGGGGCCAGCAGCCGTTTCACGAACGACCCCTTCGGCGCCGTCCCGCTTCCTTGACCATGCGCGATGCTCCGGGCGAGTGAGGAGAGCTCCTCGGCGTAGCGGGAGCCGCCTTCGAGCACGAGCGGGCGGCCGATGCTGCTCGCCTGGATGACCGTCTCGTAGTCGTTGGTGAGCGTGTGGTAGACCTCCAGCCCGAGGGCCTCCTCCAGATCCTGCAGGCGGACCAGGCTCTTCGGGTTGAATCGATTCACCACGAGGCGGAGGCGCCCCGCGTCGCCCGCGGTTACCCTGTCGAGGAGCGGCAGGCAGCGCTTCAGGTTGCGAAGCGACGGCACGTCCATGTTGGTCACCAGGAAGATCGGGTCCGCGGCCTGGAGTGCCGCGAGCGCGGGAGGGGCGAGGGACTTCGAGGTGTCGACGAGGATGTAGTCGTAATGGTTGCGCAGGAAAGCCAGGATCCGCGCGATCTGCTCTCCGGTGACCTCCTCGCCGATCTCGGGCTCGAAGGGCGCCGAGAGGACGTGGACCCCGGATTCGTGGCTCTCGATGTAGGAAGCCAGCAGATCCGCGTCCATCCGGTGGAAGTTCCGGATGAGATCCACGAAGTGGAACCGTGGCCGCACCCCCAGGAGCGAGGCGATCTCGCCGAGCTCCAGGTCGAGGTCCACGAGCAGGGTCTTCAGGCCGGTCAGCCGGTGCAGCTCGATGCCGACGTTGGTCATGACGGACGTCGACCCGGCGCCTCCCTTCGGCGAGAAGAAGGAGAGCAGCTTGCCGAGTCGGTGACCCTCGGCGACGTCGCGCCAACCGCGCTTTCGCATCACGCGGACCAGCACGTCGGCGAGGTGTGGCGCCTCGACCGGACGGGGCAAGTACTCCATCACCCCTGCGCGCATGGCCCCCAGGAGGTGCGCGGCTTCCAGGTCGGGGCCCACGCCCACCAGAGCCGCGCCGGGATTCCCGGAAGCGATCGCGGCCGCGGCCCGGATCGCGCCGTCGGGATCGTTCGACATGTCCAGGAGCACAACGTGCGGCTCGCATGCGCGAAGACGCTCGAGGTGCTCCGGATGGAGCGGCCGCTCGGGCGCGGTGATCTCCAGGTCGATGTGGAGGGGCAGGCCCGCCTCTTGAATGCACCGGGAGACGGATTCACGGAGCTCGCCGTCTGCCGAGACGAGTACCGCCCCCAGATGAGAAGGGGCACTCGCGTGCCGCGTGCTCTCGGGTCCCGATCGCACGTTCGTCTCGAAGCTGTCCATGCCGTCGCTCATCGAATGAGTTGAAGAACACGTATGAGGGAGCCAGTCGTCTGTCCCTCGCGCTGTCCCAGGCCGACGCCCGGTACGTAGTAGAGGAAGCGCCCGGTGACCGGGTCCTGACGCGACGCCTGCTCCTCGATGAAGACCCGGGCGAAGTTGTTGAAGCGGAGGTGCTGTCGGCCGGGCTTCGTGATCTCTCCGGGGTCGAAGAGCGCCACGGTCACCACCCGGGGACTATCGGTGCCGTACCGACTGATGACCGTGTTCGTGCGGTCGTCCCAGTACGCGTCCGGATCCTGCGCGATCAGGGCTTGCACGCCCTGGTGGGTGGGCCCCACCATGTTGCCCGGCTCGACGAGGTATTCCGTGTCCAGATCAATGACCGAGCGATTGCACGAGCAGATATTCCGCCGATAGCTCGCGGCACCGCGGCTGCTTCCGCCGTCTCGGTCGACGCCGCCCCCCGAGCCCCCGCCAGGATTCCCTCCACCGGGAGGGTCGGACACGCCGAGGCCTTCGCGCTTCTCCCACCACTTCAGCCAGCCTAGGGCGTTGCCCCCGCCCTCACCCGGCGGATCCGTGCCGTCGCCGTCGCCCGTGCCACCGTCGGAGTCCCCGCCGCCTCCGCCCAGATTCGAGCCGCACTCGGATTGACCGTCGTCCTCCGGCAGCACCCAGGGCAGGAAGAAGGACGGAACGAACGCATCCCCCGGATTCGTCACCTTGATGGTGATTCGACGCCCGTAGTCGCCATCGTATCGGCGTCCCAGACCGTCCATGCCTCCGTCGCGCCAACCGCTGCCGTAGCCGGTCTCGTTGGACCCGCCGGATCCGCCACTGAACCCGTCGTACCGGTCGCCCTTCCCGGGGTCGTAGCTCCAGCGCTCGCCCTCGTCCCAGATGCGGTTGCCGTTGGCATCGTCGGTGGTCTCGTCCCAGAGGTCGGGCACGGCGAAGGGCTTCACGCACTGGGCGGCGCCGGCCTGTCCGGCCCACGCCGTGGCCTCGGCGCCGATGTCCACCGCGTCGATCCCGAAGAGCCGGGCGAACCAGGTGGGGACGGCCTCGCGCCGGACGTGGGCCCGGACCGTCGCGCTGTCGAGATTCACCGACACCGTGACCTCTTCGGCGGCGATCGGCTCGCTCCGTATCTCGTTGCTGGTCGCGAACTCGACGGCCCGCTGCACGGCGGCCTGCCTGGCCTGATCCTGTTGGTAGTCGAGGAACGCGCTGGCGCCGGCGAGGGCGGCAGCGTCCGCGGCGCGCTGAGCCTCGGAACGCGCGTCGAAGAGCGCTCCGAGATCGATTCCGAGCGCGAGCAGCGCCAGGAGGGCAGACATCGACAGCGCAACGATCACTGATACCGACCCGCGATCGTCCGACGGCCAGGCGAGGAGTCTGTGTCCCCTGCCGCGGCGTCGGCTGCTCGTCTCTATTCGTGCGCGCTCGTTCATGGCATCGGTTCTCCGTTCGTCTTCGGGCTCAGAGCCCGGGTCCCGTCCGCACTGTATCCGCGGGTGGAACGAGCCCGTCCTGCCAGTCCCATGTCTCGGGCGCTCCGGTCGGCAGCGGCGGCGCCTCGTCGAGCGGCTGCACGATCCGCGGTGTGACGATCACGAGGAGCTCGGTGACCTGCTGACGCTCTTCCGTCGAGCGGAAGAGGCTTCCGAGGATCGGGATGTCCCCGAGGATCGGGAGCTTGCGGATGCTCTCCTGCATCGTGCGGTCGAGTAGCCCGGCGATCGCCAGGTGCTGGCCCTCACGCAGCTCGACCTGGGTCTCGGCTCGCCGTGACAGGATCGTCGGCATCTGGAAGCCGGAGATCGTCAGACCCCCGGCGAAGTCGAGCGATGAGACCTCGGGCGCGATGTCGAGTCGGATGTTGCCGATGTTCGTCACCGAGGGCGTGAAGTCGAGGCGCACCCCGAACTCCCTCCACTCGATGCTCACGGCGTTGCTGTTCTGCGCGCCCTGGACCGTAGGGAACGGAAACTCCCCACCCGCCAGGAAGGACGCGCTCTCGCCATCCAGCGCGAGGAGGGTCGGCTCGGCGAGGCTCTTGAAATCGCCGGTTTCCCGGAGGGCCTTGATGATGGTGCGGAGGTGCGCGTCGCTGTTGATGAGTGAGAGCTCGACGAGTCCATCCGAGTCGCTCTGTCCCCTCCAGTCGCCGCGCTCATCAAGCTGATGCGGGTTCAGGATGTCCACCACCTGGTTCCCCAGGCGGTTCAGGGCGCTCCGGCTCACCTCGGCGAACTGCACGTGGAGCAGGATCTGGCTGGGCGCCGGGGTCTGGAGGTTGTCGATGAGCACCGCGCCGGTGCCTTCGGCGAGCTCGAGAGCCCGCCGGGCCACGAAGGCGGAGCTCACGCGCCCGGACAGGACGAGGGTGTTGCCCTGGGCCGCCACCTCGATGTCCTCGTCCGGAAACAACGTCGTGATGTGCCGTCCGAGCGCCCCCGCGTCGGCCGTCACGTCCACGCCGTAGATCCGCCGGGTTCCGGAGTCGTCCCATACCACGAGAGTCGTCGTGCCGAGATTCCTGCCGTTGATGAGCACCTCGGTCGGCGACATCACGACCGCCTCCGCGACTTCCGGGTCGGCCATGGAGATCCGGCTGAACTGGATCGGGCTGACGAGGACGGCGGACGTGCCGCGGGCCAAGGTGACGGAGCCTTCCGGCTGCGTGATGAACTGTTGCGCCGACGCCGGTCGGCTGGTCCCCAGGAGCGTGACGACGAGGACGATCCAACCCGCGCGGGCATACATGCCTGCTTTCGAGCAGCTCTCGCTGCGCTTCCGTGCACCCGTCATCGCCCTCCTCCGGTTCCGAAGCGGAGCAACGTTCGCTGCCCGCCCTCATAGCTCTCGATCACGCGCTCCGGGTTCACCGGCTCGGCAGGCCGGGCGGTCGTCGCGGGGCGCACGCCGCTCGTGCCCGCCGCCAGCAACGAAGTGATGCGCCGCCCCGAGGTCGCGATCTCCTCTGCATCCAGGGTGTTGCGGAGGGCCAGCTGAATGCGGCCCTCCGTGGCGGCGAGGGTGAGGGCCTCCGCCTGGTCCGGGGTCACGAGGAGCGTGACTACGGTGACGTACTGGGGTTCGCCCTGGATCTCCTGCTGATACCGCTGATCCGCGGCCAGCGCGCGAACGTTCTGCAGGATGATGCGGGTCGTGGTCTGCGCGCGGTCGCTACCGGGCATGACCGTGGCCAGCACGTCAACCCGGGTCCCCGGAAGCACGAAGCCCGCCACGCCGACGACTTCGTCGACCTCGACCGAGACGGCTCGCATCCCCTCGGGAATCGTGATGGAAAGCCCTCCGCCCGCTTCCTTCTCGGCGAGCTTCCAGCCGAGCAACGGCTCGCTCTTGCGCACCTCGACGATCAGGCCGCGACCCACCACGTCGGCTGGCTGCTGCGCGATCCCCTCGGGAATCGCCGAGCCTGGCCAGGCGACGGTCTCCACGTCCTCCCGGGTGACGATCGCCCCCGCCGGAAGGTCGCGGGCAGCGACGACGATGACCCGCGAGGGCGTGGCCGCCGCCAGGGGAGCCGGCTCATCGCTCACGTAGACCAGCGCCACGTATCCGGCCAGAAGTCCTGAGGCCGCGGCCCCGAAGAGCATCCACCAATATCGAGAAGTGTTCATAGGTCTTCCGATTACTCGTTGCGCATAACGAAGGAGGTGGAGAGGGCGAGGCTTCGGCCGTCCGTCGCCCAGCCCACGAAGGGCCCGAGGAAACCGAACTCGTACAGGTAGTCGATGCGGATGCGGGCTGGCGTGCCGGTGCCGCTCTTCCAACCTTCGACAGCGACGTCGGCCTTCGCGGGATCGAGGGCGGCGCGCAGGAGCGCCTGGTCGATCAACCCCAGCATCGATTCGTAGCTGAAGTCGGGATTCGCGACGACGGAGCTCCGGAGTGCTTCGCGTGCCGCGTCCGTAAGGACCTGCTTGGTGTTCCAGGCGCGTGAGAACTCGGCAAGGCCGAGAATCATGAGCAGGAGCACGGGCACGACGAGCGCGAACTCGGTGAGCGCCTGTCCGTCTTCGGACCGCCAGCGACGCAGCGAGCGGCGACTCACAGGCCGAACCCCCATCCGAGCCAGGCGGTAGCGGCTCCGGCGGCCACCGCCACGCCGTACGGAACGGAGACTGCGCCCCGCATGCCCAAGGTGCGCCGCGCCCCGATCCTGCCGAACGTCACGACATAGAAGAGGAGCTCCCGGAAGCGGAGTAGCGTGGGCACCAAAGTCCCGCTGCGGGTCGCGGCCACCAGCGCAAGCAACCCTCCGAACGCACCGATCAGTGGAAGACACAGAAGGAACGTCTCGAAGCCGAGCGCGGCCCCGACCGCGGCCAGCAGCTTGCCGTCTCCCGCCCCCATCGCGCCCGCAGCGAAGAGCGCAATGCCCAGCACCAGACCGGCCGCGCCCCCCGTGAGGCCCGCCAGGAACGCCTCCGGTCCCAGGATCGATCGTCCGACGAGGAAGGTCACAATGCCTCCTGTGGTGATCTCGTTCGGAATCCTGTGCTCGCGCACGTCGAACCACACGGCGAGGCCGAGGACGACGATCAGCGCCGCAGCGAGCGGATCCAGGGAGGTCATCGAGGACGTCGTGGGCATGGGGAGACTTGTGCGGAAGGAGATGAGGAGCGCCCGTCCCGCCCAGCGCGCCGGACGACGACCGGTCCGAGACCAGTGCCGCCCGGCGCACGAAGGCGTTCAACGGGTTTGGGGTCATGCGGCTCAGGCGCCGGGGGTATATCCCTCGGACGGAGCGCCACGGAGGACCTGGGCGACCCGGTCGAAAACGCCGCCGATCGCGTCCCGGAAGACCACCAGAACGGCGATGAGGCCGATGGATACCAGCGCGAGAATCAGCGCGTACTCGGTGAGCCCCTGACCGGAGTCCTCACTCCAGAAACGTGCGAACAGTGCCTGCATCGTGTGCTCCTTGGCCCTTGGCCACGTGCGTGAAAGGAACGACAGCGGGTCTGACGACGCCGCGCCGTGCAGTCGGTACAGGGAGCAACCGGCATGCCCCGGCACGTCGCGAAGGCAGATATTCCTTGCGGCATAAGGACGAGCGGCCGGCGCGGTCGCGCAGCCGGAGGGGGACCGTCGTGGCAGTCTTTTCCCGAACGCACCAAGAGGTGCCGTAGTACGCTCGCAACACCGCATCGCACCCGCACTTCCCTACCGGACGGGGGCATTCCTTGCCGTCACGTCAATCTTTCCGGCTCAAACGCCGCCCGTGTGCAGCACTCTCAAGAATGGCACGTCTCCTGTACGGCTCCGGTACCTGATCCGCCCGTAGCGCGATCGTCGGGTCGATGCGGTTGGCCCGCCGCGCGGGTAGGTGACTCGCGGCGAGGCGCGACCCTCGTCGGCCTCGACCGCACGCACGATGCGGTGGACATCAAGAACCCTGCGTACGTCCTGGCGGCGGGGATCCTGCTCGGGGGTAGCCTTTGAATTGCGCCCCTCCGCGCTGACGGCCCGGCCCCTGTACCAGCGGGCCGGGCCGTTGCCTCGACGGGTTCCCCCGCGAGGGCCGTGGCGAGCTCAGTAGAAGATGACCTTGCCTGTCTTCTCGCCCGGATTGTTCAGATCCTCACCGCCCAGGATCATGACGTGGGCGACCCCGCTCGCATCGACGTACGAGATGCCACGGGTGTTGAACAGGTTCGTCCCCCCGACGGACAGGAGCGTGTTGGAGCCCGTGGCGCCGTTGAAGCTGCCGAGGCTCCCGTCGGAGTTGATGGAAGCGTAGACGTTCTCGGACGAGCCCGTGCCTGCCGCGGCATACAGCCCGGAGCTCACGAACAAGCTCCCGCCGGCCGCGAGCGCCACGTGCTTGCTCCTCGACTTTTGCATCTCGCTGCCACTGACCGTCCATCCGGCCTGGAGCAGGCCGCTCCTCAGGTTGATGCGGGCCTGCGCGACCGTGGACAGCTTGTTCGCATTCTGGGAGAAGTTCGGGTCGTCGATCGAGACGGCTGCGCTGTCTCCGCCGACGGCGTAGAGGAAGCCACCGAATCCGACGAGCTGATGGTGCGCACGTGCTTCGGGGAGTGCGTCGAGCTCCTCCCACGATCCCAGGTTGCCGAGCGTGTCGATCGCTGCGCGGTATACGGTGGCCACCGGCACGTTGTCAGTGGTCGCTCCTCCCGCGATGTAGATCGTGCTGCGGAAGACGACGGCTCCGAAGGAGTGCAGGGGTGCCGGCAGCGTACCCGCGATCTCGGCCACGCCCGTGCTCCCGTCCTGGTTCAGCGAGATGCGACGGATGGCGTCGACGGGCTGTCCCTCTTTCTCCTCCACGCCGCCCATGACGAAGAGGTATCCGGAGCCTGGAGCTTTGGAATTGAAGGGTGTCGCAACGACGGCGGCGTGGTGCGTGGTTCCCGACGTGAGAGACGTCGCGGACTGCCACGTCGCGACGTGCCCGTCGGACCCGATCACATTGTAGCGCACGTCTCCGAGCGGAATCGAATCGCTGCTCGAGCCGCCGATCGAGTATACGTGCTGAACGGTCTCACCCAGGGCGTCGTCGATCGGCACGAAGGTGGCGGAGTGGCCACTCACCGCGACGGGCAGAGCCTGGCTCTCGGTCCACGCGATGGTGGACGGGCTGAACGTAGCCGCGCTGGCCAGCGTGAACGGTAGGGATTCGCTCTCGCCGGTGCCGGTCTCGACCAGGACCGGACCGGAGTCCGCGCCGGATGGTACCGTGGTCAGGATGAACGTGTCCGACCAGTCGTCGGCCGAGGCGATGCTGGCCTCGACGGTTCCGTCCGCGCCGTCGGAAAAGAGCACACGGCCGGGGCCCTGGACATCGCCGAAGGCGGCGCCTTCCAGGATGACGGTGCTGCCGGAGTTGCCCGAAGGCCTCGTGGCCCCGTTCACGAAGCTCAGCGTAGGAGCGACCGCCGTGAACGCCTGCGAGAGGGTGACGGTGGTTTCGTCGGCATTGGTGACGGTCACGTCATAGACGGTTCCGGCCGTGATGCCGGCGGGAGCGGTGGCGAAGATCTCCGACCCGCTCGTGACGTCGATGCCGGTGGCGTCGAACGTCCCGATACGAACGGTCGCGCCGTTCCGGAAGTTCATGCCCGAGATGCGCAGGTCCGTGCCGACCGTGCCACTGGTCGGTTCGATGGACGCGACAGTCGGGGCGGGACCCTGGGTATCTTCCGGCGCGGTCGGGTTATCGCCGCAGGCCGTAACCAGGAGCCCCAGGAGGACCCATGCGAGACCTGAGAATCTGGTGTCGGGAATCGAGCGCTTCATCGTCTTGACCTTCGTCGTGGAAGTGCGGGAAAACGAGCATGGGCCGCGACCCGGCCTTACGGGTCGCGGCCCATCTTTCGAAGAGATCAGGCGCCAGGTCCGGGGCGTCCGGTGGGGACTCCCGGGACGGGTGCGGCACCGGCCGGTCCCGCGTGCACGGGCACGGTGATGCCCGCGACGGGGACCTGGAAGCCAGCGAATCCGCCGGCGAGCGCCCGCCCGGTCTCGTCCGGACGCATCGCGCGGCCAAGCTCGCGACCCACCTCGGGGAAGTCGCCGAGCAGCGCGGCGTCTCCGGCTTGGGCGGTGAGACGCGCGCTCACGGCCGACAACGCCTGATCCGAAGGAAGCCCTCGCTGCGCGAGGCCACCGATCACCAGGAGCGGGACGGACAGCGACCTGCCGGAAGGCTGGGACCGTGCGAGCGCGCTCACGGCATCTCCGTCCACGCCCATGCGCATGGCCGCGGCTGCGGCCTCGATCTCGCCCTCACCGGCCGTGCGTCCGGACTCGCTCAGCGCATCTCTCGCCCGACCGAGATCACCGACGAGCAGCTCGACCGCGGCGAGCACCTCCTCCCCGCTGCGGCCCTTGACGATGCCCTCCATGGCCACGTTGGCGATCGCGGCCTGCGGAAGTCCCTGACTCCGCGCGGATTCCATGCGGGTGACGACGTCAGCTGCGATCTCCGCGGGCAGTACATCGAGGAGTCGTTCCGTTGGATCCTGCTGCGCCGCCGCTGCAAGTGGCATCAAAAGCGCCACTGCGAGTGAAATGCTTGTCGTTCTCATGATCCGTCTCCTGGATAAGACCTCGGTTTCCGCGTTGTGGCCTCGCGTCGAGGCTCATCGTATTCACTCGGAGAACCCGCTTCCGGTCACATCCGGCTGCTCATGGCTGGATACGCGCGACCCCCGACGAGCCGTCGAGGCGGGCCGTTCGTGACCCCTACCGCAGACGGACCGTCGCGACGTCGACTCCAAGACCTCATCGTCGCCGTCAGGGCACTCCCAACGCTGGCGCGCCGGATCCGTCACGTCCGGTGCGTACGGACAAGGTGCGGTACACTGACGGCCGCGGCGATGAACGCGGAGGTACTACTCGGCCCGCTCCGCGGGATCGCCCGCTCGGCCGCTCGGCTCGAACCCACGAGGGGGACTGCTTCGAAGGCGCTCGTGGGTTCGGCTTCTGGTTCGGCCCGTCGGTGTGGTTTCGAAGAACCGACGGGTTAAGGTGAACGGAGGGGGTGGGATGGAGCTCCGGTGCGCCTGCGGCGCATCCTCGCTCGTCTCGCGGAACACCTCCAGGCCCGCTCCGCGGGATTACCACCAGGCCGCTCGGCTCGAACCCACGAGGGCTTGCGCCCGCCGGTTTTCAAGTTGGCAGCGGCGTTTTGCGTCCGGTTGCGTAGTACTGAAATGCCTTACGCGGCGCGGGTTTTCAGGGATGCGCCAGAGTGGCCCGTTGCGTCCGATCGCGCCCATTTAGGGGTTCCCGTTGGCAAGCCGTTGGCAAGACAGGCACCCTGAGACGGGTCCCATCGACCGGAGGAGCGGGCGAGACCTTGGCGCTGGTTGGGGTGGACCGCCGACTCGGCGCTTGGTAAAGGGCGTCTCCCGAGGTCCGGCGGTTCGTCCGGACGGAATCGGGACGTCCCGCCCACGCCCTGAGGCGGGATGGGTCCCTGGACCTGCGGCTCACCCGGTATTTCTGATCTCGCCTCAGGCCGTTCATCGCTGCCCGCTGCGATTGCCGCCAGCCATGCTGGCGCGTAGAGTGTCGCAACGTCTCCATCATCGGAGAAAGCCTCAGTGGTCCCACGAACACTATCCGTCCTCCTCGTCGTTGGGACGACGCTCTCGGGGTGTGGTGGCCATCCGTCCGAGCCGACCTCACGCCCCAATATCCTCCTGCTCGTCGCCGACGATCTCGGATATGCCGACCTGGGCAGCTACGGCGGGGACGTGTCGACGCCGAACATCGACGCGCTCGCCGACCGGGGGATGCGCTTCTCGCAGTTCCACACGGCGCCGATGTGCGCACCCACGCGGGCGATGCTTCTAACCGGCAACGACAACCACGTCGCCGGTATGGGTATCCAGGGCGGTGCCCTGTCGGCTCCGTTCGCGGGGCGCCCCGGGTACGAAGGCCACCTCTCGGAACGGGTCGTGCCGTTCCCACGACTCCTCCGTGACGCAGGCTACCACACGTATTCGGTCAGGAAGTGGCATCTGGGCACCGCGCCGGAGCACTCGCCGACGGCAGCCGGATTCGAGCGGTCGTTCCAGCTCCTCCAAGGGGCGGGCGACCACTTCAGCGACGTAGCTCTGGCGGCCGGCGACAGCGTTTCCACGTACTGGGACGACGGCGCGTACGGTGCGTGGCCGGAGGGTGGATACTCGACACAGGTCTACACCGACCGCCTGATCGAATTCATCGAAGATGGTCGGGAGGACGGGCGGCCGTTCTTCGCGTTCGCGGCCTACACGTCCCCGCATTGGCCGCTCCAAGTGCCCGAGGAGGATCTGGAGCTGTACCGCGGCCGCTACGACATGGGGTACGACCGGCTGCGCGAGATGCGCTTCGAATCGCTCCAGGAGGCACGCATCGTTCCGACCGATCACGAGCTGCCGCCCCGTCTCGACTGGATCACGCCGTGGGAGGACTTCTCGGAACACGAGCGACGCGTGGAGTCGCGCAAGATGGAGCTCTATGCCGCCATGTTGGAGAACCTCGACCGCCACGTCGGACGCCTGCTGGGCTACCTGACCGACGAGGGGTTGCTCGACAACACCCTCGTCGTCTTCATGTCCGACAACGGTGCGGCCGCGGAGGATTTCTACTACGAGGGGCCCTTCGCGGGGTGGTTGCAGCGGAACTACGAGAACATCTACGAGACCATGGGCACACCGACGTCGTACGTCTCGTACGGTCCGCAGTGGGCCGAGGCCGGATCGGCGCCCTACCGCGGACACAAGACCTACGCGCACGAAGGTGGCATCGTGGCCCCCATGATCGTGGCGGGGCCGGGGGTCACCGTCGCCGGAGCGATCGAGCGCGCGTACGTGGGCGTTCCGGACATCGCGCCGACGCTGCTGGAGGTGGCCGGGGCCGACTACCCGGCAGACCTCGACGCATCCGCGATTCGACCCATGACGGGCACGAGCATGCTGCCGCTCCTGACCGGTGGCGCCGACCGCATTCACGAGCCGACGGAGCTGCTCGCGCTCTCGCACGCGATGCACGCGTACGTGCGGCTCGGCGACTGGAAGCTCGTCTCGAGCGATCAATACCAGGGCGTCGGCACCTTCGAGCTCTTCGACGTCGCCTCCGACCCGGGCGAGACCACCGACGTTTCCGAGCGGTTTCCGGAGCGCCGTGCCGCGCTGCTCGATTCCCTGGAGGCCTTCCGCGTCCGGGTCGGTGTCGTGCTACCGGGAGGAAGCTGAGCCGGGCTCTGCTGCACGCGCCCCTCGGGTCGCGGAGGCAGGGCCAACTCTCCCCGAATCAGCTTCCCCGTCATAGCCCGCTCGTTGCTTCAGGACTTCCTCGACGTACCCGGCACGCGTCCCTCCGGACGGTGACGTGTGCCAATCCGGCGTTCCTGCTCGACCGGCAGCCCGGAGGTCAGCTCTTCCTCGACGTCTGCACGAAAGCGCCCGTGAAGACGCGACGAAGGCGGGTGCTGCCGCACTTCGGACATTCTTGTGTGGCGGATCCGTGCTCGCTCATCGTCTCCTGGAGCGCGAACTCGTGCTTGCAGTCTTCACATCTGTAGTCATATGTCGGCATAATCGAGTCCCTCGGATCCACGTCGGTCGGACCGCGCAGGTCAGGGCGCACGACGCTAGGCCTTCTCGGTCTTTCGGCCGGCTCGACCGCCCTGCCCGCCTCCCTTGGCAACGTACGAAACAGGAAGGTTGGGCGTAAGTCGATCAGCGACGGAACGTGAGGAGCCCCTTCTGGGCGACCATCGCCGGAACCCCACACTCCTTCCGTTGGCGTTCGCGAGCATCCGGAGGCAGCGTGGGCGATGAGGGCCGAGATGGCATCCGACTCACGTACCGTCGCCTGTCGGGATGGCACGATCCGACGGGACGAACGCCACGATCCGCAGTGGACCGCCGCTCCCTCCTTCGATCTTCATCGGGAGTGCCACCACGTAGCTACCTCCCTCGGGTAGTAGATCGAGGTTCGCCACGTTCTCGAGGCCCGAGATGTTCCTCGAGAGGAGGATGACGTGGGTCCGGAAATCCGTCGACTGTCCGAAGTCGATGCTGGGCGTGTCGATCCCCAGGGCCACGATGCGCCGGTTCGCCACCAGCCACTCCGCGGCATCGGGTGCCAGGCCGGGAAAGTGCAGCTCCGGGACCGCTTCGGGGCCGGTGAGCTCGGTGCCGAGGTAGGCGGCCCGGTCGTTCCAACGCGAGCCCCACCCCGTGCGGACCAGAAGAATGGCCCGATCGGGGATCTCACCGTGCGTCGCCTCCCAGGCCGTGAGGTCATCGACGCCGATCTGGTAGTCGGCCGTCGCGCGCTCCGAGACGTCGATGACGGCCGCAGGACCGACCAGACCCGAGAGCGGGATTTGGTCGCTCGTCAGGCCGCCCTCGGCGAAGTGGATGGGGGCGTCCAGGTGCGTCCCGCCGTGCTCGGCCGTCGCGAACGCGTAGGCTGCGTAGAACCACCCGCCCTCGGTGGGGCCATACGCCAGCTCAGTGAGGCGGAAGCCGGCCGTGTCGCTTGGCCAGTAGATCGTCGACTCGGCGAACGAGTAGGTCAGGTCGATCCAACGGCCGGCGGTGCCATCGAAGACGGCTCCATAATCCACGGGGCCCGGAGCACAGGCCGCGTACGAGGACGCGAGCGCGAGAAGCCCAAGGGTCTTCGTCATCGTTCCTCCTGGCAGGTGTGTCGTCCCCGTACGATGGGCGGGGCGCAGCACGCTCGCAACAAACGGGGAAGCGAAGGCCCCGGAGGCCGTGTTGGTCGCCGGGGCCTTCGTCGTCAGCGTCCTTCCAGCACCCGCTCGGTGGCCCGGACGAACACCTGGGCCAGCCGCCGATGGTAGTCGTCCGACACCAGGAACCGCTGCTCGACCGGATGGGTGAGAAAACCCGCCTCGATCATCACGGTGGGCACGGAGGAGGAGGCCAGGAAGGAGCTGGTGCGGGCCTCCTGAACCACCACGACGCCGTCCTGCTCCATCACCTCCGCGAAGATCGCCGCGGCCCGGACGCTGGCCGGCGCATCCTGGCTGAAGTAGATCTCGGCGCCGTGCCGGTCGGGATCGTCGCTCTGGATCATGTGGAGGCTCATGAAGAGCGCGGCGCCTACGGCCTCGGCCTCGGCGCGCTTGTCGTCGTTGGGCACGGCGTAGTCACCGGTGCGGGCGAGGCGCACGTCGTACCCCTCCTTCACGAACTCCGCGGCCGTGATGAACGCCAGGCGGAGCACGAGGTCCTTCTCCAGCAACTCCCCGACCACCACCCCGGCCTGCGCGCCGCCGTGGCCCGGGTCGATCATGATGATCGGACGCTCCTGGCCGGCCGATGCCGACGGGGCCGCGGCCAGGGCGAGCGTGAGGGATGCGGCCAGGATGAGCGGATGCATGGGCATGCGTGACCGTGTCATGGCGGAGTGGGTGGGGGGCGGGGT
>Ga0326597_10004070_pt1 | contig 20710 bp, 28 predicted proteins | sample RVTome_12_FD_203789 | JGI IMG/M metagenome (GOLD analysis project Ga0326597, IMG submission 203789) | Soil microbial communities from uranium-contaminated site in the Upper Colorado River Basin, Wyoming, United States - RVT100D185 | ecosystem: Environmental > Terrestrial > Soil > Contaminated >...
TCAGGATCGTGGGGCCCGAGACCGGACCCACTCCGAGCACGGCGCCATCGGCGAACCGAACATCGTAGGTCAGGACCACCGCGGAGTTGAGATCGAGAAAGGCCGCAGTGGGGAGATCCGGCGCGCCAGCGTTGCCCACGCAGTAGAGTTCAATCCACCTCGAGACCGAGAAATCCGACCCGAACGCGACGAGCGACCATCGCGCCGTGCGCTCTCCGTTCGCCGGGTTCGGCTTCCCCTGAGACGTGGCCCAGTCGTTGACGATGAGACCGTCCCCGCCCACCGCGCGCGGGCCGCCATCACAAAAAAGCTCGATGATGCCCGGCTTACCAACAAAAAACTCGGTGACGAGAAGGAAGGTTTCCCCGCCCGCCATGCCGGTTACCTCCCATGTCGATGCGCTGGTCGCGGTCAGCGTGTACTCCGTCGAAAAGGTGCCGATGAAGAGAGGAACGGCGCCCTCTCCCTCGGCTGTGACGGATCCGAGGATCGTCAACCCCCGGTCGCCGGTCGCGTCTTGCGTGAACCGCAGCGAGTACTTTTCGCCTTCGATCAGGTTCTGCGGGCTGACGGTCACGTCACCCGTAGCGGTGAGCGACCAGCCCGCAGCGTCGGCTCCATCGAGCACGACAATCCCCGCTTGGTTGCCCAGCGCCAGGTAACCAGGCGCAAAAAACGGGTTGAAAATGAATCCGCTCATGTGGCCTCGGCCGTGAGCTGCGCCGCGGTGCAGGTGGCGCGCGCGCCTACAACCTGCGCGCGGAGCTCGAGGTTGTAGAGCCCGCTCGATGGGAGAGCGAACGGCAGCGACGTGAGCGTCTCCCCCTCGGTGCTGACCGTCTTCAGCAGCGAGCCCACGACCGGGATCCCCGTCGTCGTGTCGAGCAACTGGACCTCGGCGGGCACGAGAGGATCCGACGTCGCGATCGTGACCTCGAGAGAGGCTTTGCCCGTCTCCGTGGTCACGGTGCCGACGCGCGCGAAAACGTCATCGGCGACCGTTTGGGCGCCTGCGACGAGCAGAGCGGGAGCGGAGAGGATGAACGCGGACATTGGATCACACGAAGAGGATATGCGTCGCCTGCGTCGCGACGGGCGCAGCGGTGTACGTCGCCCGTGTGGTGGACCAGCCCCACGCGATGCCGAGCGAGAAAAAGAGCCCGCCCAGGAGCGGCGAGCTAGCGAACGGCACCCCAAAAAAATCCGAGCCGATGATCACGGTTCCGGAGCTGGGCACCTGGAGCGTGAAGAACGGCACGTCCCCGAGGACGGGCGCCGCGATCTTGTTGTGGAGCTGAAAGAACTTTGCCGGCCCTGAAATGTTCTCAGCGGACGCCGAGAACACTCGGCCGGGCGCGGCCGTCAACGCGGCGCCTGCGAGCGTCCCAAGGTCCTGGAAGCGCGAGACCTCCCCGACGACGAGAGGAGGCACGACTACGACCGCATCGACGATGAGATGCGCCGTAACCGGATCGACGGCGACAGGGAGCCACGGGCCGCCCGGGCCCGCTCCGATCGGAATGTCGCCGGGCCACCCGAGTAGGTGCGACCCGCGCGACGGGAACGACCGATCCACGATTCCGGTGGCCGCGCGGCGCCCGATGCCGTCCGGCGTGCTCTCCGTTCCCCAGAGCTCGCCGATGATGGTGGCGGACAGCACGCCGCCGCCAATCACGGGACGCATGGCCTCGAGGAGCCAGCCCGAGGCCGGGTGCCCGCGACCGGCGAGCACGATCCCGCGGAACGACCCATCCGAAAGCACCTCGAGCGACGCCGCCGAAACTGTGGTCTGAGCTACCAGCGTCCGACCCGCCGAGGTGACGGCAAACAGTCGGAGATGGACGTCGGTGAGCGCCGCTCCCCACGACGCCGGAGCGTCCAGGTAGATATCGACGTTGGACCACCATCCCTCGATGGACCAGACCGAGCGCCAGATCCCCGCAGCATCGATCGGCCCGGTTTCTTTCGGCCCGATGCGCGCCGGGCAAGGGATCTGGTGCTCGAAATCGACGCCGTAGGTCATCGCTGGAGCGACCGGATCGATCGGAACTTGAAGAGCACTTCCGGCCCGGCGAAGGTGTCGTCAGTGTTGAAATTGAAGCCCGAAACCGAGTATTTTTCGAGCCTCGAGACGGCGCGAAAGTACGGCATCCACTTTGCCCGCTGGTTGCCCCAGCACGAGAGCAGCGCGAAATCGCTCGCCTGGCCATCGGTGGTGAAAAAGCCGCCCGTGTCCCCGAGCTGGATTTGTACGCCGACCGACGTCTTTGCGGTGGCGTAGAGAGGGCCGCCCGTCTCGATAAATCCGGGCGTGGCAAGGATGGCCGTGCAATAGCCGTCCTCGGGGAATTGGATCGTGCGGACGTTGCCCTGCACGCCCGGCGCGATGTCGGTGAGGCCCTCGACGCGTACGATCCGGTCTGGCGCAGTCTCGACGACTACGATCGGCGCCTGCGCGGCGAGCTCCGGGCCGAGCATCTGAGGCGCGTACATGCCCGGGGACCGGAGCGCCCGAAATTTGAGCGTGATGTCAGGGATCAGATCGAGCGTGTCCCCGACGTTCCGCACGGTGAAATTCCAGCGCTCGAGCTTGCTCACGCGGCGCGCCATGGGCTGCCACTCCCACTCGGAGCCGAAGATCGAGAACGTCGCCCAAGTCGCGTCTAGGCCCGTGGTCACGAGCTGGCCGACCTCTTCGCCCACGGTGGCCTTGAACTGGAGGGCGGGTTGTGCCGTGACGGTGCCGAGCTGGCGCGGAACGCCGATGATTCCGATCACCCATCCATCGTCCGGGAACTCGACGGCGCGCGCCGGGCCTTCGGCGCCGGGCGCGATGGCCTCGAAGCTGCGGACGCGCAGGAGCTGGTCGGGTGCAGTGTCGCCGGGCGTCATCACCGCGATCGGAGGCACCTGCGGGTTGTAGTTCACGCCCAGGCCCTGGCCCGGGGCGCGCTGCGGCATCAGATCGGGAGGGAGCCCTTGCCATCCGGCCGTGGGCTCCATCGGCCCGCCGCCCTGGCGCTGGAACGCCTGCGCGAGCGGGTGCATGGCCTGGCGGTCGAGTCGTGGATCGCGATAGCTCACGGTGTGCTCCTGAGGGCCGCGAAGCGCGGGGAGAGCGAACGAGCCGAGGGGGAGGCGCGGCGCGTTCGCTCTCCTCGCGAGGGGAGCGCCGGCGACGCTCCCCCGGAGGTGATCAGGGTTGATCAGAGGTTGACGCTGGCATCGCTGATTGCGATGCAAATCAAGTGCGTCATCAGGTCGAGCTTGATGCGCGCGGGCGGGTCGAAGGCGAAGATCAGCGGATCCGCCTGCGCGACGCGCTCGACGGAGACGACCGACGAGGGACGCTCGGCGCGGAACTTCACCACGAGGGTGCCGTCAGTGTGTCCGGCGGGCCTCCAGATAAGCCCTTCTGGAACGCGTCTGTAGTCGTCAGCGTGCGGCAGCCCATTGGCGCCGAGCTTGCTGAACTGGCTCGTGGCGTTGCCCTGCGCGTCGGGCGCAAGCACGCCGGTGAAGCCCCAGCCGTAGAGACCGCCGATGCCGGGGAGGTTCAACGGCGTGCCCATCTCCATCACCTGCGAGTCTCCGTTCAGGCCGATCGAGCAGGAGCACTCGGTGAGGAACTGCCGCGCAAGCTCGAAGTCGCTCCCCGGCTGCACCATGACGGACACGCCCTGAATCAGGACCGTCTGGCCCGCCAAGGTCTGCCCCTTGGTCATCAGGTTCGTGTCGCACGGCGTGGCCGCGTTGAACGCGCCCGACATGCCCTGCACCGGATCCGTTTTCGCGTACCCGAACGCGCGCCGCTCCTGGCCCTGCGGGATGGTGTACGTGAAGGTACCGGCCGGCGCCTCGACCGCATCGACCTCGAAGAGCACGCGCGAGTAGTACGGGGCGCTACTCGCGATCGTGTTCCGTTGCGCCGCATCCTGGATCACGCCAGCGAGGGCCGACGCCTGCGCGCCGGTCATCCCCATCGACGGCCCGCCGCCGCTCCCTCGTTGTCCGCATGCTCCAGCGTTCATGGTCCTGCCTCTTCGTGTTCTGAGCCGAGATCATCGGCGGGTTTGTGGGATGCGGCAGAGATCCGCTCGGCGCGGATCTGAGCCTCGAACCGTTCCGCCTGCGTCGGCGGGTTTGCGCGCTCGGCTGCTGTGGCGATTCGCTCGAGCGCGCACGCGATACGCTCGAGGATCGCGATCTTCATCGTGCGCCGAGCTCAGCGCCGGCGCGCGAGTAGTAGGCCGGACGCAGCGAGCGGTCCCCGACCATCGCCTCGACCGCCGCCATGGTGCTGTATCCCGAGCCCTGGAGGACGGCGCCCATGCCGAGCCTCGGAGTGTAGGACGCCAGGGCTCCCATGTTCGGGCCGGTGCGCTGCGCGAACTGGTGAGCGTTCGCGAAAGGCAGCTGCGCGAAGCGGTGCGGGTTCGTCTTCGGCGGAGCCGCCATCGACGCGCGGATCCCGTTGTACGCGAGGAATCCCCCGAACGAGAGCAGCGGGATTCCGACGCCGACGGCGGCGATCGGCATGCCCCATTTGCTCAGGGCGAGCCCAGCCCCGAGGCCGAGGAGCCCGAGGCCTGCGCCGTAGAGGAGGGGAGATTGCTGGATCGACTGCGGGACCAGAAGGGGCAGCACGACGATCGCCCCCACCGTGGTGGCCATCGCTGCGGCGCCCGCGAGCAGCCACGAGGCGACCGAGCCGCCCGGGTTCCGCTTGTAGCCGCTGCGGCGTCTCGAGCGCCGGCGACGCGGGTTGGCGGCGATGGCCGGGCCCGGGTTCGAGCGGTAGGACCGACGGCGACGGCGGCGCGGGTTCGCTCGAGGAGCAGCGGCGCGAGCTCGCCGGCGACGGCGGCGCGGGTTCACGCGCGGAGCTGCGGAGGCGGCGCGACGCGTGCGGCGGCGCTTCCTCGGGTTTCGGCGCGTGCTGCTGCCGCCCTTGACAAATCGCCCCTTACTGTTGCGCTTGCGTGCCATGGTCCTCCTAGCCTTCGATTCCGTGAGCTGTGACGGTATACCGCGAGTCACCGCGGGCAATGACGAGCCCCGATCCATCCGAGGCAAAACAGAGCAGCGGGAGCGGTCCGACTTTGCGCCCTTCGCTCTCGGCGAAGTCGTGAACGCGGCGCTCCATGCCCTGGCCCTTGTCGGACCAGTAAAGGATCGCGTCGAGCTCGCCCAGGAGCACGAGCCCGGCGCCCGCGTTCGGGACGTCGACGCGCTCGTCTGTCTCGGGCTCACGTCCGCCGTGCGTGGCGGCGAACTGCCGCGCGGGCGAACCTCGGAGGCTCCGGTGCAGATCGGATCCGGCGACGAACAGATCGCGCCCCGCGAGGACGGCGGGCCCGGCGTTGCGCGCGAAGCGCTCCGCCTCCTGGAGGAAACGCGCCACGCTCACGTGATCGCGTAGGCTCCGACGCCCAGCGCCCCGAGCGCGGCGACCCCGATCGCGATCTTCGTCCCCGTGCTCCACGGCGCGCCCTTGCCCTTCGGGCTGCCGCCGACGCCGCCGATCGCCGGGGCCGAGGGAGCGCCGGTCGTGACCAGCTCCTTGGCGCGGTCGAGCGCTTCGGCCGGCATCACCACGCGCTCGCCCACCTGGACCAGCGGCCGGCCAGGCTTGACGCTGCTCGGGTCGATCGCCTGCGTGTAGCGGTACGGCTGGAGCTGCCATATTTCCAGGTAGCGCGAGGGGTGACCCAGGTACGTGGCCGCGAGGCCGCTGAACGTGTCGCCGCTCTGGAGGATGTACCAGGACTCAGCGAAGTTCCACGCGTCGCGCCGGAAGGGGACGGCGCCGGGCCACCCGGAGATCGGAGGCGGCGCGGTCCCGGAGATCGTGATCGGATACTCGGCGGGCGCGGGTTCGTCGAAGCCCTCGCCGAGGATCAGATTTGCGCCGTACTCCGCATCCGCGGAGAGCCCTTGCGGGTTTCGGCGAGAGGGGCGGGTCCCCTTCGTGGGCGCCGTGGTGTAGCTCGCGCCGGCGCCCGTCTTGTAGTCGTACTGGCTGGCGAGCTGCACCCTCCGATCCGTGTAGGTCCCGCTCGGAAGGCCACCGCTCGGCGCCGCGTAGGTCGCCGTGCGCGTGCGCTCAAGGGGCGTGCTCGGGACGTAGGTGCGATCGAGCGGGGTCCCGGCGTAGGTGTAGCCAGGATCGCCCGCGTACGGCGCGCCCGGCTCGGCGTAGCCGCGACCGTTCCAGGGGGACGGAGCGGGCCGGCTGGCTCCCACGCTTGGGCCGTACGCCTGCGAGCACGGCCAGCACGACGAGCCCCCCGGGTTCTCGTAGTTGCCGTAAGGGTTTTGCTCGATGACATCCGCAATCGCGCACGACTCCGGGCCCGCGCTCGCGAGCAGCGTGGAGCGGCGCACGTCGGCCAGATCCGCGATACCGCCGACGCCGAGGATCCGCACCACCTCGGCGCCGCTCAGGTCGCGAGGGCTGCACCCCGGAGCGACGCGGGCAAGCTCGCGCAGGACCTTGGAGATCGGGACCTCGGCGAGGAAACGAAGAAGGCGATCTTCCAAGCTCTCTCTCGCGTAGGTCTCGAACATGGCGCCCAGCGTGCCAGGGGGAGCCGAGGGGTGTCAAGGGGGACCCGGGTCCCGGAGGACCCTCCGGGCCCCTTGCGCGCTGCGGGGCCTCTCTGGCACGCTGGCGGGCATGTCGGCGGACGAGAAGACGCTCGAGGCGATGCTCTACGCCGAGCGCCAGTGGCGGGCCGACGTGCTCGAAGTGCTGCTCCGGATTGCCGCGCTCGCGGAGGCTCAGACCGAGGCCCAGCACGCGGCGCTAGCAGCGCTGGCGGAGATCCGCGCGCTCCTGGTCGTGGAGGTGCCCCCCGAGAACGAAGGCGAGCCGCCCGAGTCGGTGAGCGTCGCCGATCTGCTGGAGTCCATCGCCGAGGACGTCACCGAGGCCGGGCAGGCCGCGAACCTGCTCACGGTGGACGAGGAACCCGGAGGATGAGCCCGCCGACGCCGACCGACTTCAGGAAGCCGACGCCCGAGGCGGTCCTACAATCGATCCTCCGGTGGGGCGCGGCCCTGAACTACGACAGGGACGAGAACACGGAGGCACGGCGCCTCTCTCGCGGTGTCGGGCTCGTGTGGTCCGACTGGGAGCCTCCGGGCCGCTTCCCAGGGCCCGACGAGCTCCAGGTGGAGCCCGTAGCGGCGTCGATGCTCCGGCCCGCGCTCGAGGCGGGCGAGGCATGGAGCACGGCGCTCGAGCGCGTGCGCGCCGAGGATCCAGAGAGCCCATGGGTGCTCTCCTACCTGCTCCACGCCGGAAACACTTTCTCGGGCGGCCCGGTCCCCGGAAACAAACCCACCGCGAGCTATCCCCCCTGGGACTTCGGGGCGGATATCGCGTTCTGGGATCCAACGAGCAACCCGCCCTATTCGATCGCGTGGTGGAAGGTCTGGCGCTTCCCGCATCCCTCGGCGCACGTGCTCGCCGCCGTGCGCAAGCTCGAAGCTGCGGCCCGCGAGCTGCTATCCTCCGACCCCGAACCCGCCGCCGTGCGGGAGCTCCGCAACGCGGTGGCAGCGGCAGGCCACCCCGCGACGCTCGAGGACGCGCGAGCCGCGTACGCTCGAGGCCGCGGACTCTCCGAGACTGAAGCCAACCAACTGAGGAACCCCACCATGCCCCGACCGACCACGATCCGCGCTGACTCTCTCTCCCGCTCCTTCTCCGTGCTCCAGGGCGCGCGCGCGGCGGACGTCGTCCCGCGCATGGGCGACGCGCCCGCGCCCACGAAAGGCGAAGAGCGGACTTTCGGGGCATGGACGCCGACGGTGTACGGCGGCGCGGTGGGCGCCGTGGTCGGCGGTCTGCTCGGTCGCCTCGTGACTGGCTCCTTCGGCATGGGGGCAGGGCTCGGCGCGGCGGGCGGCGCCGTCGTCGGCGGGGGCGGCGCGTACATCGCCGCGGGCGGGGATATCTGATGTCCCGCGTCCCGGTCATCCAGGGCTACCGCTACGCGATCGGCGTCGCCGTCCCGTTCCTCGCCGGTCTCACGGGCCCGCTCGCTGGCCTGAAGGAGGCGACCGAGGCCGAGGGGTTCACGTCGCTCGCGAGCGACGGCGCAGCGGGCCAGTGGCTCGCCGAGCAAGGCTGGTCCAACGTGCTCGCGTACCGGAGGGGGCGCGCTCCGATCCAGGAGCCCGCGAGCGGACACGATTACGTTTTCATCGGCTCGCGCACGGGACCCGACGACTATCTCGACACCGAGGATCCGAGGTGGGCGGGCTCGCTCGTGTGGGTCGAGCAAACCAACGTGCTGCCCGGAGCGCAGCCCAGGCCCGGCGAGCTGGGCGGCGACGGTACGCCGTGGGGACTCTACGCGCTCGGGGCCGTCGCTGCGGTGGCCACCGTGGCGGTGGTGGTCTCCCTCTCGGGAGACGAGAGCCCGCGGAGGAATCCGCGGCGCCGTGCGCGTGCTCGTGATCGGGGTGCCCTCGTGACCGCGGCGTACGCGGACGGCGTGCAGGACGGGACCGACTGGGACCTCGACGGATTCGACTCGATCGAGGCTGCCGCGCGGCAGCTCGACGGCTGGGACTCGTCCGCGATCGACGCCGTCGGCAGCGACAAGTTGGCCGCAATCTGGGGCGTCCCGAGCGAAGGCCCGGAGTGGTCGGCCGCTCTCGACGATTACAACCGCGGGGTCGTCGCGGCGATCCGTGCGCGGGTGCTTCGGGCGCGGCGCGCCACGTAAAATAGTGACACAATTGGGCCCCATCGGACCGCGCGACGAGATCCAGGCGGCGATCCAGCACACCGGCTGCCGCGTGCGCTCCGACCCTGCGCGCGGCGGCATGGTGGCGATCGACTGCCCCACGTACGAAGCCCGCGCGGCGCTGGTCGACGCGATGGCCTGGCGCGACGCGTTCCAAGACGGCGCGGTTCGCCTGCTCGCGCTCGACCTGACGCGCGACCTCCCGACCCTCGCGGACCATGAGCAGATCGCGAGGCGCATCCATGCCGCAGTCCGCGACCGCGTGCGCTACGTCGGCGAGGCCGGAGACGTCATCCAGGATCCGCTCGTGACCTGGGAGCTCGCCGCGGGAGACTGCGACTGCGTCGCGCGCCTGATCCTTGGCCTCCTGCGGTCGCTCGCGGTCCCGTGCGCGCTCTGCGCGTTCCTGGTGGACGGGAGCGACGAGGGAGGCCCCGAGGTGCGCCACGCGTGCGCCACCTGGGAGCGCGGTCCCGCTGATTTCGTGTGGCTCGAGGCGACGCTTGCCGCCGACTTCGGCGAGCATCCTCTTGATGCTGCCGCGCGCCTCTTCGGCGCGTCGAACGCGAGGCCTGACCTTCGATGATGCCCGCCCAGCACCGGAGCGCGCGGGATCTGTTCGTGCGCGCGTGGAAGTCGCGCCAGAAAGAAGCTCTCGACGACCCTACGCCGCACGCGCTTCAGCTCGCGCAAGCGGTCGCGGTGGTCGAGTCGAGCTATGCCAGCCCCGCCGCTTGGGCGAAAAATACCCCCAAGATGGCGAGCAGCCACAACTACGGCGCCATCCAGTGCAAGGGCCCGGAGTCGCCGACGTGCATCGGTGGGGTCCGCGATCACACCCAGGCGGGCGCCCCGTTTGTGGGGTTTTACCGGGCTTACGCGACGGCGGAGGAAGGCGCCGCGGATCTGATCGCGCACCTCTCGAGGAAGGTCACCAAGCCGGCTCTGATGGCGGGCAGCGTGACAAACTTCGTTCGGGCGATGTACGCGGAGGGCTACTTCACCGGGATTTGCCGCGAGGCCTTGAAGGCGGATCCGAAGGCTGCGGCGGAGTCATCGAGCACGCGCCGATCGAAGGGCCTCGGGCCCGCCGAGACGAGCGCGGGGCAAGCGTGCGATGAGGAAGTGGTCACGAAGTACGCGAAGGACCTGAAGCGCTACGCGGACGAGGTAGCGGCGGCGATGGGAGAGGAGCCGATCCCCTTGGACGACGATCTCAACCTCTGGCCGGTCCTCGCCCTCCTGGCGGTCGTCGCCGTCGGAGGCGTCGGCTACTACGTCTGGAGCGAGTACCTACGCGACGAAGATCCGGCGCCGCGTCGCGTTCCGATCCGGCGCAACGCGTCGCGGGCGGAGTGGCGGCAGCTCTACCGCTCGACCTGCGGGCCCGATCGCGAGGCCCGGCGCCTCGGGGCCGGCGAGCGCGCGACCGAGCGGCGCGCCGAGGTGGAGGATCTGATCAAGCGCGACCGAGGCGAGGCCCGGCGAGCGGGGCGCGTCGAGACGAAGGCCGCGCGCGAGAAGGAGGCCGCTCGAGCGCGCGCGGAGGCGCGCAAGGCAGAGCTCAAGGCGGAGCTCACCGAGATCCGAGCGGAGGCGGATCGGCCCTGCTCGGACGCGAAGACTGCGATCGTGCTCCGCACGACGAGCGAGCGGCGCGCGGCGTCCGAGCGTCGGACGCCCAAGCAGCGCGAGGCGGGCCGGCTCACGTTGATCCGACTCTCGGAGGAGATCGAGCGCGAGGCGGGCGAGGTGGAGAACGTGATCGGAGATCGACACGGGAGCAACGTGGGCAAGGACGCTCGGCGCTGGTTCATGGGCGCGGCTGGCCGCCACTACGTAGCAGCGGCGAAGCGTTCGCGCGCGCGAGGCTGGAGCACGACCGCCGCCGAGCTTGGGACCGAAGCCTACGAGGAAAACCTGTCCAACCGGCTCGCCGAGCTCCACGGCGGCGAGCTCGAGGAGCCCGAGGAAGAATCCGAGGAAGAATACCTTGAACGCACGACGACGCGGCGGGCTAGCTAGATGGATCGCCGGGAGGCGCGGGAGCTGCGGCGGCAGCGGCAGCGGCGCGCCGGGCGTTCGCTCGCGCCCACTCCTGGATCGCTCCCATGAGCGCCGGCAGGTGAGGCTGGACGAAGGACAGCGCTTGCGCGAACTCGCTCGGCTTCTCGGCAGGCTTCGCCATCAGCTCCGTACGGAGGTCGTCCTTCGCCTGTTCGAGCGCATCGGCGAAATCGTCCGCCGAGGGTCCGCGCTCGGTGTCCATCTGCTTCAGGCGGAGTTCGTGATCGAAGCGCGCCCGCTCCATGTCGAGCTTGTGCCGCTCCCGGAGCGCGTCCAGCTCGGCGAGTGCGCGCGCTCGGTCGGACGCCGCGCGGCGCTCGGCGTCTTCGACGTCGCGGCGTCGTCGCTCGGCGTCTTCGCGCTCGCGGCGCTCGCGGCGCTCGTCCTCGTCGGCTCGAATGGCGGCGAGGCGTTCGGCGGAGGAGAGGCGCTCGCGTTCGCGCTCGTCTCGGGCCATCTCCTGCCACTGCACCCAGCTCGGTTGCTGCGGGGGCTGCCACGCGGAGCCGTTCACGGGGCCCGGCGAGACCGGAGCCGCCTGGACGGCGACGGGCCCGGGGAGGGGAGCGGGAGGCGCGCCGATGCGGTGCGGGCGCTGCGGGTGCTCGGCGCTGACAAGCTCCTGGTGGGGCCCCTTGCCGAACGAATGCCCGTTGGCCCGGTACCAGGCGATCCGATACTTCCCGGACCCGAAGCGCTCGAGGATCCAGGGCTGCAAGTCTTGGCCGTCCGTAACGGCCAATCGACGCTCGTAGCCCCGGCGCGCGGAGTCGTACCATTCGCACGTGACCCAGACCGCGCCGTTCTCGCGTTCGATCTGAGCGCTCGCGAAGTTCTTGCCCGAGGGGACAGATAGCCGGCTAGGGGTGGCGGTTTCGGGGGTGGGCTCGGTGGTTCCGTCCATGGCGCCAGCATAATCCCGCTCGGGGCCAGTGGAAAGCCGCCTAGAATGCGTCCATGTCCACCGACCGCGACGCCTCGCCACTGTCGAACACGACCGCCGTAGGACTCACGCGCGCGGAGGCCCTCTCACTCGCGATCTGCTCGGGGGTGCCCTCCGCGACGACGCGACCACCCCCGCGACCGGCGCCCGGTCCGAGCTCACGCCTCTCACGAGCGTACCCATGCAGCCACGCACCCATGCCTGAGGGCGCCCGAGGGCAAGGCGTCGATGGTCATCCCGGCCGCTCGCTGATGGGGACAGCGAAGGAAGGCTCGGTGATCGCCGGTCCCGTCCTGCCGCTACACGTTTTGTAGCACCGGCTACGCCGGATGTAGCGCCTCAGGGGTGGGAGAGCCCGCCGGTCGTCGGCGTCGTTCGCCCGCGAAGCCGGTGACTGGCGGGGAAAACCGCGAGGCCACCCTGGGTCGAACGCCCAAGGACCTCCTGCCAGCGCCGGCGCTGACGAAGAGGTCCCCGCTCGCGCGCCAGCTCGACGCCAGGCTCGGCCCGCGCCTATCTCGAGGGCCGCACGATCCGGGGCGACATGCTCCGCGCTCGCCTCCGTGAGGCGGTGGCCGCCCCCTCGGCTCGTTCGCTCTCCTCGCGCTTCGCGGCCCTCAGGAGGGTCGCGGAGCTGGTCCGCAACCCATCGAAGCCCTGCCCCTGCGGGTGCGGGTCCACGGCGGACCGACCGGGCCCCCGACGATGTAGCCGACACCCAGAACTCACCTGGGCGCACAATGGACAACGGAAGGACCGGACGGAATAGGACCGACCACCGTTCCACGTGCAACGCTTTTTTGTTGACCGTCGCCCGTAGCCGTGCCTCCGCCGCGCTCCGCCGAGTAACGAGAACCACAGTTTTCGCAAGTCGGGGGTTGACGGTCGGAAGAGCTTGACTTATGGTGTGGTGATGAAACCTGCCAAGGCTCCCGATACGAAACCATCCACGTCTGATCCGTTCGCCGCGCTCCGGCGCGGCTTCCGGATCCGAGAGACCCCGAAGGGCTACACCATCCACTGCCGGGCCTGCCGCGCGTCGTGGGCCGTCTCCGGCCTCGCCGACTGGCACAACCGCCCGGGCGGAGTGCTCCTGCTGCTCGACCATGAGGCGGGCCACGAAGCGGCGCGCGGGGAGGGGGCGAAGTGAAGCCGGCCAAGGGGATGAAACCTGCCAAGGCGAAGTCGGTCCCGTCCATTCGTCAACTGCAACGGCGGGGCATCCATATCGCCCCGTCCAAGCTCGTCCCCGTCTGCCCGTTCATCGGCTGCGTGCTCGACCCGGGCGACGGGCACGGGCACCACGTGCCGCGCGCTCGGCGCTGTAAGGCATCCGTCTTTCCGACGGGGGACAACCAGATCGGGCGCTGCGTGCTGCCCCTCGACCACGATGGGGCGTGCGTGGCGGGGGGCGAAGTGAGCGGGGGGGAGAAGGGGAAGCGGAGCTTCGCGTCAAAGGGCTGCGGTGTCCCGGGCTGCATCGTTCGTGATTGCTGGCTCGACCCAGCGGAGCACGGCGAGGCGGCGCCGGTGGTTCCGGTCTGCGCGGTCGCGGGCTGCGTGCTCGACCCGGCTACTCACTCCCACGTGGGGATCGAGGTGGCGCCGAAGGCGCGCGCCTCCGTCCGGGCTGCGATGCGGCGCGAAGCGGCGCGCGGGGGGAAAGCTCCGCAGTGGACGGACGCGGAGCCAGCTGAAGGGCACCGCACGCGGAGCGCGGAAGATGCGCGCGGGGAGGGGGCGAAGTGAGCGGGGCGAAGAAGAAGCCGACCGCGAAGCGGACGGCGCCCCGGATGGAATTCGAGCACAAGCCGAAAACCAAAACGTCGGACATGGTCGAGCTAGCGAGCTTTGTGCGCCGACAGCGCCACGCGAACCCGGAGGCGGCGCTCATCGTCGCTCACCTTCTGGCGCTCAAGGTCATGGAGGTTTGGGCGGTGTTCGAGAGCTGGGCAGACCAGCTCAACGCGCCGAGTGAACACCTTGGCCTGGTGCCAGAGGTGCGCGACGTCATGCGCGCCGTAGAGCGCGCGGGGGTGAACTGGACGTGTGCCGCGTGTGAGAGCGCGAAGCGCGAAGCGGTGGCGACGGCGCGCGGGGAGGGGGCGAAGTGAGACGCGTTCAAGCGCCACGCGCTGCCGAAAGCGCGACCGAACGGGATGCGCGCACGACGCCCGAAATGGGCCACCCCACGACTCACGAACCATGGGGAGTGCTCGTCCAGCTGTCCGCGCCGTCCGTCCGCGCGCTGAAGGAACTGGCGGAGTATGGCGTCTACGGGCGGACCGCTGAAGAGGTGGCTGCGCGCATGATCGATCGGGCTCTGATCCCGTTCGTTGACGAGCCGTTGCTGTTGGTTCCGCCGAGAAGCCGAAGGGTGCGCCGATGAGCAAAGGGAACGAAGTGAGCGCGGGAGAGCGTTGCGAGCACGGTTGGCACGCGTGGGCCAAGAGCGGTGAGCCTGCTCCGCGCCATCCCAAGAGCGGTGAGCTTGTCTACACCTGTCCCGCGTGCGGCCAGGACCGAGACGGGAACCTGGCATCAGAAAGCTACAGGAGGAACGCAGTTCGGGCACTGGCAAGCGTCGGGCGAGCGAAGAGGGACACTCGAGCAAGCGGCCAGGATGGCTCGCGAGGCGGACGCGTGAAGCCGCCCTTCATGCATCACGGATACGAGAGCACCCGGCGCCTAGAGTGCCCTCACTGCGGCGCAGCGTTCACCGTGAAGCTCAAAGATGAGACCTCGACATCCATCGAAGTTGTGAGCCTCGAAGAAGAACGGGCAGAAGAAAGCCGAGGAAAGAGGCGCGCGGCGCTTGATGAAGCGAACGATTTGGGCCGGCCCGCCGCGTGGCTGACCTGCGAGAATTGCCCGCGGCCGGTGGGCCATCCTGGTCCCTGTCAGTGTGAGACTTGCTCCCGGGTCTTCGGGCATCGTGGCCCCTGCTCGTGAGCGCTCTCACTATCGGCGAGGCGCCCGCCGAACTCTCCCACGGTGAGGCTCACGCCATCGGCACGACGCCGGGCGGTCTGCTCGGAGCCTCCCATCCTGTCCTTCTGTACCTGCGCGGGCTCTCGCGCGGTTCGCGGCGCGCGCAAGCGGGAGCGCTGCGCGACGTCGCGCGGTTTCTCGGGTTCTCGGCCGTGGCCCTGCCGTGGCACCGGCTCACGCCTGCCGAGCTGGTAGGGGTGCGTTCCTGGCTCGCGGAGCGCTACGCCCCGAACACGGCGAACCGCGTCTTGTGCGCCGTGCGCGGCGTCCTGCGCGCGTGCGTGACTCTGCGCCTGCTCTCGCGCGACGACGGCGCCGAGCTGGTCAGCGTCGCGAAGGTGAAGGGTGCGCGCGGGCTCCGGGGGCGCTCGGTGGGGCCCGCCGAGCTTGCCGCCCTCTTCGGGGCGCTGGACCAGACGAGCCCGCTAGGGCGGCGCGACGCCGCTCTCCTGGCGCTTCTCTACGGCTGCGGGCTCCGGCGCGCGGAGCTGTGCGCGCTCGACCTGGAGCACGTCACGGCCGAGGGGTTGCTAGTGCAGGGGAAGGGCGACAAGGATCGGATCGTGCCGCTGCCGTCGAGCGTGCGCGCGACGCTCGAGCGATGGATCTGGGAGCTGTCGTGTAGGCGCGACGCCCGGACCCATCGAGCGCTCTTTCCGTGCGTGCATCCGGCCGGGCACATGCGCGGGCGCATGGGGCCGATGGGCGTCTACTCTCGGATCCGCGTGCTCGCGAAGCGCGCGGGTATCCCTCCGATTTCGCCGCATGATCTCCGGCGCTCGTACGTCTCGGATCTGCTGGATCGCAAGGTCGACTTGGCGACCGTGCAAGCGCTCGTTGGGCACTCGGATCCGGTGACTACGGCGCGCTACGACCGGAGGCCGGCGCGTGCGAGGGCTGAAGCGGTGGAGTGCTTGACGGTGCCGGGGGTGGACAAATGAGCAAAGCGCACAAGGGGGCAAAGAAGGGCCTAAAAAGGCACCGTTGGCGCCATGCAGGATCGCCGTTTCGACCGACAAACTTCAGCCACGAACCGGGGCCAGATGGCTGTATTTGGTGCGGGGCGAAGTCGCCCGCGACAATGGCGCGCCCGTGTATCCGTGAGCGTCAGCGCGGGAAGACCTGAACAGGGCGCGAACGAGGCGAAATGATCTCGACGTAGGGGATCCTCCGGTCGCTCCCGAGGATCCTCTTGGCCGCATCCATCGCCGCCCGTTTGCTGGTGGAGGTGTAAAGCTCGCTTCGGTCGCGAGCATCAACGACGCGGTAGGGGCGGCGCGCGGGGTTCCGCCTCACGCGCTTCGATGGGCCCCACAGTGCCCACGCACCGGTGAGGGCTGCGCCACCCAAGATCCACGGCAGCACCCAGCCGTAGCGCTCGGGCTCGGGCTCGGGGTCGACGGCCATCGGATCCGCCACCGCTGCGCGCGCGAAGCTCGGATCCCCAGCGAACGAGCGCGCGAAGGCGGGAGGCGCGTTCACGTCCACAACGAAAGTAAGCTCGGGCCCGAACACCGAGAGCGGCGAGACCTCGCCCGCGTACCCGTGGACCGTCGCGCTAGCTCCGGAGCGGTACGCGACGACGACCCACTCCGTCACCCACGCGACGTCAGGCGGCGGCGCGATGGGCGAAGCGTTCGCCGGGTAGTACACGACGGGAGACCATCCTCCATAGAAGATCGGGCCCGCGAGGTGAGCGGGAGGGAGCGCCCAGCCCTGCGCGCGCGCGACGTTCGCGGCCTCGGCGAGGCCCGCGCGCTGGGAGAGTCCGATCGCGTACGTGTGGCCCTGCGTGATCATGCGGCGATGGTACTACGGGCGCCCGCGAGGCCGCACGCGCTTCGGGCTCGCAGCCTTGCGCGGACCTGGACGCGGCGCGCCGTCCTGAGGGGACTCCCAGCTCTCGCCGAACTGCGTAGCGTGCCGTCCGGTGTGACCCTCCGGCAGCTTGCAAAAAAATACGTGCTCGACCCCGGCCCGCTCCAGCTTGGCGCGGCAGCTTGTCGCCGCGCGATAGCGAACGCGCTCGGCCGGATCCTTCGCGCGCATGAAGTCACGGAAGAACTCGCCCGCGAGGCCCACGGCTTCACGCACCGCGAAGCCGACGATCGGATCGATCGCGCTCGCACCCTCGGGAGGGTCACCGATGGCGACCCACGGCACGGGAGCAAGTAAATCCGGGTTCTCGTGGATCAGCTTCGCCAAGATGCGCGCGGAGGTGTTCGCTTCGTGCTCGGTGGAGGCAGCGTTCACCGCTTGGGCGGCGAGGGCGAGCGCGCGCGCGCGGGTCATGGCGCCAACACGGCGCGCGTAGCCTCGTGAACCCACGACTTGCAGCAATCGACCTCCTGCCCGGGGCAGTCGGGCGCGTGGCAGAACGGCGCCGCACACGCGGGGCAAGCGTCCGACGTAGGCGCGCCACAGTCGGCGCACGGTCGGACGAGATCCAGGACCAGGCGCGCGAGCTGCTGTGGTTCATCGTCTCGAGCGGAGCCGGCGAGCACGGCGCGGGCGAGATCGAGCGCTCGAGCGAGATCCGCGGGGCTCATCGGTCAAGCTCCCACGGGGGAGGGGCGAGGAGCATCGCGGCGAGTTCGCGGCGCACCATCCGCGGCCATCCCTCAAGGTTCCATCGCGTCGAGCGGTGGCGCTTGTGCGTGAAGCGGCGCCAGCGTCGCGACTCTCGGGTCAGGGTGAAGCGGTACGAGTCGCGGAGTAGTTCGAGGCGCGCGCCGGGGCTCACTGGAGCGCCCCGAGGAGCGCGAGGGCGCCCGCGCGAGCCGCTTCGCGGTCGGGCTCGGGGGTCGACGCGCGAGCCGCCTCGCGTGCGTCGCGCGCCTCTTGCCGCCGCTTGCGTTCCTCGAGCAGCCGAAGGGTCACGCCGCGCGAGATCACGTCGAGCGCAGGGCGGAGCCACTTCGGATGGATCGGAAAGTTCTGCTCCGAAAGCTTCTCGGTGGCTGCATCCTCGACGTACGCGGCGCCCATGAGCCGCGCTAGCTGCATCACGTCTGCACCGCGGAGGGCAAACGAGATCGAGAGCTTGCGCGCGCGGGCGAGGATGAGCGGGCCCGCGCTCGGATCCGCTTCGCGAGGTGCGGCGCCAGCGCGCGCGCGACCATCCGCGAACGCTGCGAGCGCTTGCGCCTCTGTCTCCGCGTCTTCTCGCGGCGCTGGCGTGCGCTTCGCCAGCTCGGAGAGCAGGAACACGAACCGATCCCCGAGGCGCGCGAGCACCCCGAAGCCCGCCAGCATGCGCACGTGGATTTTTAGCGTGCCCTCCGCGACCTGGAGGATCGCCGCTAGTTTTCGCCTGGTGATGCTCACGAATCCGCGGCCATCCGCGAGCCCGCGGAGCGCTTCCACGATCCTCCGGGTGGTGCGGGTGCCGGGGATCTGGTCAATCGCGATCTTCGGTGCTACTTGTTCCACAGGATCTCCGTCCTTCTTCGGTCGCCTTCCCTCGCAGGTTTCGGCGGCCGAAGGTCTTTTGTACCTCGTGAACACGCCGGGGAACAAGAGGCCGGGCACTCGTCAGATCCGACGCGGGGCAAGCGTTCAGTAGCGCCCAACGTGACTACTGAACAGAAAGTGGGGGATCGTAATGATCCCCCTCCGGAATGCCGCAAGAAGTGAACCGATCCCCCTACGGGTGACCCCTTCCTTTCTCTCCCCTCCGATCTGCTCTCGCCATGCTGATAGGTAGAGATAAATGGGGGGAAAGGCTCCGCTTTCCGCTCGGACGGGAGAGCGGATCGGGAGGTGCGGGCGCGCGCTCGGGGCGCGCGGCAAGAGGACCACGAAGGGGGAGACCCGCGGAGCCAGCGGAGCGCCAGCGCGCGCGAACGACCCAGCGCGGATGGTTCCATCGTCCGATCTGACGAGCCCGGGAAGGGGCCTCCGCGGCCCAGCAATCGCCCGTACCTTTTTCGGCCCTCGTTCGAGGGGGCCGAGGGCGAAACCACTGAACACCTGCTAGGTGGTTATCAGCGGATCCGGCGTAGCTGGCGCTTCACCGCGGGCCAGTTCGCGGCGAGGGCGGCGACGGTCAGGGGTCCGGGAATGAGCAGGAGGGCGAGCAGCCAACCCGCACCCGAACCGCTCGAGCCCGCGGCGCTCCCGCTCGAGCTGCTACTCGCGATCGCTCCACCGTCGCGACGTCGCACGAGGATCGTGGTCGTCGCGTAGTCGTGGTGCTGGTCGTCGTGAAAGGCTGACGTCGCGCCCGGTGGGGGCGCAGTCTGGATCCACCGCGAGCCGTCCCACCAGCCGAAGAGGAAGGAAAACCCGCGCGGCGCGCCGTCTACCCAGTGCTTCCCCGCTCGAGCGACGAGAGCGCCCGCGGGCCACGTGGCGACCTTGCCCCACCATCGCTCGTCGTGGTGGAGGGCCCACGCGAGCGACGTCATGCCCGCGCCTCGGAGACGTTGATCCCACTCTTGGCGAGTCTCGCCGCTCCGTTGCGCCAGCGGGCCCGACGCGTTCGAGCGAAGCGCATCGTCTGGGAGCGCGACGAGCGGGCCGACGATGCCGGCGCGCTGCTGGAGCTCCTGGACCTCTTCGCGCGAGATCAGCCGAGCGCGCTCGCGGGCGGCGACCTCGAGAGCCGATCGGTAGGTGAGGCGAGCGAACAAGGGCGCGCCGTTCGGGAGGTGGACGCGAGGATCCACCACGATCGCTATCTCGTGCTCGTCATCGAGCGGAGCCCAGCCCCACGGCGCGACCTCGGCAGCGCTCGCTGGCGTCTGCCAGCTCGGACCGTAGGAGGAGGTGACGCCGGGTTCCATGGTGCCGGTGAGGACGCCGGGCCCCTCGGCGCTCATCCGTCGCGGCGAGCTTCACCGCCGCGCCTGTGCTCCGAGGTGAGGAGAGACAGCAGCTTCCCGCGCTGGTCCGGGGCGAGCTTCGCCACCAGATCCGAGACGAGTGCGCACGCCTCGGCCTCGGTGAGCTCGACTGTCCCGCGTACGGCAGTGGCAGACGGAGACGGACCGAGGAGACGGGGCAGAGGGAGCGAAATCATCGGATCGGATCCTACTCGCAAAGGAGCTCGCCGCCACGCACGATCCAGCCACGGGGGCCGCCTGCATGCGTGCCCTCGCCGAGCGCGACCGAGACGGCGGTGGACTTGCTCGCGTACGAGCTGACGCCGCCGCCACGGTGCTGCACGAAATAGCGCCGCGTGGGGTTCTTCCTCGGCGCGCGGCGCGGGCGCTTCACGTACCAGACGCCCGCCCCAACGGCGACCACGCCCAGGAGCACGGCGCCGATCGTCATCCACGGGAGGCCCATCGACGGCGGCGCGCCCGGAGCCGTGAGCTTGCCGCCGCGCGCGGCGACCCGCTGAGACCAGGTTCCGAGCTCCGCCGCCCACGAGGCGGTTTGGCGCTCGACGTCGGCCGCTTCGCGGTCCGTGTAGGACTCGGCGACCCCGAGCGCGAGCACGCCGCCGAGGGTCGCGGCGTTGAGCGTGTTTTCCAGCCCGGCGAGGCGATCGCCTGAGATCCTGAGGTACGCGCGGGCGTCCTGCCGCCAGCCGGCCCAGTCGGTCACCTCGGCGGGCTCCAGGCACGCGCACGATCCGATATCCTGCTCGAGCGCGACGACGCGCCGATCGAAGTCTGCGAGCCCGGCCCGTGCGTCCGAAATCGCTCTCATCACGGCACCGACGCGTCGATCACCCAGCCGAGTGAGTCGAGCGCCGTGAGCAGGCTTGCCAGAGCAGGATTCAGCACGCGAGAGCCCACGACGGTCGGGCGCGCGACCTCGGCGACCCCGAACGCGCCGAACAGGTTCACGCCGCCCGCGCGGGCCATGCTCAGGATCGTGGGGCCCGAGACCGGACCCACTCCGAGCACGGCGCCATCGGCGAACCGAACATCGTAGGTCAGGACCACCGCGGAGTTGAGATCGAGAAAGGCCGCAGTGGGGAGATCCGGAGCGCCAG